>Ga0181525_10000436_pt1 | contig 36567 bp, 27 predicted proteins | sample PEATcosm2014_Bin_48_FD_121100 | JGI IMG/M metagenome (GOLD analysis project Ga0181525, IMG submission 121100) | Peatland microbial communities from MTU Mesocosm Facility, Houghton, MI, USA - PEATcosm2014_Bin06_10_metaG | ecosystem: Environmental > Terrestrial > Soil > Wetlands > Peat | place... | reverse complement strand
GGCGGGTGTCGCCTTGGGTGCAATCCTGCTTCGTGCCGCAGCCCCGCTGGTGGCGGCGTCACTGCCGTTTACAGCCGATTTGAGGATGGATCTGCGCGTCCTTGGGTTCGCCGCGGCGGCCGTGATGGCCGTCCTGATACTCGCGGGTCTGCTTCCTTCCTTGCGGACTTCGCTCGGAAAGCTTTCGAACGCATTGAATCAGGCGGCACGTGGATCGTCTGGTTCGAACGCGGCGGTGCGCCGGACGATTGTCATCGGTGAGGTTGCGGCTTCCGTCGTGCTGATCTGCGGCGCAGCCCTCCTGTTCAAGAGCCTGTCGAAACTTCAGCAAGTCGATGCCGGCGTTCGCATCGACCACGTAATTACGATGTCGGCCGATCTTCCAACCGCGGCATACCCGACCCCGGCGAGCGCCGCCAGATTCTATGAAACCGTGGTTCAACGGCTCCAAGCCGTGCCGGGAGTCGAGCAGGCATCCGTCTCGCAGGGCTTGCCTCTTCAAGGTGTGCAATGGGGCGAATATATGAACTTGCCGGGGGTGAGGCAACCTCTGCTGGTTCGTCTGAAGCTCGTCGATCCCGGGTATTTCGGCGCGCTGCAGATCCCCGTGGAGATCGGGCGTGGAGTTGAAAATCGGGATCGCGCGGGCGCTCCGCCAGTTGTGGTGATCAATCAGGAGGTGGCCCAGCTATTATCGAAAAAGTTTGGAATCGCAAATCCCGTTGGACGAATCGTTAGCATCGACGTGCCTGGCTACGGCCCAATCCCGGAATCCGCGGTGAACCTGCAGATCGTGGGGGTGATTCGCAGCGAGCGTACCGCCGGATTGCACGCGCCGCCAGAGCTGGTGGCCTATCTGCCTTTGGCCCAGGCTCCGCGCCAGGACATCAAACTGGTGGTTCGCACGCTGAGCGCGCCGGCGGCGACGATGCCCGGCATTCGGGAAGCGGTGCGCCAGATCGATCCTAACTTGCCCCTGGGAGACGTAATGACGATGGAACAGGTCAAGGACCAAAGCATGCTTTGGGCGAGGCAGCCCACCTGGGTGGTTGGCGCTTTTGCCGGGGTTGCGGCTCTGCTGGCCGCGCTCGGGCTGTATGGCGTTCTTGCGCACGCAGTGACGCAGCAGCGCCGCGAGATTGGCATCCGCATGGCGTTGGGCGCAGGTTCGGGCGACGTTTTGTCGCACGTTTTGCGCAGTGCCTTCTCAATGCTCATCGTCGGACTCGCCGGCGGATTGGCTGGAGCCTTCGCGCTGACGCGGGTCCTGAAGAGTCTCTTGTTCCAGGTGTCCGCACTAGACCCGGCAGCACTCGCCGCTGCCTGCGTCCTGATGACTCTTGTCGGCACACTGGCGGCCTGGATTCCGGCGAGCCGGGCGGCCCGCGTGGATCCAATGACAGTGCTTCGCGACGAAGGCTGATTGCAAGAAAACGATTCTGCGACTTTGCTTTGGCAATCCTGCTTCCGGTCGTGCCGAAAGCAGACTATTCCTTTTATCATCGAAGGAATGATCACCCGCCGCGCCACCCTTGAGGCGTCCGACCTCGATTCGATCGTCCACCACCGGCGAGCCATGTTTCTGGATATGGGCTATCGTGACGAGCGCGCGCTCGACACCATGAGCGACCGCTTCCGGCCGTGGGTCCGCCGGAAAATGGAAGCTGATGAGTACCTCGCTTGGTTCGTCCTCGCTCCCGATTCTTCGATCGCTGCCGGATTGGGCCTTTGGTTGATGGATTGGCCGCCCCACATGGCCGCAGCGGGCCAATGGCGCGGCAACATTCTCAACGTCTACACTGAGCCCGAGCACCGCCGCCGGGGTATGGCTCGGGCCCTGATGCAAATCGCCCTGGAGTGGTGCGCTGCAAATCAGGTTGGCGCTGTAATTCTGCACGCCAGCACTGACGGCGGCGCGCTGTACGAATCGCTCGGCTTCACTCCGACGAACGAAATGCGGCTGACCCGCCCTGTCGGATAGGCCCGCTGTTGCAGTGCACTGATCATAGCGCGCCTTGGGCATCCGGGGAAGTCACTCGATGACTGCTTGCGAAACCGCATTATCAAAATCGTACTGCTGCGCGCGGCCTGGCGTTTGGACGAACAGAATTGCCACCATTTGTTCTTTACGATTGACCCACCAATATGTCCCGAATGCGCCGTCCCAGCCATAACTTCCATTGGGCTTGCGCATGCGCGCTTCGGCATTATTGAGAACCACCTCGCCCCCCAGCCCGAAGCCAACCCCCTTTGCCGGCCGCCCGATTTGCCCCAGAAAAAGGTCGCCCACGTTATTGCTCATCATCAGATCCACTGTCCACGGGCTTAGGATCCGGTTGCCGTTAAGTTCGCCGCCGTTGCACAGCATTTGCGCAAACTGGAAGAAATCCGCCACTGTTGACCGCAGACCGCCCGCGCCCGAGAAATAGACCGGCGAGCCGATTACCAGCGGGTTAGCCGGCTTTTCGAGTCCCTTGTCGGTATGGTTGTAGATCGTCGCCAGGCGCTCCTGGTCTTTCTCGGGCACGTTGAAGAACGTATCGTGCATTCCCAGCGGCTCAAACAGGCGCGTTCGCAAAAACTCGTCGAAGGTCATTCCTGAAACGATCTCCACAATGCGTCCCAGCGTGTCGAATGCCGCAAGGCCGCTGTAGCGCCATCGCGTTCCCGGCTGAAAATCGAGAGGCAGCGCGCCCAGCCGCGGAATGAAGTCGGCCAGCGTATCCGCTGGTTTGCGCGCGTTCAACAGCTTCACGAATTCCGGGTTGGTAATCCCACCGCTGGCCAGCCCTGAGGTGTGCGTCAACAAATCGACGATGGTGATTTCGCGTTCGGCGGGAACCGTGTACGTCTTCTCCGGCAACGCCGGCCGATCCGTCATCGGCGGGGCCGTTCTTTCGGTTTCCACCACCACCTGCGTATTCTTAAACTCGGGAATGTATTGGGAGACTGGGTCGGTCAGCTTAAGTTTGCCTTCCTCCATCAGCATCAGCACCGCCACGGTCGTAACCGGCTTCGTCGTCGACGCCAGGCGGAAGAGCGTATCCTTTGTCATCGGCTTCTGGGAAGCAAGGTCCAGTACGCCAACCGCGTCATACTGCACCACACGTCCGCGCCGCGCAACCAGTGTCACCGCGCCGGAAATCTGCTTGGCCTCGACGCGCCGCCGCACCATGTCGTGAATCCGTCCAAGGCGCTCGGAAGAGAATCCTACTTCTTCGGGCTTGGCGGTTGGAAGCGATGCGCCGGCGCCAGGGAACGCCACCATCGCTGCTAATAAACCGGCGCTTGCTGCGCGGATACAACGCTGCTGAAGCATGTGACGTTACTCCTCTACTCGAGCAAAAGGCCGAATCACGATAATACTGCTGCGCTGTTGTAGCCGTCGCCCGTCCGATATTGGCTATTTCTCACATTCCAAACCCCGTTCGTGGCGCGGGCACTCGTGCCCAATGTCACTTAGTTTTCGGAGTCGCGAATTCTGCCTTATTGTGGGGCGGACCCCCTGGTCCGCGCGGGTCCCCCGGACCCGCTCTTCGCCAATGGGATCAGGCGCGTGGACGTGTGAAAAGGCCGACGAGGGCGTCGGCCGCGGACCAGGGGGTCCGCCCCACTCTCGGCAATTCCACTATGACCACTTCCTCTCAAGTGAGTACCTTGCGGAGCCGGCGAACGGCGGCGGGCATGTCCTCCGCCTTAGTACTCCCAAAGCCCAGAATGAAGCCTTGGCGCGCAGGCTCGCCCAGATATGCGGTAGAAAGAGGCCATAGCCAAAGGTTTTGGCTCGCGGCGCGCGCGGAAATCTCCCGGTCTTTCAGCCCTCGCGGCAGGGTCACAACCAGATGCATCCCGGCTTCCTCGCCAATCACCTCCAATCGAGGGCCGAACTCGCTCCGAATGGCGTCGACAAGGGCCGCTCGCCGCTGGCTGTAAAGCAGCCGCGTCTTCCGGACATGACGCGCGAAGTGACCTTCATTCATGAAATCCATGAGCACCGCTTGATACAGATAGGGCGGGAAAAGGTCAATCGCGCGGCGGACGGCTACAAAACGGTCGACAAGATCGGCGGGGATGACCATGTAGCCGAGGCGCAACGCGGGAAACAACGTCTTGCTGAATGTTCCGATGTAAATTACCCGAGAGTTATGGTCGAGCCCCTGCAATGACGCAATCGGCAGGTTCTGGTAACGATACTCGCTATCGTAGTCGTCCTCGATGATCCAGGAATCCGAGCTTTGCGCCCAGTCGATTAGTTGCATGCGACGCGAAGCGCTCATGGTCACGCCGAGCGGGTATTGGTGCGAGGGCGTCACATAGGCGGCCTTTGCCTTGCGATGCAGCCGAATTCCGGCCGCCACATCGAGTCCTTCACCGTCTACCGGAACCGGTATGAGGTGACAGCCGGTCAGCATGAGAGCGTATCGCATCAACTCGTAGGAGGGCTCTTCGATCCACACGCGGCTTCCCGGGTCTAGCAGCACTCGGGCAGAGATATCCAGCGCCTGCTGGGAACCGCTGACCACCAGGATCTGCCGCGCATCGCAGTGGACCGCCCGGGCAGTCCGGAGATAAGCTGCGATGGTTTCGCGAAAGTCTTTCGAGCCCATTGGGTCGGCGTAGTTCAGGGAACTCGCGCGTACCCTTCTGCCATGGCGCGCAACCAGGTTAGACCAGATCTGAAACGGAAAGTGGTCAAACGCCAATTGACCCACGCTGAATGCCCCCGAACCGTACACCCATGGCGAGCTCTCGCGTGCGGGAAGAAGAGCGGAACGGCGCGAAACAACCGGAGCCGCTGAACGAGGTTCCGCCTTCCCATCAGCCGGGTACTCGCAGGATGTCAGTTGGTCGGGCAGTGAGCTCGAGACGAATGTTCCGGCGCCCACGCGGCTTTCAAAATAGCCCTCCGCCAGAAGCTGAGCGTAAGCGTTGAGAACCGGAATGCGCGAGATTCCGAGCTCCGAAGCGAGAACTCGAGTCGAGGGAATTTGCTGACCTGCCTCAAGAGCGCGGCTGACGATGCTGGCGCGGTAGGCGTCGTAGATTTGCCGGTGGAGAGGTTTCGCAGCTTTGCGATCGATGGCAATTAGCGGCGTGAACCCGCCGCCTGGGTCGTGCTTCACGTCTACCATCATAGTGGTCATATCGGGATTCGAGGAAGTGGTCATTGCTTCCGACCACCTTCGGCCCCAGGATTGGAGACAGTTGGGTTAGTCTCGGTGTTGTCTCGTGTCATTTCCTTGTTTTTCACTACAGCGGGCCGTACGGCCGGCCAATGCTCGGACGTATCTCAGCGGAGTTACCAGAATTAGGGAGGTTACATGCCCTCGCGCCGGTTCTCCTTTTTGCCCGCACTTGCCGCCTCCGCGCTGATCGCTGGATACAGCGCCGAGGCTGCGAGTGGACAGTATTTCTCAAGCCCCGACACGCCATCGCTGCCGCGGCAGCAAAGCGCGCTTTCGAGCGAAACGCGCGGCGATATCTTCATGGCCCGGAAACAGTACTCCGACGCTATCGATATGTACCGCAAGAGCGACCCGACATCTGCTGCGGTCGAAAACAAGATTGGCATCGCATTTCATCAGTTGCAGCGCCTCGATCAGGCACGCAAGTACTACGAGAAGGCGATTAAACTGAAGCCTCAATATCCGGAAGCAATCAACAACCTCGGTACGGTCTTCTACTCCGAGAAAAGCTACCGCCGCGCCGTCGTCTGCTATCGCCGCGCCCTGCGTTTTTCACCGCAATCGGCCCCGATGATGGCGAACCTCGGCATGGCCTACTTTGCACGCCATGACTACGACCATGCCAGTGAGATGTTCACGCTGGCTCTGGCTACCGACCCCATGGTTTTCGAGCGCCACGGCATGTACGGAGAGCTGCTGCAGGAGCAAAGCGTGGAGGAAATGGCGAAGTTCCATCTCTTCCTCGCCAAAGCCCACGCCAAGAAGGGCGAAAACGAGCAGGCGATCATGTACTTGCGAAAGGCTTTGGAAGAGGGCGTGAAAGATCGGAACAAAATCGCCGACATGCCCGAATTCGCAACGCTGAAAACCGATGCTGCTTTCATTGATCTGATGGCTAGCGCCCCGAAGCCCCTTTGAGACTGCCGCTGGGTCACGCTGGCCCGTAGCCGCAGGCTCTTTGCGTCCGGAGTCGCACCGTTTGGCCGGCGATCTCGGCATGCCGCCTTGGTACGTTTGTTACGCATCGAGGCCGGCCCCACCCAAACTTTTACGCCTCGCGCCGATTTGGCAGGCGCTGATTTTGGGAGCCGATTTGGACTAAAGAGCGCGAATGCCCGCGCGGCCATTCGCATCTGTCGTAACATATAGTGCCAGACGGCGGCCGAGACTCTGGGTGGAATGGGAGCACCGGCTCGGCGAGTTCATGGGTCTTTGTTCGACTCAAAGTGGCACACAACGCAGATAGGCAGCCAGCAGCACGCATCACAAGCACACGCGCGGCTTGGAATCGGCTCGCTTTCGCATTTCGGGGCGGCGCCCGGCTGAACGGCGTCACCGACGAGAGCACCGCACGCGGCTTCCACCTGTTGCTCGCGTGGGTCCTAGTCTGGATACTGCTTGTGCTGGCAGTTGGCGTCCCGTTTTTCGCAGCACGCCGTATTGCGGTAGGCATAATCTTTGCCGTGTTGGGCGTGGTCACTCTGCGCTCTCTGTATCTGGTGCGAGCCGGTCGGATTCGGGCGGCCTCCCTTGTCTTTCTGATGACCACTTGGTGCGTGGCTGAAGCGGCCAGTGCCGTGGGCGGCGGACTTAGAGGCGTTAGCACCTGTCTGGTTGTCCTGATTATTGTGAACGCAGGCTGGCTGCTGGGCCGGGCGAGCGCGATCATTCTGGCGGCGGCAACTCTGCTGATTGCTTTGGCAGAGTCGCTGGCTGCGTATTTCGGGCATCCGCTGCCGCTGTACTTCCCGGGAAACCCGATCGGCGTTTGGATGGTTTTCGCCGGCTACCTCCTCTTTGCCTTGAATCCGATCCTGGCAATACTCGAAACTCTGCGCCGGCAATTGGCTGCTTTGCGACGGAGCGAGGAGCGCTTTCACACCATTGTGGACTCGGTGAACGACGCGATCTTCATGAACGACATCGACACGGGACGCATTCTGGACGTGAACCGGCGGGCGGGCGAGATGTTCGGCTACCCCGTGGAGGAGATGCGCCGGCTTTCCGTAGCGGCTCTTAGTGAAGGCCACCCGCCGTACTCGCAGGCTGACGCGATGATCCATATGTCGCGCGCGCGATCCGGAACTCCGGAGATCTTTGAGTGGCTGGCGCGCCACCGCGATGGGCGCCTGTTCTGGATAGAAGTTGCCATGCGGTGCGAGCGCGTCTCCTGTGAAGACCTTCTGTTTGTGGTGGCGCGTGACATTACTGATCGCAAACGGTTGGCCGAGGCCCAGAAAATGGAATCGATCGGGCGTTTGGCCGGCGGCGTAGCTCACGATTTCAATAACGCCCTGACCGTAATCAACGGTTACAGCCGGTTACTTATGGCCGGAATGAATTGGGGAGATCCGCGCCGGCAACACGTTGAAGCGATCAACCGCGCTGGGGAGCACGCCGCGGGCGTAACAAATCAACTGTTGGCTTTCAGCCGCAAGCAGTTACTGCAACCGCATGTGGTGGATTGCAACCGCGTCGTGGAAAATATGCGGCCGATGCTGAAACCCCTCGTGGGGGATGACGTCGAGTTGAGTGTCAGCCTGCACGAAGGAGCCACCACAGTCTACGCCGATCCCCATCAGTTGGAACAAGTGATCCTGAATCTGGCAGTGAATGCCCGGGACGCCATGCCGCAAGGCGGCAAATTACTGATTGAGACAGCGCTTCGGGAGTCCGATGGGAACAGCACCCGATTGCATGCGGCTCGGCCGGGCCCTTACGTGATGCTGGCGATGACTGACAGCGGCATCGGTATGGACGAGGAGACGCGGCGGCAAATCTTCGAACCGTTTTTCACTACAAAACCGGTCGGCAAAGGAACCGGACTCGGTCTATCAATGATCGACGGCATCGTCGAGCAGAGCGGAGGCTACATCGAGGTCGCAAGCGAGCCTGGGCGAGCCACCACCTTCAGAATCTTTCTGCCAAAGGTTTCGGAGGCGCCGGGCGATCCTGCGGGGTCTGAGGGCGTTCCCGATTCCGAAATCGAGGGGACCGAGGCCGTGTTGGTGGTGGAGGACCAGGCGGCCGTCCGGGAATATGCGGCCGAGGCGCTCAGGGCGCTTGGCTACCGGGTGATTCAGGCGGATAGCGCAAGCCATGCGCTGCTACTCTGCGATCGTCAAGACCAACGCATCGACCTGGTCTTAACCGACGTGGTGATGCCGAACTCGAGCGGGAGAGAACTTGCTGACATGCTCGGCCAAAAGCGGCCCGATATCAAAGTCCTGTTTATGTCGGGCTTCACCGAAGACGCCATCCTGCGCGGCGGGTCCCTGCAGAAGGGAGCTGAGTTCATACAGAAGCCGTTCAACCCTGACCAACTGGGAGCCAAAGTCCGGGAAATGCTGGGAGCGCCGAAGCGTGCCGCGCGCGTCCTTGTGACGGACGACGAAGCCGGTGTGCGCGATTTTCTGCGGGTGGTCCTGGAAGGTGGCGGCTACGAAGTGATTGAGGCGGCAAATGGCAGACAGGCGATCCATCACGTGCGCGCCGGACGGGTCGACCTGTTGATCATTGACCTGGTGATGCCCGAACAGGAGGGAATCGAAACCATCGTGGCTCTTCGCAAGGATTTGCCTGGCATCCGAATCATTGCTATTTCAGGCGCGTTCGGAGGAAGATTCTTGAACCTGGCTCGCCTGCTCGGAGTCGAAGTGGTGTTGACGAAACCGGTAGACGCTGGCCTTTTGCTCACCAAAGTTGCCGAGTTGCTGTCGCGGCGGTGAGCGCCGCGTGCGCCTGCTTACTTACCGGATGGCCCGCACACGTTGAATCGCGGTCGCCCGCCCGGTGTCCGGATCAGCCGTCACCACCACGCCGTGCAGCTCCACTCCGCCCCGCGCTGCTTCCATCCGCGCTGGCAGGCCGGTCAGGAATCGCCGCAAAATGATATCCTTGTCCACGCCGATCACTGAGTCATACGGCCCCGTCATCCCGGCGTCAGTCTGATATGCCAAACCCTTTTGCAGGATGCGCGAATCAGCCGTCGGAATGTGCGTGTGCGTCCCCACCATGGCCGTTGCGCGCCCGTCCAGATACCACCCCATGGCCATCTTCTCGCTCGTCAGCTCGGCGTGAAAGTCAACGAACCGGATGCGAATTGCAGGGTCCATCGCCGCGAGCAGGCCATCCGCTGCCCGAAATGGGCAGTCAATGCTGGTCATCTGCGCGCGCCCTTGCAGATTCAGAACGGAATACGGAATGCCGCCCTTGGTAACTCCCGCGAACACGCCCGTGCCCGGCAGTGACGGATAGTTATGCGGCCGCAAAAGCCGCGGCTGGCGGTCCAGGTAGTCGAAGATTTCCCGTTTGTCGAAGCTGTGGTTGCCGCCTGTCAATACATCAATGCCCAGCGCAAGCAGCTCCTCCGCTACCAGCGGTGTGATGCCGAAACCGCCGGCGCTATTCTCGGCATTGGCGATCACCACATCCACCTGATGTTCCGAGACCAGCGACGGGAGATGTTCGGCAACGATGCTTCGCCCAGAGGAGGCAAAGATGTCACCGATGAACAGAATCTTCATTCGTATAGGATTTCAAGCACGGCCGGGGGGCGAACCTTGACTACTCCAGGTGTTGCGCTCCGAGCCGCGACCGGAAGAGCCTCGCGAATGCGCCCTTGTGCTTTCTATTGGTAATAATTCGGCTCAACCGGGGCCCGACGCGAGAAACGGGGCTGGCGAGAGCGTCCGGGCTCGACCCCCGTCCTTGACCCCAAGTTAATAAAGGGGGGAATCCTCCGCGCGCCTTTAGGCTTCTCCATACACCGAAGTGCCAGAGCTTGCTCACCAGCGCTTAAGAAAACGAGTCGGACTCCAGACTAATCGAGTATCGGATCAATTAATAAGAGGCAGAGAGAACGCCCTCGCCAGCACCGCTCAATAACGGTAGCATAGCAGGCGCTTTGTCCCGATGCCAGAGAAAACCGGGCGGTGGCCAAGGCTGACCGCTCGACCGCCGACCTCAGGCGCCTGCCGCTGGAGCCGCTCCAACACTACTAGCCGAGGCGCGACCGTGAGAACCGTAAAAGGCGGAGGGGGACATAGCGGCCGACCTCGGGCGCCTGCCGCTGGAGCCGCTCCAACACTACTAGCCGAGGCGCGACCGTGAGGGAGCGCTTAACCCTGTATCAACCCGGACCTATCTGGAGGCACACCCTGCTCCGCCCGGCCCATCCGTGGGCGGCGCTAGCCCCCGCATAAACCAACGTTAACCACGGCATTATCCACTCTGTTCCATAGCGGCCTATTCAAGATGGGCTCTCAAGAAACACCTCCTCTATTGTTTTCAATAGCTTAGAGCCAAGCGCGCTGGCTCCACGAAAAGGACCCCGACTTGCGATGCAATAAGTGCGTTAGCCAGTCTGGCAGACCAAAAAGGGCAGACAAAGAGATTGTTTTAAATTACACGACTCGCTGGCTGCGGTCAGCGGGCAACGGCTGTCAGGCGGAAATAGCGTGTTAGGTACGGAGCCGGCGTTCTGAGAGTTTCTCTCGCGATCAGAGCGCCGACGTTCTCTCGGATTGGCAAGCCCATGGCTAGCGGAACACTTTTGCGTACTCGGAGGGCGCAAAAGTGTTCAGCCGTGCTAGAAAATGGACGAACTAGAAGTCTGGCGCCAAGTCAATAGGTCTCTACTTTCCGGTAGGCATACGGCGCACTGACGTAGGCCGCCACCAGGCTTTCGTTTCCGTCCTTGTCAATCGCTTTCACACCCAGAACCACCTCATCGATGTTCACACTCTTGAGGGTGTATTGACTGACGTTGCCCACGAAGATTTCCTGTTCCCAGTAGGGCGAAGTCGTTTTCCTCATGACGACTGCATAGCCGGCGAGATCTGCCTCGGCATTGTCATTCTTCCAGGCAAGCACGGCGTCGTTGCCGTCGTAGCCACTTGAACTCGTGCCGCGACCCAGAGCAAGCGGAAAGGAACGCCCAGCCGGAACTGGCGGGGCCGCCGTCACGGGAGTCTTCGGCGCCAGGGCGAGCGTCGCCAATGCAGCGGCATTCACCTGGGCCACCAGCGCCGCGTATTCCGGCGACGTATTCTCGAATGTGTCTGTCGCCGTGTGCTGGTGGGAATAGTTTTCAGAAGGCGTGGTGAGCCGCACCGCGGCAAAGCCCAGAGCGTTGAACGGGCTGTGATCGCCGCCGCGTCCAAAGCGGTCGTGGCGAAACACAAGATTCACATCAAATCCAGTAACGTAGCGCGCGCTGATCTCTTTGATGTACCGGGCTAACTGACGCGAAGGGGAGTCATTGGGATCTTCCGAATACAGATTCACGTACTGATCTGTGCGCTGGCCATTTTCCTTCAGGTCGCTTCCGATGATGTCGTTGTTGAGCACTGCCTCGATTACATCGTTGCGCTGTCTGGCTGCCTCGGCATAGAGGCTGCTGCCGAGCAGGCCGTACTCTTCACCGGCGAAAGCGACGAAGACGACAGTCTTGCGGAATTGATATTGGCTCATAATGCGAGCCAGCTCCAAAACCGCGGCTGTGCCGCTGCCGTCATCGGTGACGCCTGGGGCAACGGCGCTCGCGGTCGCTTCCAGATCCACGCTGCGCTGGCCCGATTCATTAGTTTTGTAAACCAGGTGGATTGTGTCGTAGTGGCCGCTGATGATAACTTGACGGTCCGCTTCGCTAACTCCCGCCAGCACAGCCACAACGTTCCACAATTCGACGTCTTTGCTGAAGCGCGCCTTTGGCTGCCCTTTGACGCGATGTTTCTCGAAGGAGACCTGGAGGCGGGGGCTGAAACTGCGAAACTGCGCTGCGAGCCATTCGCGTGCCGCGCCTATCCCGTGTTGCGGGTCATCTAAAGAAGAGTAAATGTTGCGTGTTTCGAAAGCGCCCAGCGTTTTCTCAATCGTGGCAATGCGCGAGGCCGATACTTGCGAAACGATCTTCTCTACCAACGGGTTCACCGACTTGGGAGGCGCTTCGGCCTGGGCGATAGCGGCGCCAAGAGTAAAGAGAACCACGCACTGTTTCCTCATGGCTCGTTATGGTATCGCAACCCAACTCAACCAGGCCGCATCAAAACAGCAGGAGAACTGGAGGACCAAATGAAACTAACAAACTATCTCCTGAAAGCTACTCTAACTGGAGCGCTGGCGATTTTGCTGTCGCCAACTTATGCGTTCGCGCAGGCACAGGCGCCAGCAGTCCAGCAACACGACTTAACCAGTAAAGTACGGCACGAGTTGGTAATGCTGCCTTACTTTACTATTTTTGACAACCTCGGCTATCGAGTGGATGGCAGCACGGTGACGCTGCTGGGCAAAGTGACCAGGCCGTCATTGCGCCAGGATGCTGAGCGCGTCGTAAAGAATATTGAAGGCGTCGACCGGGTTCAGAACGAGATCGAGGTTCTGCCGCTCTCCCCGTTTGACAGCCGGATCCGCTGGCAGGAGGCGCGGGCGATCTATGGATTTCCGACTCTTAACCGCTACGGTATGGGCACCCAGCCCTCGATCCGGATCATCGTCGAAAACGGCCACGTAACTCTGGAGGGAGTGGTGAATAACCAGGCCGATAAGAATGTAGCTGGCATACGGGCCAACGGCGTGCCGGGCGTGTTCTCGGTGACGAACGACCTAAGAGTGGGCAGCTGAGAAAGTAAGCATTCAGCGATCAGCCTTCAGCAATCGGCCAAACCGATAGATAGAGGCCGGGGCAAAAACCCCGGCCTTTTTCTTTCAATACATTCCGCGTAAGCTAAGACTCCTTTCAGCGATCGCCGTCATCCGCGCTATTGCCACTAGCGATCGCCATTAGCCGCAGTTGCGACTAGCATCATCAACCCCACCGTTGCGACTGACAGCCTTCAGGAAACTTCTCCCCAGCCCGAAGGGCGGAAGATATTCAGCTCCCCAGCCCGAAGGGCGAAAGATATTCAGCTCCCCAGCCCGAAGGGCGGAAGATATAAGCCCACGGCGCAAGCCGTGTGGTATAGCGCGTTCGAGATACCGAGCCCCGGAACGGGGCGAAACGCCATCCTTTCTTCTAGCCTGAATTCCGCAGGCGCAGATTCACCGCAACGCGTCCACAGCGCTCGCAAAGCTGATAGCTGAAAGCTGATAGCTGACGGCTAATACCTGAAAGCTGCCCACTCCTGGCCGCCCAAAACATTCGTCGCTATACTTGTTTTTACACTCCATGCCACCGGTCCTCGGCCTGCTCGCTTCAGACGTGGATTTATTCCCGTTGTGGCTCAGCCTGCGCGTTGCGGCGCTGGCTACCGCGATGACTGTGGTGGCTGGCCTCGCGATTGCGTATTTGCTGTCGCATAAGCAATTCCCGGGCCGAAATCTGGTCGACGCATTTTTTACTTTGCCGCTGGTTCTGCCGCCCACTGTACTGGGTTATTTTCTTCTCGTATTACTAAGCCGGCACTCGGCGCTCGGCGGATTGTGGGAGCGCGTAACGGGCGGCCCGTTGGTATTCACCTGGCAAGCCGCCGTGCTGGCGGCGTTCGTTCACTCAGCGCCCTTGTTCATTAAAGCCGCGCGAGCCGCGCTCGAGGAAGTGAACTATCGATACGAATGGGCCGCCCGCAGCCTCGGCGCGTCCGAGTGGATTACCTTCTTTCGAATCACGCTCCCGCTCGCCGCGCGCAGCCTTCTCGCTTTGGGTTCGCTATGTTTTGCGCGATCGTTGGGCGATTTCGGAGTCACCATCATGCTGGCCGGCGATATTCCGGACCGGACGCAAACTCTGTCGGTAGCGATTTACGACGCCGTGGAATCGGGTAACGGCGCCCTGGCGCGGGTGCTGGTGCTGATAGTCTCGGCTCTGGCGCTGTCGGTGCTGTGGCTGGCTAACCATTGGATCGCGGGAAGAGCGACCCGCCAAGCGAGTTGACCATGAGCGCCGCTGTCGCGATCGACGCGCGATTGATCAAGCGCTTTGCCGCCGCAGCCGGTTCGCCGCAATTCGAGCTCAACTTCCACTTACAGGCTTCGAGCGGTGTAACGGCGTTGCTCGGTCCAAGCGGCGCCGGAAAGACGCTGACGCTGAACTGTCTTGCCGGGTTCGTGCGTCCGGACGAGGGCCGCATTTTAGTACAGGATGAGCTCTTTTGCGATGTTGCCCGGAAGGTGCACGTCCCGCCGGAGCGCCGAAGGTGCGGCTATATCTTCCAGGAGGAAACCCTTTTTCCGCACATGACGGTCGGCGAGAACCTGCGGTTTGCCGTGGATTCGGCGCGCACGCGAAGCAAGGTGCTGCGCCGCCGTTATGCTCAGGAGCTGCTCGAAGGCTTCGAACTGGCGGAGCTTGGCGGCCGGCGCCCACACGAGCTTTCCGGAGGCCAGCGGCAGCGCGCGGTGATAGCGCGGGCGCTTGCCGCCGAACCGCGCATCCTGCTGCTCGATGAACCCACGCGCGGCCTTGACCACCGCCTGCGGCAATCCTTCTATGAAATTCTGCGTCGCGCGAAAGAGCGCCTGGCGGCTCCGATCGTAATGGTCACGCACGACGCCGAAGAATGCTTTGAGCTGGCCGATTTCGTGTACCTGATGGACGGCGGACGCTGCCTGCAGTCGGGCCCCCTAGAGCAGGTGTTTAACCGGCCATTGACTGTGGACCTGGCGCGGTCGCTGGGGCTGTTCAGTTTGCTTCCGTGCCAGATCGTCACGCTCGATCCGGGACGCAATGTCAGCCGGCTGCGGGCGCTCGAACAGGAATTGGACGGCCCCTACCTTCCCGCGCATCTCAAAGGAGACCGTGGATGGCTGTGCGTGCGGCGCAGTGAGCTGCGCCTCGCTGCCCCGGGCGATCGAAACGCGCGCAATATGTTGCGTATGCGGCCGCAGAGGGTCGTCAAGTCGACCAAGGGAGTGCGGGTTGAATTTGCCGATCAATTCGCGGTGGAACTGGGCGAAGCCGAGTATGCCGAGTGGCGCGGCAGCCGCGAATTGACAGTGCTGGTGCCGCCCGGGGCGGTATCATTCTTATCGAAGTGAAGCGCTATTACGTCACCGACCGCAAAATGGCCGGGGGATTTCAAAAGCTACTTGAAATCATAGCCGACCAGTTGGCCGATGGCGTGGAGATGATTCAGATTCGCGAAAAGGACCTGACGGCGCGGCAGCTTTTTGAGTTTACCCTCGCGGTTCTGGAGGTTCGCGCGAGCCGTGCGGCCAAAATCCTCGTTAATACCCGGGCGGATGTGGCGCTAGCCGCGGGCGCCGATGGGGTGCACTTGCCGGCCGCGGCGCCGCGAGAGACGCCGCCCGGATTGCTAGTGGCCAGATCGTGCCATACCCTTGACGAAGTTCGCGCAGCCCGCGCCGATTTCGTCACCTTCGGCCCCGTGTTTGCAACTCCCGGAAAGGGAGACCCCGTGGGCCTGGAAGCGTTGGCTGAGGCGTGCCGCTCCGGCGTTCCCGTTTATGCACTCGGCGGCGTGAACTGGGACAACGCCGAAGCCTGTCTACAGGCAGGGGCCGCCGGCGTCGCGGGTATCCGGCTATTCCAAGCCCCCGATGCCGACGGCTGAACCTCGCCTGTTGACATTTGCCGCTGGCGCCGCTCCAAAACCGCTAGCCGAGACGCGACTGTAAAGGAGCGTTCTTAAACCGGGGTCCTGGCCGGCGTCACACCCTATTCCACCCCGGCAAACCGGAGACGGCGCTGGCTACTCGCCCATCTCTTCGGCGTTGATCAGCTCGAAGAATTCGATGAGCAGGCGCAGGTCTCTGTCGTTGTAACGCTCAATGACCGTGGAGAGCAACTCGCCCTTCGATTTGTACACGCCTTCAAGCTTGCCCAGGCTTTCCGCGATCAAATGCACAATGCAACTGCGCCGGTCCGCCGGATTCGCTTCGCGTTTGACGTAGTGATCCTTTTCCAGCCGATCTAAAACGACCGTCATCCCACCCGTGGTGACGCACGCCCAGCGCGCCAAATCACGAGGCGTCGATGGACCATGCAAGTCCAGAAGATTCAGAACCTGCAAGTCGCGCAGGTTGATCCCTACGTCGTCGGCCACCCTTTGATTGAACAGGATCGCGGACGCGATCGCTTGGCGAACGGAAAGCGCCAGCCGCCCGGTCAACTGCTCGCGATTTTGTCTTGACATCGCGATCGCAGTGTAGCATATTTTGTAAGTAGCTTATTTTACAAGTAATCAACAAAAGGAGCAACATCGATGAGCGCCGCAGTCAAGGCCTACAAAGGCCTGGGTATGGAAGGTCTGGTAGCGAAGTGGTACGCCAAGAACACCGCCAAATCGATGAATAACTTCAGGTCCGATGCTCGTCGCGTCGCCGCGCTGCTGGCATCCGGCGCCAAGGTCCTCGAAGTGGCGCCCGGGCCGGGTTACTTTTCCATCGAGCTGGCGAAGCTGGGCGGCTACCAAATCGTCGGACTGGATATCAGCAGAACATTTGTCGAGATCGCGCAGCGCAACGCCAAGCAGGCCGGCGCCGCCATGGAATTCCGCGTTGGCAGCGCATCGGACATGCCTTTTGAAAGCGGCCAGTTCGATTTCCTTTTCTGTCGCGCAGCGTTCAAGAACTTTTCTGAGCCGGTCAAAGCCCTGCAAGAGATGCACCGCGTTCTGAAGCCGGGTGGGCGCGCCCTGATTGTCGACCTTAGCCGCGACGCCCCCCTGGCATCGATCGACGGGGAAGTAGGCCAAATGGGCCTCGGTTTCCTTAGCGCACTTTCCACACGCCTGATCTTTCGCTTCGTGCTCCTCAAGCGCGCCTACGCGAAATCGGATTTCGAGCGGCTTCTGGCGCAAGCCCAGTTTCGTTCCGTTGAAATCGCCGAACACGGAATCGGACTGGATATCTGGCTGCAAAAGTAATCCAGGCCATCCTTTACTATTTAAAGGCCGTTAAATCGGGCATTCCCCGAAACACGCCGCCATGTTGCGCGGGCCTTCGTAATACCTGGATTTTAGCTTCGCTGCGCAAGAGCCGCAATTCGCGCTATCGCAGCGTTTTTCGGCAAACGTTTTGGCCTGGGCGCGCGTCAAAGGCTATGCTGAAACTACCAGCATCTTTTAACGCATGGCTTCTTCCTCTAACCTTGGCCTGCGGGCCCGGCTGCTCGCAAAGTCGGCCTTGTATTGCTGCCTGGTTGCGCTTCTCTCGTCCCTCGTTCCTCTACACGCCGCCGACGCCGGCCAGTCCATTCGTTCCACCGGAACGATAAAAGCCGTGCGCTCAGTCATGATCCAGGTGCCGCGCCTCGAAGGAGTGCCGAAAGATCTAACTCTCACGAAGATTATTGTCAACGGCGCCCAGGTTCACCAGGGTGACGCGCTTGCCGAGTTCGATGCCGCCGACGAGGTGAAGGCGCTGCGCGATGCGCAAGCTAAATTCGACGACCTCAGGCACCAGGTGGAGCAGAAAATCGCCGAGCACCAGAACAACGCCGAAAAACGTGTCTCCGCGCTCAAGCAGGCGCAAGCTGACCTGGATAAGGCGGCGCTCGAGATTCGGAAAGGGCCGATTCTGAGTGAAATCGAAGCCGAGAAGAACCGCGTGAAACTGGAAGACGCCACGGAGCACGTCGCTAGCTTGCAGCGTTCGGCCAAGGCTCACGACATCTCCGAGCTGGCCGAGATCAAGGTATTGGAGCTCCAGCGCGATCGCCAGCAGATCGCCGTGGATCGCGCCAAGGGCAACGCCGCAAAATTGATTTTGCACTCGCCCTTCAACGGCATGGTTGCGCTCGCAAACGTCTGGCGAAACGATTCGATGGGGCACGCCCAGGAGGGCGATCAACTCTGGCCGGGCAGCCCGATTTTGCGAGTGTTTGACCCCTCGAGCATGGAAGTGGAAGTGGCGGTCGGCGAACCCGATGGCGCCGTACTGACGCCTGGCGTGAAGGCTGTAATCCATCTCGATGCGTTTCCGGATCTTGTGTTCACGGCGCACTTTTCTTCAGCCAGCCCCGTCGCCGCCAGCGCGCTCGGAAATCCGGTGAAGTCGTTCATGGCGCGGTTTCGGCTCGATCAGAGCGACCCCCACCTGCTTCCGGATCTTTCGGCGGCGGTAGATATCGAGCGGCGCCCATGACACGACGCCAAACCGCAAAGACCGCAGTCAGGTTGACTGTCGTGCTGTTGCTCGCAGCGGGCGGCGCGCTGGCCCTGCGCGAGTGGCGCCAGCGGCGGCCGGTTCTGGATCTGCCCACCGCAATAGCGAAACGGGGAGATTTCCAAGTCATTGTGCGATGCCGCGGAGAGCTGATAGCGGACCGCACCGTCCAGTTGCAGGCTCCCCTCGATGTCCCCGATCTGCAGATTGTGTGGCTGGCGACGCCGGGCGGCATCGTCAAAGCGGGCGATCCTGTAGCCAGATTCGATCCAAGCAAGCTGAAGGAGGACGAAAAGGATAAGATCGCGGCTCTGAAGCAGGCACAGGCGTCCCTGGACCAGCAATTGGCGGCGGGGAGGATCACCGCGGATCAGGACCAGCTGGACCTTTCCAAGGCTCGTTATGAGACCGAGAAGGCGCGGCTCGAAGCCTCCAAGCAGGATATCGTCAGCCCGATCCAGGGAGCCGAAAGCAAGATCGATTTGGGACTTGCCGAAGAAAAGGTCAAGGTCCAGCAGAGTACCACCACCCTGAATTCCACCTCCAACGACGCCAAGATTGCTTCCTTGGTGCGTCTGCGCGACCAGGCCAGAGACGAATTGGAACTGGTGCGGCGGCGCCTCTCGCAGTTGGAAATCCACACCCCGATTAACGGAGTGGTCACTCTCCAGTCGAACTACACGCAGGGCTGGATGAACGCGCAGCCGTTCAAGGTGGGCGACCACGCTTTTCCAGGTGCGACGATTGCCGAGATACCCGATCTATCGACGCTGCAGGTCGAAAGCAAGCTGGAAGAAGCCGATCGGGGCCGCATTCGCGTAGGCAACCAAGCCGTGATTCATGTGGACGCCTTCCCTGAACTGACGCCGGCCGCCACGGTGGTTTCCATTTCGCCGCTCACCGAGGAGAGCTTCAACGAATGGCCGCGAACGCGCAGCTTTCGCGCCTACGCCGCTATTCAGAAGCCGGACTCGCGCATGCGCCCGGCGATGAATGCCGGAGCCGATATCGTTGAACGAACCATTCCCAACGCCATCAGTGTGCCTGCCAAAGCGCTGTTCACGTTGCACGGTAAGGCCGTGGTTTACGTCAAATCGGATCAGAGCTATGTGCCGGCCGAGGTAAAGGTGCTGGCTCGCAATCCCGACGAGGTTGCGGTAGAAGGCATTCCCGCGAAAACCGCGGTTGCCCTCGCCGATCCAAACGAGGCGAACAAATGAGCAGCCCGGTCAACCCGCCTTCCGAGCCTTCCGAGCCCTCCCAGCCTGGCCATCCGGCGCCGGTTCCGCGCTTACAGCAGCCTGCCGAATCCCGGCGTCGCGGAAAGGCCCTAAGAAGGATGGCCATGGCCGGCTTGGCTGGAGCCCTTCTGGCCGGCGGAGCGATTTGGGCCGGCATCGAGACCTATTCCAGGCTGGCGCACTCATCGGCGATCGAAACTCCAACCGCTGTCGTACGGCGCGGGGACGTCAGCCTCTCGATTACCGCGCCCGGTGAATTGAGTGGCGGCAATCCGGATACGCTGACGGCGCCCATGACCGGCGGCGGCGACATGCATTTGACGGAATTGCGGAATACCGGCGAGCAAGTCCAGGCCGGCGAAGTGGTCGCCCAGCTTGACACCAAGGAACAGGAATTCAAGCTCAAAGAGGCCGAAGGCGACTTGGCCGAGGCGGAGCAGAAAGTAATTCAGGCGAAGTCAAAACAGGAGGCGGAGGAGGAAGAGGATCGCTACGCCCTCTCTAAAGCCAAAGCCGACGTGACGCTGGCGGAACTGGATGTCCGCAAGAATCCGATTTTGGCTGCTATTACCGCGAAGCAAAACGACCTCGCCCTCGCAGCCGCCAAAGACCAGCTCGCGCAAATCGAGAAGAATCTTGCCAACCGCGCGGCAACCAACCAGGCTAACCGCGCTCTACAGGAAGCCGGCGTGGGAAAGGCAGAGGCGCAAATCACGGAAGCCAAGAAGAATATTGAAGCCATGACTCTGAAGGCCCACCGTACCGGGTATGTCGCCCTCAAGCCGAACACCGCCGTGGATTTCTTTTACACAGGCATGACTTTGCCGGATTTCCAGGTGGGTGACCGCGTGCGTCCAGGCATGGCCGTGGCGGAGATCCCGGATATGAGCAGTTGGGAAGTGGTGGCTAATGTCGCGGAGCTTGATCGCGGACATCTCGCGGTAGGCGACAAAGTCTCCGTGAAAGTGATCGCCCTTCCGCGCAAGCGCTTCACCGGCCGCGTAAAGGACTTGGGCGCCACCGCGGGGCTGCCCTGGGATCGCAAATTCGCCTGCCGTATCTCACTTGATAGCCCATCGCCGGAACTACGTCCGGGAATGACGACCGAAGTGAGCGTCACCACCGATGAGCTGAAGGGTGTGCTTTGGCTGCCCTCCCAGGCGCTGTTTGAGAGCGACGGCAAAACCTACGTTTACCTGAAGGCGGGCTCCTCATTCACAACCCGGGAAGTCAAGCTGGTCCGCCGCAATGAGGCGCGCGTGGTGATCACGGGCGTAGCCGCGGGCCAGGTCGTGGCTTTGGCCAATCCCGCCGAATCCGCCAGGAAGACGCCCGCAGCCGGTGGAGCAGCGGCGATTCCGCCCTCCGCCAGGTAAACGTCAGCATGCTAATCACCCGCTACGGCTCTGACCTTGCCTTGGCCGCGCAGAATCTCTGGAGCCAGAAGACACGCAGTGTTCTGACCGCGCTTGGGATTATTTTTGGCGTGGGCGCGGTGATCGGCATGCTCGCGATCGGCGCGGGCGCCAGAGAAGAGTCTATGCGGTTCATCGAGCAACTGGGTGTCCGGAATCTGTTGATCGAATCCCGGCCGGCCACCAGCCAGCAGGAGTTGCAGGAACGCCGCCGCGCCTCGCCCGGCTTGACCGAACGTGACGTCCGCATACTCGAATCTAATGTAGATGCGCTTGACTTAATCTCGGCCCGGCGCACCCTTCACCCCGCCCTTGTGCTTCCGAAACCGGCGCAGGATTTGCCGGAATTATACGGAGTTCGAGCTTCCTACGCGGCCATTCATGGCTGGCACTTCAGCGAAGGCCGCCCTTTCGACGAGGCCAATGACGAGGCAAGCGACGCCGTGTGCGTTTTGGGCGAAGGCGCCAAGATCTCCACGTTCGGCTATGGGTCGGCGCTGGGTAAGTACATCAAGGTGAACGACACGTGGCTGCAGGTTATCGGCGTACTCGCCGCACAATTGAATTCAGGCACGAGCGCTGACGCAATCAACCTGAATCAGGTCATCTATACCCCGTTGAACACTTTCAAATACCGGTTCTACGATATGGGTGGCAGGTTTAAAGATGAGCTGGATGGCGTCGATATAAGACTCAAACCAGGAGCCGACAGCACGTCTACGGCGCGCGTCGTGACCGCCATCCTGGCTTCCACGCATCACGGAGTCAAGGATTTTTCCGTCACCATCCCCGCCGAGTTGCTGGCCGAGCAACAACGCTCGCAATCCATCTTCACCTACGTCATGGTGGCCATTGCCGCAATATCGCTTTTAGTCGGCGGCATCGGCATCATGAACATCGTGCTGGCCACCGTTCTCGAGCGCACACGGGAAATCGGCATTCGTCGCGCTACCGGCGCGCGCCGGGGAGACATTGTGCGCCAGTTTCTACTGGAGTCGATCCTGATTTCGATCAGCGGAGGTGTCGTGGGAATTGCTTTCGGGTATTTTCTTTCCTGGCTTATCGCCGCCAGCGCGGGCTGGAAGACCATCGTCACTCTTTCATCCATCGTCATAGCTTTTGGTGTTTCCGCGGCCGTGGGCGTCGTTTTCGGCATCTATCCGGCTCGCAAGGCCTCTCGCATCGATCCCATCGAGGCACTCCGCTATGAATAGCCCAAGGGCCACGAGCCGCGGCGCCAAACACGTGCAGGGTTTTCCACTCCGCAAGCCCGAAGGGCGAAAGATCATAGCCCACGGCGCAAGCCGTTGGGGCACATCGGATGGGTCGCCTAGCCCCGGAACGGGGCGTCACTTTATTCGAGCGGCGCGCTCATGCCTTGCCCTCCTGCTCGTGCCCTTCACCGCATTGGCCGGAGATACCTGGATTCCGCTCTCGCAGACCATCCACCGCGCGTTTCACCCCGAGACAGTCCGCGTCGAGGCCGTATCCGGATTGGCCGAGCGGATTTCCGATGGAAAGCTGCATCTGCATCTCAAAGACTTCCTCGAGCTGGTCCTCAAGAACTCCACCGCGATCCGCCTCAATAGGCTGGACGTGTATACCGCCGCCGACCAGATTACGTTTGCCAAGTCGCCTCTTGACCCCGTGTTGACCGGCGGATTCAGCGCCCAGCGTACTGTCTCTCCCCAGTATGACCAGATCGAAGGCGCCCAAACCTTGAGCAGCCTCACGCAGACCTCGACCCTCGGCTACCAACAGCTCCTGCCAACCGGCCAGACAGTGAATGCGACCTTCCAAGCTGACCGCAATTCCGCGAACAGTTCGTTCTACTTCTTCAATCCGAACCTCGGCACGGGGCTGAACCTTTCGATTACTCAGCCGCTGCTGCAGAATCGCAATCGCGTTCAATTCCTCGGACCTTTGCAGATTGCGCGCACCCAGTTGCTGATCACCGCCGAAAGCAGTGCCGCGCAGATTGCCACCACGCTTGCCACCGCCGCGGGGCAGTATTGGGATGCGGTTCGCGCCAGGGATGCAATCGGAGTCCAGCGGCAGAACGTCGAGCTGGCGAGAAAATCGTACGATCACGACAAGCAATCGCTAGACCTAGGCGCGCTGGGCAAGCTGGATATCTTCCAGTCTGAGACGCAGGTGGCCGAGCGCGAGCGTGACCTGATCGCCGCCCAGTTTGACTACACGAATGCGCTGGATGGACTGCGCAGATTGATCGGAGCCGATCTCACGGCCTCGATGCGTGCTGTCGAGATCGTGCTCGACGACGACCCCACCATGCTGCCGCCCGAAACAATCCTGCCTTTTGAAGACGCGCTGGCGCAGGCATTGAAAACGCGCCCCGAGCTGCGCCAGGCGGAACAGCGCATTGCCGTTGACGATTTGAACGCCCGCATTGCCAGAAACCTGCTGATGCCTCAGCTCAATTTGAGCGTTATCGGAGGCTCGCAAGGATTAGGCGGCGATTACGTTCCCGGCCAACAGATTATCGGCCTGCCGACCACGGCGTCGAGTTCCGGCATCGGCACCGCGATGGAGCAGCTCTTTACCGTTCCTTATCCGACCTACGGTTTTTCGCTGAATTTCACCCTTCCGCTTCGCAACAGCACCGCAAAGGCAACCCTCAGTGACTCCTTGGTGAATAGGGTGCGAGACCAGTATCTGGAGCGCCAGGCTCAGCAGCAGGTAATCTTCGACGTGCGGCAGGCGGTTCGCGCCATCGATCTGGCAAAAGCCACCATCAAGGCCGCGACGCAGGCTCGGGATCTGGCGCGCGAGAACGTCGAAGCCGAGCAGAAGAAGTACGAGCTCGGCACTATCCTCGCCTTCGAGCTGCTGGATTCACAGACCCGTCTGGCAAGCACGGAAGTTGCGCTGCTCGGCGCCTTCGTCGGCTATCAGGAAGCCTACATCAACTACCAATACGCCACCTGGACCCTCTTGGATAGCCTAGCGTTCGTTTTCCAGATCCCGAAAGCGCCATAGACCACGCACCGCGTTTGGCGGATCGACAAAATGCCCCGAAGTCCGGTTCACCATTTTTGAGAGAGATCCCCTGAATCCATTACTCTTATGTATCCATGCCACCGAAGAGAGACTCACGCCGTCAGCTTGTACCCATTGAAATGATCGAGCAGCGGATACTCCTCATCCGCGGGCAGAAAGTGATGCTCGACTCCGATCTGGCGGCTCTCTACCAGGTTGAGACCCGAGCCCTCGTCCAGGCTGTCAAGCGAAACGTCAACCGTTTTCCAGCCGACTTTATGTTCCAACTCGCGACGGAGGAAACCAACTCTTTGAGATCACAATCTGTGATCTCAAACCAGGGACGTGGTGGACGCCGCCATCTGCCGTACGCCTTCACTGAGCAGGGCGTTGCCATGCTCTCCAGTGTGCTTAACAGCAAAAGAGCAATCGCGGTGAACATCGCCATCATGCGCACGTTCGTGAAGCTCCGCCAGATTCTGGCGACGCACAAGAAGTTTGCCGAGCGTCTCGCGGCCATGGAGAAGAAATACGATCAGCACTTCAAGGTCGTGTTCGAGATCTTGAGACAGTTGACCGAACCACCGCCGGATCCGCCAAAGCGCCCCATCGGATTCCTCACGCCAAAAAAGAAAGAACCTTAGCCGTGGCTTATCTGCGTTCATCGGCGGCCAAGGATTATATGCTGGTGTTCGTGAAAGGAAGCCGAATGTCACAAATCAAACTCGTAATTGGAATACTTAGCGGAATGCTCGTTGTCAGTTGCTATGCCCAGGTGCCGCCTCTCGAAGAGAGCGGCTTTACACCGATCTTCGACGGCAAGTCGATGAATGGCTGGGACTGCGATCCTGATTTCTGGCGAGTGGAAAACGGCGCCATCATAGGCGAAACGCAGCCCGATCACCAGCCCAAACAGAACATCTTCTGTATCTGGAAAGGGGGATCTCCAGGCGATTTCGATCTAAAGCTGCAATACAAGTTGACCGGAAGAACCGGAAACAGCGGCATACAATACCGCAGCGTTGAACTGCCCGAGGTCGCCAAGTGGGTCATGAAAGGCTATCAGGCCGACATAGACGGTGAGCAGCGCTTTACCGGCCAGAATTACGAGGAACGGGGTCGTGGGTTTCTGGGGCCGCGCGGTATGGTCGTCTACGCGCCTAGTAGCGGGAAGCCCGGCTCTATCGGCTCGACGGGCAGCTCGGACGAGCTAAAGGCGCTGATCAAGAACGACGATTGGAACGACATGGAGGTGATCGCCAGAGGCAATGTGCTGATACAGCTCCTGAATGGCCGCGTGACCAGTATCGTGATCGACGACGACGTGCGTAATCGCAAAATGGAAGGCGAAATCGGCATCCAGCTCCACGTCACGAAAGCATCCATGAAGATTGAGTCCCGCAACATTCGAATCAAAACCTTCTGAGTCCCGCCTGACCGGTAACACCTGTTGCGCCGTTCCAACACCGCAAGCCGAGACGCGACCGTGAGGGAGCGTTTTGCCTAAACTGGGCGCGTGGCTGGTTTCGAATCCCGTGGCTGCGCGCCGCCAGCACTCAGATACGATGGATTTCGTGCTTAGACTCGCCGTTCTGGCCTTGGCTGCGTGCACGCTACGCGCTGAGGTCGATTTCGCGACTTCCATTCATCCCATACTGGCCTCCCGCTGTGTGCCCTGCCATAGCGGCTCAAAACCTGCCGCCGGTTTGGATTACACGAAGCGGGAAAGCGTCCTGAAGGTGAAGGACATTCTGATTGCGAAGGTCAGCGGCCAGAGAGGCGGTATCATGCCGCCAACAGGCGACCCGCTAACCGCCGCTCAGATCGCAACCCTCAAGCAGTGGATTGACGAAGGCCTGCATTGGACCGATACCGAACCAGCCGCCGCCGCGAGTTGGACCGCCCCTCTCGCGCCGCGCACGCCCAAGCTTCCCGAGTCCAAGTATTCGAATCCGATCGACCGTTTTGTGGATGTGTATCTGGGCGGAAAGATGCCCGAACCCGTGGGAGACGCACTATTCGCCCGGCGCGTTTATTACGACTTATGGGGCTTGCCGCCGACCCCTGAACAACTTCGCGAGTTCGTGAACGACACCAAACCCGACAAGCGGGAGAAGCTGATCTCCGCCCTCTTAGCCAATTCCTCGCTCTATGCGGGCAACTGGATCAGCTTCTGGAACGATCTGCTGCGCAACGATCAAGGCGTCATCTATCACGGCGAGCGCGAGTCCATTACCCCCTGGCTGAAGCGCGCGCTCGAAACCAATCAACCCTACAACCGCATGGTGGCCGCTCTGGTAAACCCCGTGGCTAGCGACGATCCGCGTGGATTCCTGATTGGAGTCAACTGGCGCGGCGACGTCAACGCCAGCCAAACGCCTTACATGCAAGCCTCGCAAAACACCGCGCAGATCTTTCTCGGGGTCAACCTGAAATGCGCGTCGTGTCACGACAGCTTCATCAACCGCTACAAGTTGAAACAGTCCTATGGAATGGCGGCGCTGTTTTCCGAAACTCCATCCCTCGAATTGGTGCGCTGCGATTTGAAGACGGGAGTCCGCACTGGCCCGGAGTTCCTCTACCCGGAACTGGGGCAGGTTAGTGAGGACGCAACCCTACGGGAGCGCCATGCCGCCGCCGAGCGATTCTTCACAACACCTGAGAATGGGCGCGTGTCGCGCACCATCGTAAACCGCTATTGGCGTAAATTGTTTGGACGAGGCCTCACCGAGCCGGTGGACGAAATGGACAACGAGCCCTGGAATGCCGATCTGCTCGACTGGCTCGCCTCCGATTTCGCGGCGAATGGCTACGACCTGAAGTACTTGTTGCAGATCATGATGACTTCGCGCGCGTACCAGATGCCCACAGTTGAACCGCCCGCCTCGACGCGCCTCCAAGCCTACAAATTCCAGGGTCCGCTGCCGAGGCGCCTCACCGCGGAGCAGTTTGTCGATACGATTTCCGCGCTCACCGGTGAATGGCGGGTTTACCGCCCTGACGACAATGACGCTGGCGCAATCTATGCCCGGGAGTGGATGCTGAAGGCGACGCCGCTTTCGCGCGCCATGGGCAGACCTATTCGGGATCAAGTGTTTACTACCCGGCTGGACGAAGCCACCACCCTGCAAGCGCTCGAGCTGGTGAATGGTCAGACCCTGGCGATGACTTTGCGGCGCGGCGCCATGCGGCTAGCCGGCGAGCTTCCGCCGCCCCCCAAAAGCCTCTTCGACAGTAGTCTCAGAAAAAATGCGAAGAGTGTCGACATCGATATCCGCGGTGCAAAATCCTTGTGGCTGATTGCGGAAGATGCGGGCTGTTATGACCCGGCCCGCACCATCGCGGCGTGGCTCGACATGGAGGTCGCCGGCCCTTCGGGAGCTAAGAAGCTATCTGACCTCGCGACTCTTTCGAAACTCGTGCCGCGTGAGCTAAAAGTTCAGGGCAAAGCGGAACCGCACGCGCTCGCCGCGGAATTCTCGAAGCCGCTCGTGTTTTCCATCGAGGGACTGGGATACACCCGGCTCCGCGGCAGAATCGCGATCGACGACTCTAGTACAGCCGACGATGTGGGCGCCTCCGTGCGTTTCTTTGTCTTTGCCGAGCAGCCTGACCGCCAGCAGATGGTAGCCGCGACCAGCGACCCTCCCGTGCCTCTTCCGGTGCCCGCGAAATCGCAAATGGAATTGATTGATCGCTTGTTTTTGCAGACGCTCGCGCGCACACCTTCCGAAGCCGAAAGGCAGGTGGCGCAAAAGATTCTGGGTAAGGGTGGTGTTTCCGGCACGGAAGATCTGCTTTGGAGCCTGCTGCTGCAACCCGAAATGCAATACATCAATTAGAGAGGAGCGCGATACTTAAAAGAAGAGATCATGCAACGCATCGAATCTGAAGTCATGCGCGGACTCTCGCGGCGCCACTTTCTCCGCGCCTCGGGAGCGGCCACCGTCGCGGCCTTGACCGGTGCCGCGCCGCGCCTTCTGGGATCGGCCGCCACAATCACTGCCAAGGCCGATTGCATGATCCTGCTTTGGATGGCCGGCGGCATGGCCCAAACCGAGACGTTCGATCCCAAGGCGTATACGCCTTTTGAACCTGGCCTGAAGTCTGCGCGCGTCCTCAGCACTTTCCCCTCGATTCCCACTGCTGTCGATGGCATTCGCTTTTCGGAGGGGTTGGAAAGCCTCGCCAAGGTCATGGACCGCGGCGCCCTGATCCGCAGTCATCGCGTAGGCGACCTCGGGTTTATTCTGCATTCCCGGCATCAATACCATTGGCACACCGGATACGCGCCGCCCCAGTCCGTGGCTGCGCCGCACATGGGCGCGATGATTGCGCGTTCGCGCGGACCCAACAATCCCGATATCCCGGCATTCATCGACGTCGGCCAGAATCTCGAAATCGGCGCCGAATCCGACGCCTTGAAGTCCTTCCATACGGCCGGCTTTCTCGGCAGCGAGTTCGGTCCGTTTTTCATTAGCGACCCCAAAGATGCCGCCTCCAGCACGCGCCCCAACGAATACGTCGGGAAGCAGCGCTTCGAAAACCGCTATGAGCTGTACAAGGAATTGGTGGCGGCGAGCCCGATTCAGAAATACGGCAGCGAGTATCAGCGCGAAGGGTTGCGGCGCTCATTGGATAACGCCCACAGACTTCTGAACTCGCCCGCTGCGAAAGCCTTCGACCTTTCCCTCGAGCCGGAACGTAGCTTCGCGAAGTACGACACTGGCCGGTTTGGGCATGGCTGCCTGCTCGCGCGGCGCCTAGCCGAACAACGCGCGCGCTTCATTGAGGTGACCACCGAATACATTCCGTTCCGCTACTGGGACACCCATGAGAATGGACACGTTCGCGCAGCGGGCATGAAGAAGGATATCGACGGGCCGATCTCGCAGCTAATTCTGGATTTGGAGGAGCGCGGCTTGCTCGATCGCACGCTGGTCGTGGTGGCAAGCGAATTCGGCCGCGACATGTTGACCGAAGGGAAGCCGGGCAAAGGCGTGCTCGACCAGGTGAAGCAGCCCGACGTAATGACGGAATTGAAGCATTACGGCATGCATCGCCATTTCACGGAAGCTTCGAGCGTGCTGTTGTTCGGCGGCGGCATCAAGCGAGGATGCTTGTACGGCAAGACCGCCGACGAACGGCCCTGCCGCATCATAGAGAACCCGGTCACGATCGAAGACCTGCACGCGACCATTTACACCGCAATGGGCATATCGCCCGATACCTCGTACGAGATCGAAAAGCGCCCGTTCTACGTAACCAAAGACGGCAAAGGCAAAGCAATCGACGGACTGTTCGCCTAAGTCTTCCAAACCGCGCCCCGTCAACAAAACCCCACCGTCAACAAAACCGCACTGCGAGCCGCGACCAAAGGGAGCGGTCTTCCAACGCAAGCTTGAGTTTCTGAAACCTTGCCAACTTATGACGCCGCACCCGCCTTTGCCGGCGCATGCAGCTCCTGAAGACTCCAAACCCGAATCGGGTCGCGGCGCCGCGAAACAATCGCCTCGGCGGCCGCTTTCGCTCCACTCATGGTCGTAATGCAAGGCGTCCGGTAAGTGACCGCATTGCGCCGTATAATCTGCTCATCGCCGAAAGTATGTCCGCCGGTGGTGGTGTAAATCACCAGATTCAGCTTCCCCGCCTTAATCAGATCGACGGCGTTCGGCCGGCCCTCGTTGATCTTGAGAACCCGCTTCACCGGCACGCCGATTGCCTGAATTGCCGCGGCTGTTCCGCGCGTGGCGAACAACTCAAACCCGTAATCGTGAAAACGTCGCGCCACTTCCACCGCGGTTGCCTTGTCGCGATCGTTCACGCTGATAAACACAGCGCCGCTATCCGGTATCGGGCTGCCCGCCGCAAGCTGCGCCTTCGCAAAGGCCTCGCCAAAACTCTCGCCCACCCCCATCACTTCGCCAGTGGATCGCATTTCCGGACCAAGCGCCGGATCGACGCCAGGGAACTTGTTGAACGGAAATACCGGGCTTTTCACAAAGAAGCTCGGCACCGGCAGCGTACCTTCGACAATGCCGCCCGTCATTTCCTTAAAATCGCCTAGCTTCATGCCCAGCATCAGCCCCACGGCGATCTTGGGCAGCGGCACGCCGGTCGCCTTCGAAACGAACGGCACGGTTCGCGAAGCCCGCGGATTCACTTCAAGAACATACACGTCGCCGTTCTTGACCGCGTATTGGACATTCATCAACCCAATCACGTTCAATGACCGCGCCAATTGCCGCGTATAGTTCTCGATGGTTGCAACCACCGAAGCGGTGAGCGAAATTACGGGCAGAACACAAGAACTATCGCCCGAATGCACGCCGGCTTCTTCGATGTGCTCCATGATGCCGCCAATCAAAACCGCGCCGTCGCTGTCGCAAAGCGCATCCACGTCCACTTCGGTGGCGTCTTCGAGGAACCGGTCAATCAGCACCGGCCGCTGCACCGAGAGGCCGGTGGCTTCCTGCATATACCGGCGAACGGTCTCTTCGTTATACGCAATCACCATGGCGCGCCCGCCCAGCACGTAGCTGGGCCGCACCAGGACAGGGAACCCCAACCGCCGCGCGGCCGCGAGCGCCTCTTCCACCGTGGTTGCCGTGCCGTGTGGCGGCGACGGGATTTTCAGATCCGCCAGCAGCTTGCCGAACAGCTTTCGATCCTCCGCAAGATCGATGTTGCTTGGGTCCGTGCCGATAATTGGCAGGCCAAGCTGCTTCAGCGGCATCGCCAGGTTCAACGGCGTCTGGCCGCCAAACTGCACTATCAAGCCATCGGCCTTCTCCACGTCGTAGATGTTCAGCACTTCTTCCTGCGTCAGCGGCTCGAAGTAAAGACGGTCGCTGGTGTCGTAGTCGGTGGATACAGTCTCCGGGTTGCAGTTGACCATGATCGACTCCACCCCGAATTCCTGCAGAGCGAACGACGCATGACAACAGCAGTAGTCGAATTCGATTCCCTGCCCGATCCGATTCGGCCCGCTGCCAAGAATCATCACTTTCTTCCTCGCGCTCGGAGCGGCTTCGTCCTCCGATTCGTAACTCGAATAGAGATACGGCGTGAAGCTCTCAAACTCGGCGGCGCAGGTGTCCACCCGGTTGAAGACTGCTTTAATCCCCAGTGCCTTGCGTGCTTCCCGAACCTCGAGTGGCGCCGCGCCAACCAGATTCGCGATCTGGCGATCTCCCAGGCCATCGCGCTTCGCCTGCCGGAATTCCCGTGCGGAGATGCTGGCCAGCGCGCGATCGCGGAAAGTACCCTCCAGCGCCACAACTTCTGCAACTTGCTGCAGGAACCAGCGATCCACCCTGGTCATCTCATAAACCTGCTCCACGCTGTAGCCCTTGAGGAACGCGAAGCGGATGTAATCCAGCCGCTCGGGATTCGGCGTGATCAGCCTTTGCGGAATCAGCTGCGGGTCGAGCCGGGCTCCGTCGGCCTTGCCCGTTTCCATGCTCCGCATCCCCTTGCCGAGCGCCTGCTTGAATGTCCGGCCCATCGCCATCGCTTCGCCCACTGATTTCATCTGCGTGCCGAGTACGGGTTCAGCGCCGGGGAACTTCTCGAACTGAAATCGCGGAATCTTCACAACGACGTAATCAATCGTCGGCTCAAAACACGCTGGAGTAGCCCGCGTAATGTCGTTCCTGATCTCGTCCAGCCGGTAGCCCACCGCCAGCCTTGCCGCGATCTTCGCGATCGGGAAGCCAGTCGCTTTCGATGCCAGAGCGGAGCTCCGCGAAACCCGCGGATTCATTTCGACAATCACCATCCGCCCGTCCTCGGGGTTAATGGCAAACTGCACGTTCGATCCACCCGTATCGACGCCGATCTCATTCAGACAGCGGATCGCGGCGTCGCGCATCATCTGGTACTCGCGGTCCGTAAGCGTTTGCGCCGGCGCCACCGTGATCGAGTCGCCGGTGTGGACGCCCATTGGATCGAAGTTCTCAATCGAGCAGACGATGATGGCGTTGCCCGCCAGGTCCCGCATCACCTCCAGCTCAAACTCCTTCCATCCCAGGACGCTCTCCTCCACTAGCACCTCGTGCACCGGTGAAAGATACAGGCCCCGTTCGAGAATCTCCTCGAGCTCCTCCTGGTTGTACGCAATGCCGCCGCCAGTGCCCCCCAGCGTGAAGCTGGGGCGCAGAATGATTGGATATCCCATGCGCGACGCGAACGCGAGCCCGTCCCGGACATTGTTCACCAGCAGCGACTGCGTCATGTCCAGGCCGATTTTCATCATCGCGTCCTTGAACAAGAGCCGGTCTTCGGCCTTCTTGATCGCGTCGATACGCGCGCCAATCAACTCCACGCCATATTCGTCCAGCACCCCCGCATCGGCCAGCTCCACTGCCAGATTTAATCCGGTTTGGCCGCCAACGGTGGAAAGAATCGCGTTGGGCCTCTCTTTGCGAATGACTTCGGTCGCGTAGGCCAGGCTCAGCGGCTCGACATATGTTCGATCGGCCAGGTTCGGGTCCGTCATGATGGTGGCCGGGTTCGAATTAATCAACACCACCTCGTAGCCTTCGGCGCGCAGCGCTTTGCACGCCTGCGCTCCCGAGTAGTCGAACTCGCAGGCCTGCCCGATGACGATGGGGCCGGAGCCGACAATCATGATCCGTTTCAAGTCGGTTCGCTTTGGCATGTCTAGCGGCGCGCCTCGCTCATCAGGTCTACAAAATCGTGAAACAGGTAGTGCGAATCGTGAGGACCTGGCGCCGCCTCCGGATGATATTGCACGCAGAATAGCGGCACATTCTTGTGACGGAGCCCCTCCACCGTGTCATCGTTCAGGTTGATGTGCGATACCTCCACTTCAGAATCTTTCAGCGAATGCGGATCCACGGCGAATCCGTGATTTTGCGAAGTAATCTCCACGCGATTCGTACTGTGATTGAGCACCGGGTGATTTGCGCCGTGATGGCCGAACTTCAACTTGTACGTCTTCCCCCCCAGAGCCAGACCCAGAATCTGGTGCCCCAGGCAGATACCGAAGATCGGCACGCGCCCAATCATCTTGCGAATTTCGCCGGCCTGTTCCACTAGCGGTTCCGGATCGCCCGGTCCGTTTGAAAGAAAAACACCATCCGGCTTCAGGCTCAACACGTCCTCGGCGGTTGCGTTGGCGGGCACCACAGTCACCCGAGACCCAATATGCACCAGGTGCCGGAGAATGTTGCGCTTGATCCCATAGTCGTAAGCCACCACGTGGAAGCGCTGGGGCGCCGCCGCTTCCTGCTTATCCGAAGAAGTGACGGGCGCAATCCCTTCCGACCATTCGTAGGAGTGTCGCGTCGAGACCTTAGACACCAAATTCAATCCCGCCATGGATGGCGATTGGCGCACCTTAGCCAGCAACTCCTCGCGGTCTTGCTCGCCCACCGCAATGATGCCGCGCATTGCGCCGCACTCGCGCAATCGCCGGACTAACCTCCGCGTATCCACCTCGGCAATGATGGGGATGCCCTGCGCCGCCAGGAAGTCCTCGGCCCGGCCGTCTGCCCGCCAATTGCTGACGACGGACGAGATCTCACGCACTACCAGGCCCTCGATATAAGGCTTGGCCGATTCATTATCGCTGCGGTTCGCGCCGTAGTTGCCGATCTGCGGATAAGTAAGAACCACAATCTGCCCGGTATAAGAAGGGTCGGTGAAGATCTCCTGATAGCCCGTAATGGCAGTGTTGAAAACTACTTCGCCAGTGCGCTCGGCAGGCGCACCAAAGCTGATTCCCTCGAAGATCGAACCATCTTCCAGGGCAAGTACTGCTTTTTGCAACTCTAAAGGCTCCTATGCTAGGGGGAAACCGCGAGGATACGCGGCTGACCGGTGGGCCGATCACTTTATTTGATCACGTTTTGGCTTCGAGTTCAACGCCGCGCGCGTGCTATCGTGCTGGCAAGGAGACTCGCGGGCGGCACAAATTGTGGGGCGGACCCCCTGGTCCGCGCGGGTCCCCCCGGACCCGCTCTGCAATCGAGGAATCAGAGTCCCGGCCACCCGCGAAAAAGCCGGCCAGAGGCCAGCTGCGGACCGGGGGGTTCGCCCCACTCGTAACAGCATGTCGTTTACCGTCGAAACACAGCACGCCCGCTTCCCCTCCTTGTCGCTTGATTGCGGCGTGACGCTGGTCGACGTCGACGTCGCTTACGAAACCTACGGCACGCTCAATCGCGACCGCAGCAACGCGATATTGATTCTGCACGCCTTTTCGGGAGACGCGCATGCCGCCGGCATCAGCCAGGAAACCGGCCAGCCAGGATGGTGGGCGAGCATGATTGGGCCAGCGCTCGGGTTCGACACGGACCGCTATTTTGTCATTTGTTCAAACGTCCTGGGCGGTTGCCGCGGCACCACCGGACCTGGCTCGATTAACCCTGAAACCGGCAAGCCGTACGCCATGAATTTCCCGGTGATCACGATTGCCGATATGGTCCGGCTTCAGAAGCTGCTGATCGATTCCCTGGGCATCGCGAAATTGCTGGCCGTAAGCGGTGGATCGATGGGCGGTATGCAAGCGCTTCAATGGGCCGTCGCTTATCCGGATTCCGTGTCGGCGGCGATCCCGATTGCCACCACCGCCCGTCACAGCGCGCAGCAAATCGCATTCAACGAAGTGGGCCGGCAGGCGATCATGGCTGACCCCGACTGGAACAACGGCGACTACTACGCGGGCAATCCCCCCGCTCGCGGATTGGCAGTGGCGCGCATGGTTGGCCACATCACCTTTATGAGCGACGCTTCCATGCGAGAGAAATTCGGACGCCGGCTCCGCGACAAAGATGCCTTTGGCTTCGATTTCTCTGTCGATTTTGAAGTCGAAAGCTATTTGCGCTACCGTGGCAGCCGCTTTGTCGACCGCTTCGACGCCAACACCTACCTTTACATCACCAAGGCCATGGATTATTTCGACGTAGCGCACGCGAAACCCTCCCTCGCCGCCGCGTTCGACCCGGCCAAAGCGCGATTTCTCGTGATCAGCTTCACTTCAGACTGGCTCTACCCCACCTACCAGTCGCGCGAGATCGTCAGCGCCCTTCGCGGCCGCAATATCGACGTCGCGTTTTGCGAGCTGGCCGCCGATTACGGACATGATTCGTTTCTGCTTCACAACATGCAGCTAACCGACATGGTTCGCGGATTCCTGCGCAGTGTCGAACGCGACGCGGTGCCCTCATGAGCCGCGCTGACGACCACGCAGCGGTTGCCGGTTTGTTGGACCGCCGTGATTACCTCATGATCGCCGAGATTGTCGAGCCCGGTTCGAGTGTGCTCGATCTCGGCTGCGGTGGCGGAGAACTATTGGCCTGGCTCCACGACCACAAACGCGTGGATGCGCGCGGGGTGGAAATTGACGGGGACAAGGTTCAGACCGCGATTGCCCGCGGCGTTTCCGTGTTTCAGGGCGACATCGAGCACGGTCTCGATGACTTCCCCGACAGCACGTTCGATTTCATCATTCTGAGCCAGACGCTCCAGGAGATGCGTTACCCGCTCCACGTGCTCCAAAAAATGCTGCGAGTCGGCAAGCGCGCAATCGTCACGTTCCCCAACTTCGGCCATTGGACCGTGCGCGCCTCTCACCTGATGAGCGGCCGCGCGCCTCGCACCCGGCTATTCCCTTACGACTGGTATGACTCTCCGAATCTGCACTTTCTGACGGTCGAGGATTTCATCCTGCTTTGCCGCCAGCAGCATTGGACGATCGAGCGCCAGGTATTTCTGCGCAAGAATCGCGAGGTGCGCCGGTTTCCGAATCTGTTCGCCGAAGTAGCCGTCTTCTCCATCCGCAGCGGCGAGTAGTCATCGAGCGCTCGTCCGAGCCGCGCCCGAAGGAAGCGGTCTTGTTTGTTGTTATCCGATTCGTATTCGCCCTCGATCGATTACCGCTGGCTCGCCTCGCCCGCCGCCACCCTCCGGTTGAATTCCGCCGACCGATTGCGCGGCACGCTCAGCGTCCGCCAATTCGCCGCCTGAAGATGCTTCGCAAGAAAAATGATCTGCCCGATGTGGCTGGCGTAATGAGCGATCTGCCGGTTGATTGCCTGCATCGCCGAATGCGGCTCGCCGCGAATAGTCACCGTGCGCGTCAAATCGGCCTCGGCAAGCGGCTCGATCGCGGAAAACACTCGGGCCCACCCCTCTTCCCACACGCTCAACAACTCAGCGCGCGAGATCGGCGGGTTTTCAAACTCAGTATCCCGGTTGCGATTAGGCTTCTCGCCGTCAGCGGTAAGGAAGTCCGTCCATCGCGAACGCATGTTCCCGGCGATGTGCTTCACGATGATAGCGATCGAGTTCGACTCCGCGTCGATCGCGGCGAACAGTTGCTCCTCGCTGACCTGAGCTATCGCCCCTTCCCCCAGGCGCTTGTACTGGCGAAGCAGCGCAACAGAATCTTCCAAATAAGAAGTCGTGAACACGTGGGCCATGCCCTCATTTTAGGCGCCCCCGTTTGTGGCGCAGGCACTCGTGCCTGCAGCGCCTGACGCGCCTGGACGGACTCGTCTCGGCGATCCGCCTTCACCGCTCAAGGGGACTGGGCACTCTGTCCCAAGGCGGCCTATTGAATTGCTAGTTACACGCGTTACTCCGGGCCGCCGCGTGGACTGAGCTGCCCTGTCCCCGGCACCACTGCCCGTT
>Ga0181525_10000430_pt1 | contig 36763 bp, 36 predicted proteins | sample PEATcosm2014_Bin_48_FD_121100 | JGI IMG/M metagenome (GOLD analysis project Ga0181525, IMG submission 121100) | Peatland microbial communities from MTU Mesocosm Facility, Houghton, MI, USA - PEATcosm2014_Bin06_10_metaG | ecosystem: Environmental > Terrestrial > Soil > Wetlands > Peat | place... | reverse complement strand
CCGCTGCAATTGCATGATGATGAGGCCGATTTCGCGGTCTGGTGCAGCTACAAATACCTCAACGGCGGCCCCGGTGCGATCGGCGGCGCCTTCGTGCATGCACGGCACCTGGCGCATGACCGTTTGCCGCGGCTGACCGGCTGGTGGGGTCATGAGGCGCTGACGCGGTTCCAGATGAGCCCCGTGTTCAAGGCGGCAGCCGGGGCCTTGGCCTGGGCTCTCAGCAATCCACCGATCTTCTCGACCGCTCCGCTGCGCGCATCGCTGCCGATCTTCGCCGAAGCAGGCATGGCGGCACTGCGCCGCAAGTCGCTTGCCTTGACCGACTATCTCAAGACCCTGCTGCTGGAACTGGCGGGCGAGGAATTGACCGTGGTCACGCCCGCCGCGCCGCTGGAGCACGGCTGCCAGTTGTCGGTGCGCCTGCGCTCGGGAGCCGGACGGGAGGTCTACGAGGCGCTGAACCGCAGCGGGGTGGTCTGCGACTGGCGCGAACCCGACATCATTCGCCTGGCCCCGGTGCCCCTCTACAACGGCTTCGAAGAGGTCTGGCAGGCTGCGCAGCGCCTCGCCGGCATCCTGAAAGAACGATGCAACGCTACACGGTGATCGGCGCCGGGCCGGTGGGCACCCTCATGGCGCTCATGCTCGCCAATCGCGGTCGATCGGTGAGGCTGATCGAACGTCGAGCCGATGCGCGCATCGCGCCGCCGGAACGCGGCCGCTCCATCAATCTGGCGATGGCCGCGCGCGGCATGCTGGCGCTCGAGCATGCGGGACTGGCCGGTCGGGTGACGCCAGCGCTGATGCCGATGCCTGGACGCATGGTGCACGATGGAACCGGCACGCCTGCGTTCCTGCGCTATGGCCAGAACGATCAGGAGATTATCTACGCGCTGAGCCGGGAACGGCTCAATCGCATCCTGATCGATGCCGCGGCCGAGTGCCCGGGCATCGAGCTGCGATTCGGCACGCGCTGCCTGGACGTCGATGTCGCAGCGGGCACCGTGGCGCTGCGCGATGAGCGCGACGGCCGCAACTACCAGGAGAGTTTCGACGTGCTGCTCGGTGCCGACGGCGCCGGCTCGGCCGTGCGCAATGCGCTGGTGGCGCGCGAGCTGGTACGTGCGCAGGAGCAGCCGCTCGATCACGACTACAAAGAACTCATCATCCCGGCCGCCGATGCGTCGGGGCGCTACGCCTTTGAACCGCGGGCGCTGCACATCTGGCCGCGAGGCGGCTACATGCTGATTGCCTTGCCCAACACGGACGGCACATTCACGGCGACGCTGTTCCTGTCGCGCGATGGGGATCCGGGATTCGGCCGGTTGCGGAGCGATGCGGCCGTGACACGCTTCTTCGATGCCCAGTTCCCGGATGCCGCGCGCGCCATCCCGGACCTCGCCGCGCAATTTGCGGCGCATCCACAGGGTCGGCTGGGCACGCTCTATTGCCAGCGCTGGCAGGTGGACGGCCGGCTGCTGCTCATCGGCGATGCGGCCCATGCCATCGTGCCCTTCCACGGCCAGGGTCTCAATTGCGGCTTCGAGGACTGCCGGCTGCTCGATCGGCTGCTCTGCGTTCCGGGCGCGGATGATCCGCGGGTGCGCGAGGGGCTGTTGCAGCAATTCGAACGGGAACGACACGCCGACACCGATGCCATCGCCGCCATGGCGCTGGAGAACTACCAGGAGATGCGCGACACCGTGCGCTCACCGGAGTTCCTGCGACGCCAGGCGCTCGCCGCACAGCTCGAGCGCGCCTTCCCGGGCAGATTCATCCCGCGCTATTCGATGGTGATGTTCCACCCCGAGATCGCCTATTCGGAGGCGCAACGCCGCGGCCTCGCGCAGCAGCGCGTGCTCGATGCCCTGCTCTCGCGCGCCGAACCCCAGGGCGGCGAAGCCGACGGTGCCCAGGCGCTGCTCGAACGGGCGGGGCTGTAGAATGTCGCGCCCTGCCCACGGAGCCCTTGCCGGACTGGAGTTGCCATGAACGCCCAAGCCAAGCCTCTGCCCGATACCGATGCACTGTGGATGCCGTTTACCGCAAACCGGCAATTCAAGGCCGCGCCGCGCTTTCTGGTCGGCGCCAGCGGCATGTACTACACCACCCACGACGGGCGGCGCGTGCTGGACGGAACTTCCGGCCTGTGGTGTGTCAACGCGGGTCATTGCCGAACCGAGATCGCAGAGGCAATCGCGCGTCAGAGCCGCGAGCTCGACTACGCCCCGGGCTTTCAGATGGGCCATCCGATGGCTTTCGAAGCGGCCAGCCGCGTGGCGCGCATCATGCCGCCGGGCCTCGACCGCATCTTCTTCACCAATTCCGGTTCCGAATCCGCCGATACCGCGCTGAAGATCGCGCTGGCCTATCATCGCGCTCGCGGCGAGGGCCAGCGGCATCGATTCATCGGCCGGGAACGTGGCTACCATGGTGTGGGCTTCGGCGGCATCTCGGTCGGCGGCATCGGCGGCAACCGCAAGACCTTCAGCGCCAACCTCATGCCGGGCGTCGATCATCTGCCTCACACGCTCAACATCGCCGAGGCGGGATTTTCCCGCGGACAGCCGCAGTGGGGCGCGCACCTGGCCGACGATCTTGAGCGCATCGTCGCGCTGCATGATGCCTCCACCATCGCCGGGGTCATCGTCGAGCCGCTGGCCGGCTCGACCGGCGTGCTGGTGCCGCCGCAGGGCTACCTGGAACGCCTGCGAGCGATCTGCTCCCGGCATGGCCTGCTGCTGATATTCGATGAAGTCATCACCGCTTTTGGCCGTCTCGGCGCCGCCACGGCCTCCGAGTACTTCGGCGTCAAGCCGGACATCATCACGCTCGCCAAGGGCATCAACAATGCTTCGGTGCCGCTCGGCGCGGTCGCGGTCAACCGTCCGATCTACGATACCGTGATCAATGCCGCCAATCCGGACAGCATCGAGCTGTTCCACGGCTACACCTACTCGGCGCACCCGCTGGCCGCGGCCGCCACCGTGGCGGCACTCGATATCTACCAGCGCGATGGGCTGTTCGAGCGTGCCCGTTCGCTGTCGGGCCAGTTCGAGCAGGCGGCACACGCATTGCGCGGCGCGCCGCACGTGCGCGACATCCGCAACCTCGGGCTCGTGGCCGGCATCGAACTCGAATCGCGCGAAGGACGCCCCGGCAGCCGCGGTTACGAAGTCTTTCTGCGATGCCTGGAGCGCGGCGTGCTGGTGCGCTATACCGCCGACATCCTGGCCCTCTCGCCGCCGCTGATCGTCGAGCCGGCACAGATCGAGCAGATGTTCGCCACGGTGGGCGAGGCGCTCAAGGCCATTCCTTAGGGCAATTCAGCACCCATGGCGCTGCTCTACCTCAAGACGCTGCTGCGCCAGCTGCTGCTGCCACCCGCCGGCCCGCTGCTGGTGGGATTTGCCGGACTGCTGCTGCTGCGACGTCGCCCGCGACTGGCACGCGTGTTGATCGGATTCGCGCTCGGTTTCCTGTGGCTGATCTCCACGCGGCTGATTTCCCACTCGATCGTGATGCTGGCGCAGTCCTACCCGGCGCTTGATCAGTCGCGGCTCGACGGTGCGCAGGCCATTGCGATCCTGGGTGGCGGCGTCACTCACGCCGTGTCTCCCGCGTACGGAGGCGCTCCGGCCGCCGGACCGGAATTGCTGGACAAACTCGCCTACGGTGCCTACCTCTCGCGGCGCGCGGATCTGCCGATCCTGATCACCGGCTACCGCGCTGAGTCCGACGCCATGCAGGCAACGCTGCACACGAATTTCGATATCCAGCCCCGCTGGATAGACCGCGATGCGTACGACACGTTCGAGAATGCGCGCAACGCCGCCGCTTTGTTCCGGCACGATGGTATCGAGCGCATCATCCTGATAACCACGTCCGTCCACATGCGGCGCTCGGTACGCGAATTTGCTGCCACCGGTCTTACGGTTCTGCCTGCTCCGACCGACTCGCTGGAGAACACGCCGCACGGCGTGGACGATTTGGTGCCCACTGCCAGGGCGCTGCTGCAATCCTATGAGGCGATCTACGAGCTGATCGGCGAACCGGTGCGCCAGATTCTCGCCGCGACTCATGCCCGCCGCCAGATCGACCCGCGACAGCAGGCGCACTGAATTGGTTTACCATTGGACTCGCCACGGGGTTTGCTTATGCCGACCGGACTATCGACGCGGTTGCCGATACTGATGCTGGCCGCACTGACAATGGGTTCGGGCGCGCGGGCCGCAGATCTATCGCCCGACAATCCCTTTGCCAAGCCCAGCGCATTGCCCTTCGAGCTGCCGCCCTTCGATCGCATCCACGATCAGGATTATGCGCCCGCATTCAAGGCTGGCATGGCGCTGCAGCTGGCCGAGATTGCGAATATCGCTGGCAATCCCGAGCCTGCGACCTTCGACAACACCGTCGTCGCAATGGAGCGCAGCGGCGAATTACTCAATCGTGTGAACCTGGCCTTCTCCAATCTGATCTCCGCCAATAGCGACGATGCGTTGCTGACGCTCGAAACCGACATCACGCCGAAGCTCGCCGCGCACGAGGATGAGATTTACCTCAATGCGAAGCTGTTCGCCCGCATCGATGCACTCTATGACCAACGCGACCGACTGCAGCTGGATCCGGAGTCGCGACAGCTGCTCGAGCGCTATCACATCGATTTCCTGCGCGCGGGTGCGCGCCTCGGAGCGGCCGAGCAGCGCAAGCTGCGGCGCTTGAACCAGCAGATCGCCGCTCTTACCACCAAATTTCGACAGAACGTGCTGAAGGCCGGCAGCAGCGGCGCGATCGTAGTCGACGATGTCGCGCAACTGGATGGGCTCTCGCCCGAGCAGCTCAGCAGCGCGGCCGCGGCCGCCCGGGAGCGCAAGCTCCCCGGGCATTGGCTGATCGCATTACAGAACACCACGACGCAGCCGTGGCTGGCGCAATTGAAGAACCGCGCGCTGCGCGAGCGCATTTACCGCGCCTCCATCGAACGCGCACGCGGCGGCAAGTACGACAACACTGTCGTCATTACGCGCCTGGTGCGCGCGCGCGCCGAGCGGGCCCGCCTGCTCGGCTATGCATCGTACGCGGCGTACGCGCTGGAGGACCAGACCGCACAGGATCCGGCGGCGGCCGAAAAGCTGCTGCAGCAGATCGGCGACGCAGCGCTGCGGGCCGCCCGCCGCGATGCGGCCGAGCTGCAGCAACTGGCCGGCTTTGCGCCCCAGCCCTGGGACTGGCAGTACTACGCGGAGCAATTGCGCCGCCAGCGCTACGATTTCGACGACGCGCGGATAAAACCCTACTTCGAGCTCAACCGGGTTATCGAGGATGGGGTGTTCTACGCTGCGCACGAGCTCTACGGCCTGAATTTCAGGGAACGCCACGATCTGCCGGTGTATGAGCCGGACGTGCGCGTGTTCGAGGTTTCCGATGCGGACGGCTCGCCGCTGGCGCTGTTCCTGGGCGACTACTACGCGCGCGACGGCAAGCAGGGCGGCGCGTGGATGGATAATTTCGTCAATCAGTCGACGCTGCTCGGGCAGAAGGCCGTAGTCGCCAATCATCTGAACTTCCCCAAGCCCGAGCCGGGCGAACCGACTCTGCTGTCCTTCGACGATGTGATCGCGCTATTCCACGAATTCGGTCATGCGCTGCACGGCATGCTCTCGAATGTCCGGTATCCCTACCTGTCCGGCACCAGCGTGCCCAACGATTTCGTGGAGTACCCCTCGCAGTTCAACGAAATGTGGGCACGGGAACCTGCGGTGGTGGCACATTTCGCGCGGCATTACCAGACCGGGGAGCCGCTGCCAGCCGCACTGCTCGAGCAGGTGATTGCCTCGCAACAGTTCGATGAGGGTTTCCGGGCATTGGAGTATGTCGAGGCCGCACTGACCGACCTGGCGATTCACCAGCTCCCCGCGGAGGGCGTGCCGGCCGCGGATCAGCTGCTGGCATTCGAAAGCACCGCCCTGAAGACTCGCGGCCTCGACTATGCACCGATACCGCCGCGCTATCACTTTCCCTATTTTCTGCACATCTTCTCCAACGATTATGCGGCGCGCTACTACTCCTATCTGTGGAGCGAGGTGCTGGCGCGCGATACCGGCGCCTGGATACATGCGCATGGCGGCCTGACGCGCGCGAACGGCGAGGTACTGCGCGCCAAGATTCTTTCGCGCGGCCGCAGCGAGGAACCGCAATTGCTGTTCAGGGATTTCTACGGCGGTCCGCCCGACGTCGGGCCGCTGATCGAGTATCGCCGGCTGCAGTAGCGGGCAGCGCTGCAGTAGCTGGCAGCCGCTAGCGGCGCTCGAACGTCACGAAGCTCATCGCGTAGAGGTGCCGTTCATCGGCTGGGTGTTCGCGCCGGTCGGTTTCGCGCCAGTCGGCGCGATCCCAGTGCGGGAAGTAAACGTCCCCCGCAACTGCGGCATGGACCTCCGTCAGGTAGAGGCGACGGGCGACGGGCAGAGTCTGTGCAAACAGCGTCGCGCCGCCGATCACGCACAGTTCGGGTGTGTCCGGCAGCAGCGCCAGCGCCGCATCGATACTGGCAACAGCTTCGACCCCCGCCGGAAATGCGGTCGCGCCGCGGGTGAGCACCAGGTTGCGGCGCCCAGGCAGCGGCTTACCGATCGACTCGAAGGTAAGCCGTCCCATCAGCAGCGCCTTGCCCATGGTCACGGTCTTGAAGAATTTCAGGTCATCGGGCAGGTGCCAGGGCAGCGTGCCGCCGCGGCCGATGACCCCATTGTCGGCGACGGCCACCACCAGGACGACGGGCGCGGACACCCGCGTCTCAGAGTTCGACCTGCGTCGCGAGTACGATCACGCGACGTTCGGGCATGCGGAAAAACTCCACCGCCTGGGTATTGCTTCGCTGCATCCAGGCAAACAATCGTCGCCGCAATCCCTCATAGCCGCCGCGCGGCCGCGGCGCGACCAGGTGCCAGCCGAGAAAGAACGAGCTGTCCTGCCCAAACAATTTCAGACCGCGAACGCGGCACTGCTTGAGTGCCTCGCTCACATCCGGGGTCTCCATGAAGCCGAAGCGCGCGGCGATGGTGTAGATCTCCGGCATCAGCATCGCGATGCGCACCCGATCGGCGGGGTCCTGGCGCGGCGAGCGCGTGATCTCGACATTCAGGAACACGATGCGCTGATGCGCCACGTGATTGTGTTCGAGGTTGCGCAACAGCGCGGTCGGCACGTAATCCGGATCGCTCGCCAGGAACACCGCGGTGCCGGGCACGCGCGGCACGTCTTTCAGCAGTTTCGGTAGTTGCGACAGCGGCACCGCCACCGAACGCAGCGCACGCCGCATGAGCCGCCGGCCGCTGCGCCAGATCATGAAGACGCAGAACAGCAGGCTCGCGAGCGTGAGCGGTACCCAGGCGCCCTGCGCAAACTTGGTCAGATTGCCAGTCAGGTAGACGAGGTCGACGAGCATCAGCGGACCAAACACCAGCGCGACGCGATGCTGCGGCCAGCGCCATTGCGCCAGCGCCAGTTGGGCGCCGAGCAGTGTGGTGATGAACATCGTGCCGGCGACCGCCGCGCCGTAGGCGGCACCGAGTGCGTCCGAGGAACGGAATCCGAGCACGAACAGGCACACCGCCAGCAGCACAGTCCAGTTGACTGCCGGGACATAGATCTGGCTGTGCTCGCGCGCCGAGGTCTGAGTGATGCGCAGCCGCGGCAGCAGATCCAGTTGGATGCACTGGCGCGTGACCGAGAACGCACCGGTGATCGTGGCCTGCGAGGCGATGACCGTCGCCACCGTGGCCAGCAGCACCATCATCGGCAGCAGCGATACCGGCACCAGTTGGTAGAGCGGCAGATGCGCGGCCTCCGGACGCTGCAGTATCAGCGCACCCTGCCCGAAGTAGCTGAGCACCAGCGATGGCCACACCACCGCAAACCAGGCGATGCGAACCGGCTTCTTGCCAAAATGACCCATATCCGCGTAGAGCGCCTCGCCGCCCGTCATGGCCAGGAACACGCCGCCCAGGATGGCCAGCGCGACCCCCGGACGCTGCAGCAGCAGCCAGATGCCATAGCTGGGACTCAACGCGACCAGCACCGAAGGATTGCGCAGCAGCGCGCGCGTGCCGGTGACGGCCAGCACGATGAACCACAACACCATGATCGGTCCGAACAGGCGCCCGACCCGCTCGGTGCCGCGATACTGGATGGCAAACAGCGCGATGATGATCAGCAGCGTGATCGGCACCACCGCGCCAGCCATGTCGGGATTGAGATTCTCCAGGCCTTCCACCGCGCTCAGCACCGAGATCGCGGGCGTGATCAGTGCATCGCAGTAGAACAGTGCGGCGCCGAGCGCCGCGAGCATCACGATGGTCTGCTGCCAGCGCGTGCCGGCCGTGAGCGTGCGCTCCACCAGTGCGAACAGCGACAGGATGCCGCCCTCGCCTTCGTTGTCGGCGCTCATGATCAGCACCACGTACTTGAGCGTGACGACGATCAGCAGCGACCAGAAAATCAGCGACAGCACGCCCAGTACGGCCAGGCGGTCCAGCGGCGCCCCGGCGGCGTTGATCGAGGCCTCGAGCGCGTACAGCGGGCTGGTGCCGATATCTCCGTAGACGACACCCATGGCGCCGATCACGGCGGCACGGGACACCTGGTGCGCTTTCATTTTAGCCTGGGGCGTGACTTGCGCTTCGGAGGCCAGAGCATCGAGCCGCGACAGCTGCGCGCTCCGCAGCGGCAGGCGTAGATCTCATCGACGTTGGCCGGATCTTCCTTGTCGCGGCCGATCTGGTAGTCGTAGGTGAGCTCATCGCCCGGCTGGATGGTGCGGATCGCCTCGATGAAGACGCGGCGATCCTCGATCAGCGACTCGCAGTTCGGATCGCAGGAATGATTGATGTAGCGCGCATCGTTGCCGTTGGCACCGCCATCGATGACGGTGGATCGGTTGACGATGAAAAGAAAGGTGTGGTTGTCTTCGAGCGGCTTGTGGCTGTAGCGGTCATCCGCTTCGTCATGCGACACCCGGTCGCCCAGGTACTCGAGCACCCGGGTGCCCTTGCGTATGCGGCGCAGCGCAAATACGCCTCTGCCGTGGAGCCTGGAGCGGCGCACCCGAAGCATGTCGGGGCGCGCCTGGATGAGTCTCACGCGTGAGGCGCGGGTGCTCCCGTTGCTGTTGCCACTGCTCTTGCTCTTGCCCTTGCTCTTGCCATTGCGCCTGTTGTTGCGCTCGCGACCGGAGCGCGGTCGATTCTGGCCTTTTTTCCTGGCGTTACGGTTCATGGTCAGCGTGTTTCCAATTCCATTGCAGATTGTACCGACAGGCCGGGGTGCATTGGGGCGCCTATTTCGAGATCGGCGCCGCGATGTGCGGGTGCGGCTCGTAGCCCGTCAGCTCGAAATCCTCGTACTGGTAGTCGAAAATCGTCGCGGGCCGGCGCTTCAGATTGAGCCTGGGCAGTGCCCGTGGCTCGCGCGTCAGTTGCAGCCGCGCCTGCTCGAGATGGTTCAGGTACAGGTGCGTGTCGCCCAGCGAATAGACCACCTCGCCGGGCGCAAGATCACATTGCTGCGCAATCATGCAGGTCAGAAAGGCAGTGCTGGCCGCGTTGTAGGGCAGCCCCAGCATCACATCGCAACTGCGCTGGGTCATCATGCAGCTCAAGGTGCCGTTATCGACGTAAAACTGGTACATCATGTGGCACGGCGGCAGCGCCATTCTGCCGGCCGCGGCGTTATCCTGCGGCGGCAGCGTTTCATCCGGCAGGAAGGCGACGTTCCAGGCATTGATGATGTGACGGCGGCTGTTGGGACGCGCTGCCAGGCCCTGCAGCAGCGCAGTCAGCTGATCGTAGACCTCCCCGGAAGGACCCTGCCATTTGCGCCATTGCGCGCCGTAGACCGGGCCAAGCTCACCCTCAGGGGTTGCCCACTCGTCCCAGATCGACACGCCGTGCTCGGTGAGATATCGGATGTTGGTGTCGCCGCGCAGGAACCACAGCAGCTCATAGAGGATCGACTTGATGTGCAGCCGCTTGGTGGTCAGCAGCGGGAATCCGGCCTTGAGGTCGTGACGCAGCATGCGGCCGAACACCGACAGCGTACCGGTGCCAGTGCGATCGCCGCGACGCGTGCCGTTGTCGAGGATGTCCCGCAACAGCGCCAGGTACGCCTGGTCCATCGATCCGGTCGGCTGGTTCACGTCGCCGGCGCGAAGTTGCCCGAGGGCGCCTGTTGCCGGTAGGCGATCCACATCAACGCGATGCCAAAGGCCAGCATCGGCAGGGACAACAGCATCCCCATGGTGAACCAGCCGCCGAAGAGATAGCCGATCTGGACGTCCGGCTCACGCACGAATTCGACCGCGATACGCGACACCGAGTAGCAGATCAGGAACAGCCCCGATGGCGCATAGCGTGGGCGCGGTTTGCGGGTGAAGGTCCACAGGATCACGAACAGCACCAGGCCCTCGAGGGTCGCCTCGTAGAGCTGCGAGGGGTGGCGCGCGACATCCGGCCCACCGTTCGGATCCTTGACGAGTACGGCCCAGGGCACATCGGTCGGACGCCCCCAGAGCTCGCTGTTGATGAAGTTGCCGATGCGCACCGCGAAGATGCCAATGCCGGGAAGCGGCGCGGCAAAATCGAACACATCGCCGATGCGCCGGCCACGTTGGCGCGCAAACAGGGTGGCAGCGGTCAGCACGCCGAGCAGCCCGCCGTGAAAGGACATGCCGCCTTCCCAGATCTTGAGCGGATAGAGCCAATCGCCGCGCCACATTGGCAGTCCGTAGAAAAGCACGTAGCCGATGCGGCCGCCGATGATGACGCCGAGCATCGCGTAGAACACGAAATCGTCGACATCCGCCGGCTTCCAGGTGGAATTCGGCTGCGCCGCGCGGTCGCGTGCGATCCACCAGCCGGCCGCGAATCCGACCAGGTACATGATGCCGTACCAGTGGACGTGGAGCGGTCCCAGACTGAAAGCAATAGGGTCGATGTGCGGGTAGTGAAACATGCGCTGATTCTACCGTCGGCGGCTCACTCGCGTGTGGCGCGGCAGAAAAATGCCTTCAGATAGCGCGTCTCGGGGATCGCCGGATGGATCGGATGATCCGCGGACTGTCCGCCGCTGTACAGGATCTGCACGAAGCGGCCGCTGTGCCGGGCGGCGGACTGGATCAGGTTGATGAGCTCGTCGGCTCCCAGGTGATAGGAACACGAGCAGCTCACCAGCAGCGCATCGCGCTCGAGCAGCCGCATCGCGATCTGATTGAGCTTTCGATACGCGGCCTGGCCGCGCGGGATGTCTTTTTTGCGCTTGATGAAGGCGGGCGGATCCAGAACGATGGCATCGAAACGCTCCCCGGCGCGCATCAGTTCGTCGAGCACTTCGAAGGCATCGCCCCGCCGCGTCGACAGTGTTACCCCATTGGTGGCGGCGTTGCGCGCCGCCACCGCAAGCGCCGCCTCCGAGGCATCGACGCATAACGCGCTCGAAGCCCCGCGCGACAGTGCGCTAATCGCCCAGGCGCCGGCATAGCTGCAGACGTCCAGTACGCGCGCGCCCGGCTGAATCATGGCGCGCCATTGCTCGCGGTTGCTGCGCTGGTCGTAGAACCAACCGGTCTTCTGCGCGCTGACCAGCGGCACGGTGAAGTTCAATCCCGACTCGAGCACCTGCAGCTCGTCGGGCGCCCGCCCGATTGGCGTGATCACCTGCCGCGGCAACTGCTCCAGTTCGCGCGACCCGCCGTCGTTCTTCCATACCAGCGCCCGCGGCGAGAGCACGCTGACGACCGCGGCCTCGATTTCGCCGCGCAGCGCTTCCATGCCGGCAGTGGCGATCTGGCCGACGATGATGTCGCCGTAACGGTCCAGCACCAGGCCCGGCAGTCCGTCCGATTCCCCGAATACCCAGCGATAGAACGGCGCGCTGTAGAGACGCTCCCGCAGCGCCAGCGCGAGCTTGAGCCGATGCACCAGCAGCGACCGGTCGGGCGCGTGCACGGGACTGCGACTGAGGATGCGGGCGCAGATCAGCGCGTGCGGATTGACATAAGCAAAGCCGAGAAACTGATCGCGATCGGACAGCACGCGCACCATCGAGCCGATCGGAAGCGCCGTGAGCGGGGTCGCGTCCGTGTCCACCTCGTTGGAGAACACCCACAGATGCCCGGCCCGAAGCCGGCGATCCTCGCCGCGCTTGAGCCTGAGGATCGGCCAATCGGCCGCCAGGCCGGGCGTGGCCTGGATTTCACTCTCCACTGACATTGAGCGTGGGTCTGATCCGTTGTGAGGGCGCGATATCTTAGAGCAGCTTGGCGCCCAGCGGCACCGGCTGATCGGGGACGCACAGCGCCACCTCGCCGCGCTCGTTGTGAAACCCGGTGACCAGGCACTCGGACATGATCGGACCGATCTGCTTCTTCGGGAAGTTCAGCACCGCCACCACCAGGCGGCCGATCAGATCCTCTCGCCGGTACAGCGCGGTGATCTGCGCACTGGACTTGCGCACCCCGAGCTCAACCCCGAAATCCACCTGCAGCAGGTACGCCGGTTTGCGTGCCTGCGGGAACTCATCGGCGGCAATGATGCGGCCCACACGCAGTTCCACCCGGGAAAATTCGTCCCAGGAAATCAGCTCCATGTCCCTCTCCTGTGCCGCGCTGCGCGAGGTTGCCGCACCTGCAGCTATGATCCGGCATGGACATGCGGAAGGAAACCACGACGATGGCGCCGCGGACGGGCAACCGTGGCGCCATCCTGGGTGCCTGCATCGGCAACCTGCTCGAGTGGTATGACTTTACGGTCTACGCACTCTTCGCGACCTACATCGCCAACAGCTTCTTTCCAAGCCGCGATCCGGGCGCAGCGCTGGTAAAGACCTTCCTGACCTTTGGCGCGGGATTCGTGATCCGGCCGATCGGCGCGGCAATGATCGGCGCCTATGGCGATCGTGCCGGCCGCAAGGCGGCCCTGCTGCTGACGATCTGGATCATGGCGGCCGGTACGCTGCTGATCGCCGCAGCGCCCGACTACGCCACGATCGGCGTGGCGGCGCCCTGGCTGCTGCTGCTGGGGCGGCTGCTGCAGGGTTTTTCCGCCGGCGGGGAGATCGGCAGCGCGAGCGCGTTCCTGGCCGAAAGCGCGCCGGACGGCGCGCGCGGCCGGCTGGCGGCCTGGCAGGAAGCGTCCATGGGTATGTCCAACATTCTCGGCGCGCTCGTCGCCTTCACGGTCTCGAGCAGCCTCAGCCCGGCGCAGATGCAGCACTGGGGTTGGCGCGTGCCCTTCATCATCGGGCTGCTGATCGCGCCTGCGGGTCTGCTGCTGCGACGCTCGTTGCACGAAACGTCCGAATTCGAACTCGAGCGCACGCGGCATCGTTCCGTGACACCGCTGCGGAGCGTATTCGGCGAGCACGGCGCGGCGCTGCTGGTCGGCTTCGGGCTATCGATCACCTGGGCGGTTGCAGTCTACGTGCTGAACATCTATACGCCCGTGTATGTCCAGCACGCGTTTGGTTTCACGGCGCAGCAGGCCTTCGCGGCCTCGCTGATCGGCAATGTGTTCTTCGTACTGACCTGCCTGGCTGCCGGACGGTTGTCCGATCGGCTCGGACGCAGCACGATACTGACCGCCGGCGTGCTGGCCCTGCTCATCGCGGTGCTGCCGCTCTACCTGTGGCTGCAGGCGCAGCCAACCGCGGGCGTGCTCATCATCGTGCAATCGTGCTTCTGCATCATGGTGGCCACCTTCGTCGGCGTGGCCCCGGCCGCGCTCGCGGATCTGTTCCCCACCGGTGTGCGCGCGACCGGCATCTCGCTGGTGTACAACGCCGCCTTCGTGATCTTCGGCGGCTTTGCACCCGCCATCCTGACCTGGTTCACGCAACAGGCGAACGGCTCGGCCATGGCGCCGGCCGGATATGTCATGTGCGCCGCCCTCATCGGGCTCGCAACCGTACCTTTCTTCACGCGCAGCTGCCGCAATGAGAACCTCCGATGACACCTGGCTCCTCCTGGAGCGCCAGCGCGCGCATGTACGCGGTGTCCGCCGCGGCGGCGGAAGCCTGGCGCGAACTGTTCCTGCAGCTCGCGCGCCGGGCGCGCATGCCGCTGCAGGTCATCGATTACCCGGCCCCCGCCCCCATCGCCGATCTCTGGGCGCGCGGCGACAAAGCAGCCGTGTTCATGTGCGGCCTGCCCTACAGTCGCGCCACGCCGCAGCCGCAGCTGCTCGCGGCCCCCGTTCCCTCGGCGCCGGAATTTCACGGGCAGCCGCTCTACTGGAGCGAGTTCGTGGTCGCCGCGCAGAGCGCGCACCGATCGCTGGATGACACCTTCGGCGGACGAATCGCATTCACCACGCCGGAATCGCAATCAGGATTTGCCGCGCCGCTGCGCCATTTGCGCGAAGCGAGCGACGGCACACCGCTGTACCGCGAGGTCATCGCCCCGCAGATAACCCCGCAGGGCGCACTGGCGGCGGTGGCCGAGGGACGCGCCGACACCGCGGCCATCGATGCCTATAGCCTGCAGCTATTGCGCCGCTTCGCCCCGGAACTGGTGGCGCGGGTGCGGGTGGTGGCGCGAACCGAGTCCCGGCCGATTCCGCCGCTGGTGGCCTCGCAGCCATTCGGCGCCCTGACCGAGGCGTTTCTGGCGGCGCACCAGGATCCGGCATTGCACTCGCTGCTGGCCGACCTGCGCCTGAGCCGGTTCGTCCAGCCCGAGGCCGGATCCTACCGGCAGCTGGCGCAGGAATTCGAAGCCACGCTGGCGCACTGGCGTGCACATAAGCTTAGTCTTGCGGTGCATCCGGGGTTTGAGATGCTCGCCGCCACAAGCGTGTAAAATTGCCGCCCATGGAGCGATTCCGACAACACGGCGGCCCGACCATCCTGGTGGCCATCGCGATCTATGCCGCCTGGTTCGGCCTGATCCGTTACAACGCGCTGTTGCCGTGGTGGCTGATCGTGCCCCTTGGCGCCTACCTGATCGCCTGGCACTTTTCTCTGCAGCACGAAGCGATCCATTCCTTCCGCGGCGTACCGGCCTGGCTGCGATTCCTGATCGTGTTCCCGCCGCTGGGCCTGTGGTTTCCGTTCGCGCTCTATCGCAACAGCCACAGCATTCATCATCGGGATCAAAACCTGACCGTGCCGGGACAGGACACCGAGACCTATTTCGTGCTGCGCTCGGACTGGCAGCGCATGAACGGCCTGCATCGCGCGCTGCTCGTGTTCAACCAGACGCTGCTGGGCCGACTCACGATCGGGCCGCTGCTGCGCCTGTGGACCCTCCTGCGCCGCGAGAGCGCGCGCCTGGCGCGCGGCGACTGCTCGCATGTGCGCACCTGGATCGTGCACGGCGTAGCCGTAGCGGCCCTGCTGTGGGTGTGTGCGTATTACGGCATGCGATGGTGGCAGTACGTGCTGCTGATCGCCTACCCGGGCTTCAGCCTCGGACTACTGCGTGCCTTCATCGAGCACCGCGCCGCGCCCGGCCCTTCGGAGCGCATCGCATCGGTGGAATCGAACACGCTGTTCGGGCTGCTGTTCCTCTACAACAATCTGCACATCGCGCATCACCTGCAGCCCACGATGCAATGGTTCGAGCTGCCCGCGTACTACCGCCGCAATCGCGAGGCGCTGCTGGCAGCGAACGACCATTTCATCTTTCGCGGCTACGCGCAGATTGCGCGGCGCTTCTTCCTGCGGCCGGTGTTTCACCCGATCCACCCGTATCTTTGATCCTCCGGCGCGCCGGTGTCGCCCGGCTTGCGATTGACCGCCACCACGGTCGGCTTGGGAAAGAAATTGAATTCCGATGCGCTGGCCCAGGTGTAGGCACCCATGGCGCGACCCACGATCAGATCGCCCGCTTTGAGCTGCGGCAACATCAGGTTCTCGGCGATGACATCGATGCTGTCACAGGTGGGGCCCGCCAGCACCGAGGGCAGCAGCGGGCCCCCCTGCCGCAGAGCATCGACCGGGTAACGTGCGTGATCGTAGAGCTGCCCGCTGTAGGCGCCGTATAGACCGTCATCGAGGTAGTACCACCAGTGGCCTTCACGCCGGGCGCGTCCCATGACGCTGGCCACGCCAATGGCCGCTGGTCCGGCGATGAATCGCCCGGGTTCCGCCAGCACCCGCACGCGCGCCGGCAGTTTTGCCAGCGCGGCGCGGATCGGCGCGCAGAACTTGCCGATCTCGAGCGCGGGCTTGAGGTAGTCGATGGGAAATCCGCCGCCGATATCGAGCGTATCGAGGGTGCCGAGCTGCTCGCGCCGCGCTTCCTTCAGCAGCTGCCGGCAGGCCTCGATCGCCTCGACATGCTTGAGCGCATCGGCAGCCTGTGAGCCCACGTGAAAGGAAAATCCCTGCACGTCGATACCCAGCGAGGCCGCAAGCCGCGCCAGCGCAATCGCATCCTCCGGGTCGCAACCGAATTTGCGCGACAGGTCGCACACCGCTCCGGGGCTGCGGAAGGACACCCGCAGCAACAGCGCGGCCCGCTCGCCATAGCGGCGGAATTTGCGCACTTCATCGGGATTGTCGGCCACGAAAGTGCGCACGCCATATTCGAGCGCGTTGCGAATGTCGCGGTCGCGCTTGATCGGGTGCGTGTCGATGCAGAGCGCAGGATCCACACCCAGCGCGGCCGCCAGCTGCACCTCGCCGGTGGTCGCCAGGTCCAGCGACCCGCCCAATTCGACGATGGTCCGCACCACCGCGGAGTGCGGCAAGGGCTTCAAGGCGTAATGCAGTGCCACCTGCGGCAGCGCCCGGCGCAGCTTCTGATACTGCGCGCGCACGCGCGCGCAGTCGACGATCAGCAATGGTGAGCCAAATTCGCGGACCAGCCGCCGAATCTGCTGCGGCTCGAATGGATCGATGAAGCGGGGCATCAGGACGGCGAGATTACGACACCACGTTTACCGCCAGCGAATCATCTTCGCCCGCGCTGTCATCGGCGCCCACTGCCGAGCCTACGGAGATGGGATCGGCCGCGCTGGCCGCCGCGGCGCGGGTCAGCCGGTCGCGCACCGCGTCCCAACGTTCCTCCTCCGGCACGGCCTGCACCAGGATACGCGCGCAGGCCGAGCGGTCGAGCGCGCGCAGGTGCGCGTACAGCTCGTGCGCGTAGGCATCGGGCCGGATTCCGCCATTGATCCAGGTCACGAACTGATGGGCGCGCAGCGGCGCGCGCTGTGCCAGTACCGCGATGCGCAGCCCCGTGGACGACATCTCACTGGCGAGCTGCTCGATCTCCCCTGCCGAGATGATCTCCAGCGGTGTGGCGGGCGCGTAGTGCGCACGCTGGCTGCCCGGAGTGCGCGGCGCATCCGCCCCCCCATCGGTAAGCACCTCGCCGACCACGCCGCGCAGCGCTGAGACCGTGATCGAGCCCGGCCGCAGCAGCCGCACGTTGCCGTGCAGGCAGGCGACGATGGTCGATTCCAGTCCGATCTTCGAGTCCCCGCCGTCGAGCACCAGGCGCAGCTCATTGCCGAATTCCTCGCGCACGTGCTCGGCACGCGTCGGACTCAGGCGGCCGTAGCGGTTGGCCGAGGGGGCTGCGATACCACCACCAAAAGCGGTCAGCAGCTGTTGCGCCATGGGATGCGAGGGCACGCGCACGGCAATCGTGTCCTGGCCGCCGGTAACCAGCGGATGGACGTTGAAAGCGCGCGGCAGCACCAGCGTCAGCGGTCCCGGCCAGAAGGCCGCCGCGAGTTTCTCCGCGGCCGGCGGAATCTCCCGCGCCCAGCGCGACAGATAGCGCACGCTGTCCAGGTGCACGATCAGCGGATGGGAGAGCGGACGGCCCTTGAGCTCGAACACCCGGCGCAATGCCACGGGATGGCCCGCGTGAGCGCCCAGTCCATAGACGGTCTCGGTTGGGAAAGCCACCAGCTCGCCGTCGCGCAGAGCCTGCACGGCGGCGTCGAGCTCGGCCTGCGTCGCCCGCAATACTCTTACCATGGGCCAATTGTACCGGCCCCGTGTGACGCTATTCGAGCGATTGTCGCTCCCAGCCCACAACTCCGCGTTTCAGCTCATAAGATGGCCAATAATGTCGATCCAGTTTCAAAGTGATCACTTCTGGTGCGCCATTCCATGTCAATAACTTGATGCGCAGCGAAGAACGGTCGGGTCGGCCCCCGACCTGTCGTAGAAAAGCATCAATATCGGGTGTGGACTGCCCGTCCACTTCGACGATACGTCGACCCGGCACCAGACCATAACGCGACGCCGGCGACCCGAATTCGAAATAGGCGACATAAACTCCCTCGGGGGCAATGCCGCGCTGGGCGCTGATGGCGCGGTGCGGCGCCTGCAGCGTGGCGCCGGCCCACTCGACCACCCGCTCGACATCGATCCCCGTGAGGCTCGCAGTCTTCACTCGCAGCGTGCTCTCACCGCCGCCGCGCCAGACCGTGGCACTGACCTCTTCCTTGCGGGCGACCGCGCGTTCGACATCGCGGAACTGCGTGACCGGCTTGTCGTCGATGGCCAGCAGAATGTCGCCGGACCGCAGGATGTGAGCCGCGTCCGAGCCGCCCACCAGCCGCGCCACGCTCAGGGCCTGCCGGGCGGCCGGATTGGCCTGCGAGATGCGCGCCACCCAGGCATCGCTCAGGCCCAGCCGCCGCGCGTCGGCCAGGGTCTGCTCGACGAATTCCGCTTCGAGTGAATGCAGCGCCCGGCCCTCGCGCACGATATCGAGCGTCTCCTCGATCAGCTCGCTCGGGATGCCGCGGTTCTCCTGCACCAGTTCGCGGCCGTTGTCGGAGGCGAAGCTGGCCCACAGGCCCCGTACGCGCCCGGCATTGTCCGAGAGCACCCCGACGAAGTCGTCGGGCGCGTTGACCAGGGAGGCCACCTCGAGATTGGTTTCGCGGAACATGACCGAGCGCGACAGCGGCAGCTGCAGCGGGCTCACATCCGCGATCGTGGTGGTACGGGATTTGATGCTGCCGCCGCCATCCATGCCCACCACATTGACCATCTCGCCCGGCTTGAGCGGCTCGGTCGAGAGCTTCGCCGCGCGCACCGGCGTCGTGCCGATGAGTTTCGGATCGTAGTGAATGACCGCCAGGTTGTGCAGCGGGTGCACGTACAGGATCTCGCCGGGAATCTCGATGGTGCCGGCGAAAGTCAGACGCACATCGCCCATCGATACCGGCACCGTGTTGCGGTCGGTGATCAACAATCCGCGTTCGGCATCGATGATCAGACCCACGCCGTGGTAGTTGCGCTCGGTGACCCCGGAGATCGAATAGGGCATATCGAAAGTCACGAACGCCAGCGATGGCGCGATTTCGGCCGCGTGTTTGTCATCGAGGCGCGGCAGCTGGGTCGAGGCGGGCGCGGGCGCTGCCACCTTCGCCACGGCAGCCAGATCCGTGCACTGCCAGTAGCCGGCCTTGTCGTCGCGCTGGCACTGCCGCGCGGGAAACCAGCGCCGATCGATGCGCACCGAGCGCAGCTGGCTGCCGTTGGTGTCGTCGATGGTGGTGTAGCGCACGGCCATCTCCGCGCCATCGCCCAGCGTCGCGACAATGGCCGCAAAATCCGCCAGGTCCTCGACTTTCCTGGCGTTCACCTCGGTGATCACCGCGCCGCGCGGGACACCGGCACCGTCGAACATGTAGCCCGAGGCGGCGACGAACAGGCCGCGCACCGGGCGATGAAAGGCGCGCGCTTCCTGGTAGGAGAGCGTGTGCACCACCGTATCGCCGAACTCAAGATAGGCCGCCGGCGTGATGGCATCGAGGTCATCGACCTTGAGCCTGGCCGTGTACAGCTTGCCGCCGCGCTGCAGCTGCAGCTCCACGGTGCTGCCCACCGAGTCGTCGAGCACCGCCTCGAGCGGCTCGAAGCGGGTGACCAGTGTGCCGTTGACGCGCACCAGCACATCGCCGGGCAACATGAGGCCATCGCTGCCCGAGCCGGGCTGCACATCCGATACCACCAGCATCCCGGTACCGTCAGGCTGCGCCTTGCGCACCTCGGCCTCGGTAGCGGCCAGCAGCCCTAAGCGTCGCAGCTCATCGTAGGGTCGATAACGAAATTCGGTCTGCAGCGTGCCGCGAGTGACCGGCTTGCCTTGCTGTATCAACTGCAGTGCGCGCCGCACGCGATCCAGCGGCAGATAGAAACTCGAGGCGGCGCCGGTCGCACCGCCGGCGTTCAACGCCAGCACGCGGCCACGGATGTCGATCACGGGCGAGCCCGAGGAGCCTCCGGAAGTGCCGGAGGCGGCCTGGATGTAAAAGGTATTGAAGTCGTTGTAGCGGCCGAGCCCGTATTCGGGCGCTTCGCGATCGAGCCGCGCGATGGTTCCGGCCAGTATCGAGAGCTGCTCGCCGGCGTTATTGCCGACGACGCGGATCTCGCGGCCGATCTGCGCCGCCTGCGGCGCCAGCGGCAGCGCCTTGGGTGAGATGAACTGCAGCTTGCCCGGATCGTAGCGATAGAAGCCGAAGTCGTGCACCGGATCGCGATAGACCGGATAGAGCTGCACTTCCTCGTGATTCAGGAAGGTCGCCTCCGCGGTGACCGGACCCGGTGTCACTACGTGCCGGTTGGTGAGGATGAGGCCGCGCTCCGCATCGACCACGAAGCCGGTGGCCTGCGCCGACACGTTGCGCTCGGTATCGAAGGAGCGTGCCTGATCGATCTGGATCGCCACCACGCTGCCCGCTATGCGCTCCAGCGTGGCGGCCCAGTCGGCTGCCGAGGCCTCCGTGGCCGGCACCGGCACTGCCGCGGGTAGCACCGGTGGCACCGGCGCCGCCGCCAGCGCGGGGGTTGCCGCCGGCAGCGGCATCCCGATCAGCGCCGCGGCCGCCAGCAGCGCGACCCGGAGCAGGCCATGGCTTGAGTTCATATCGCATATCCAAAGGCCGCCCGAAAGCGCTGGTGGAAGTCTTCCAGACCGACCCGGTGCTGTTGTGTGCCGTGGTGCTCGATCTTGATCGATGCCAGCAGCGCTGCGATGCGGCCAGTCGTTGGCCAATCCAGTCCGCGCTCGAGTCCGAACAGCAATCCGGCGCGATAGGCATCCCCGCAGCCGGTCGGGTCGGCGATGTTGGCGGCCCTGGCCACCGGAATTTCCAGGCGCTTGCCATCCGCGAAAATCCACGACCCTTCGGCACCGCGAGTGACGATCAGCGCCCGCACCTGGGTTGCAATCTGCTCCAGTGACCAACCGGTCCGCTCGGACAAGAGGCTGGCCTCGTAGTCATTGACCGCCACCCACGCCGCACGTTCAATGAAGGCGCGCAGATCCTCGCCGCCGAACATCGGCAATCCCTGCCCGGGATCAAACAGAAAGGGCAACCCGGCCGCGGCGAACTGCTCGGCGTGCGCCAGCATGCCGGCGCGCCCGTCGGGCGCGACGATCCCGAGCTTCACGCCTTTGCCGTCGCTGACCCGGTTCAGGTGCGAATGGTTCATCGCGCCCGGGTGAAAAGCGGTGATCTGGTTGTTGTCCAGGTCGGTGGTGATGTAGGCCTGCGCGGTGAACTCGCTCTCCACCGTGCGCACATGCGTGCGCGGCAGGCCGCAGCGCTCGAGCCATTCGGCATAGGGCCCGAAATCGTGGCCCACCGTGGCCATGATGAGCCCTTCGCCGCCGAGCAGCTTCAGGTTGTAGGCGATATTGCCGGCACAGCCGCCGAAATTGCGGCGCATCGCCGGCGTGAGAAAGGCGACGTTCAATACATGCAGTTTGTCCGCGAGTATGTGGTCGCGAAAACGGCCCTCGAACATCATTACCGTGTCATAGGCCATCGAGCCGCAGATCAGCGCTGTCATCGTTGAGGATCCTTGCGTTGTTATCGATCCAGAAGCACCAGCAGCCACATCACCCCGAGCAGGATGAAGGAGAGCATGACCGCCGCGGAGCCAATGTCCTTGGCAAGACCCGCCAGCACATGCTGCTCCAGGCCGATGCGGTCAACGGTGGCCTCGATCGCACTGTTGAGCAGTTCGACGATCAGAATCAGCAGTACTGGGCCCGCGAGCAGCGCGCGCTCGACCCCGGTACGGCCCAGCCAGAGCGCGACCGGCAGCGCCACGCAGGCGAACCCGACTTCCTGCCGGAAAGCCTGCTCTTCGCGCCAGGCACCGGCGAAACCCTTGGCACTGGACGCAAACGCCCGCAGCAGCCGGCCCATGCCCCGCATCTTTTCGCGTTGCATCAGCGCGCATCGCTCTTGTAGATGAGATCCGGCTCGCGCGCCGCACGCACATCGTCGAGGCGGCGCACCGGCAAGGTGTGTGGCGCACTCCTGAGCAGTTCGGGTTGCTGCCCGGCTTCGCGCAGGATCTGCGCCATGGCCGCGGCAAAGGCATCGAGCGTCTGCTTGCTCTCGGTTTCGGTCGGCTCGATCAGCAGGCACTCGCTGACCAGCTGCGGAAAATAGGTCGTCGGCGCGTGAAAGCCCAGATCGAGTAGCCGCTTGGCCACATCCATGGCCGTCACCCCAAGTTCCTGCGCCTGGCGCCTGAGCGTGATGATGAATTCGTGGCTGGCACGGCGCTGCGGATAGGCCGCCTCGTATCCGATTTGCGTCAGCAGCTTTGCCAGGTAGTTGGCATTGAGCGTCGCATACTCGCCCACGCGCCGCATGCCGTCGCGACCGAGCATGCGCATGTAAACATAGGCGCGCAGCAGCACCCCGGCGTTGCCCGCAAAGCTCGCGAGCCGGCCGATCGACTGCGGCAGATCGCGCTCGGTCAGCCAGCGGTACTGGTAGCCTGCGCCCTGCTCTTCGCTTTCGCGCGCGACGATGGGCACGGGCAGGAAAGGCTGCAGCCGCGCCGAGACGCCCACCGCGCCCGCCCCGGGGCCGCCGCCGCCGTGCGGGGTCGAGAAAGTCTTGTGCAGGTTCATGTGAATGGCATCGAACGCCATGTCGCCGGGACGCACCTTGCCGAGGATCGCGTTCAGATTGGCGCCGTCGTAGTAAAGCAATCCGCCGGCCGCGTGCACGATGCGCGCGACCTCCTCGATGCGCCGCTCGAACACGCCGAGCGTGGAGGGATTGGTGAGCATGATGCCCGCCGTGCCCGGCCCCACCGCGGCGCGCAGCGCGTCCAGATCCACATCGCCATCGGGTCCGACCGCCACTTCGCGCGCTACGCAGCCGCACATGCTGGCCGTAGCGGGGTTGGTTCCATGCGCGGCCTGCGGCACGATGATCTCATTGCGCTGCAGCTGGCCGCGCGAGCGATGGTAGGCACGGATCATGGCGACGCCGGCAAACTCTCCATGGGCACCGGCCAGCGGACTCAAGGCCACCGCGCGCATGCCGGTCACGGCCTTGAGCATTTCCTGCAGCTCATACAGGCAGGCGAGGAAGCCCTGTCCCGAGGCGACACTGGACAGCGGATGACGACCCGCGAATTCCGGCAGCAGCGCCGCGGCGTTGCACGCCTTCGGGTTGTACTTCATGGTGCAGGAGCCGAGCGGATAGAAGTGCGTGTCGATGGAGAAGTTCAGCTGCGACAGGCGCGTGTAGTGACGCACCACGTCGAGCTCGCTGACCTCGGGCAATTGCGGCCGCCGCTGCCGTCGCAGCGTTGCGGGTATCACCGGCGTGCTGGCGGCCGGCCACTGCGCACGCGCGCCGCGCCCGGGCCGCGAGTATTCGAAGATCAGCTTTTCGCGCATGGCTGGATTCACGGCTCGGTTCATGACTCAGGCCGCGCGCGCCGCGTGCAGCACTTCGCCGAGTGCGCGGCCATAGGAATCGATATCCGCCGGCGTCTTGGTTTCGGTGGCGCAGACCAGCAGCGCCGGGCCGAGTTCGGGGTAGTAATCGGCGAGATCGAGTCCACCCTCGATGCCGCGCCTGCTCAAGTCGGCCAGCACCGGCGCCGCCGGCCGCTCCAGGCCGAGCACGATCTCGTGGAAGCCGGCACGGCCGAACAGGCGCCGAACGCCGGGGATACCGGTGAGAACACGCGCAAGCTGCTCAGTGCGCTGCATCGACAGCGCCGCGACGCGCTCGAGCCCCTCGGCACCGAGCAGAGCCATGTACAGCGTACCGGCCAGCATCAGCAGACCCTGGTTGGTGCAGATGTTCGAGGTCGCCTTGGCGCGACGAATGTGCTGCTCGCGCGCCTGCAGCGTCAGCGTGAAACCCGGCCTGCCATCCAGGTCCACGGTGCGGCCCACCAGCCTGCCGGGCATCTGCCGCACGTGCTCCATGCGGGTGCTCATGAAGCCGAAATAGGGACCGCCCGAGGACAGCGGGCAGCCCAGCGGCTGGCCGTCACCGATCACGATGTTGGCGCCTTTGGCACCCCACGCGCCGGGCGGCTTGAGCAGCGCAAGCGAGGTGGGATTCACCACCGCGATCACCAGCGCGCCCTGCGCATGCGCGAAATCGGTCAGTGCATCGACATCCTCGAACACACCGAAGAAGTTCGGCTGTTGAATCACCAGCGCGGTGATGTCCTGCCCGGCAAAGGCATCGAGTGTCTCGCGCGCGGTGTGGCCCTGGCCACGCTCGTACGGCAGCAGTTCGAATTTGACGCCCTGGTTGCCCGCGGTCGTCAGTGCGACCGCGCGGTAGTGCGGATGCACGTTGGCCGGCAGCAGGATGCGTGCGCTGCTGGATTTGCGATTGGCGCGCACCGCCATGAGCACGGCTTCCGCCAGCGCCGTGGCACCGTCGTAAAGCGAGGCGTTGCAGACCTCCATGCCCGTGAGGCTCGCCATCATGCTCTGGTATTCGTAGATGCTCTGCAGCGTGCCCTGGCTGGCTTCCGCCTGGTAGGGCGTGTAGGCACTGTAAAACTCACCGCGCGAAATCGTCGACCACACGGCCGCCGGGATATGGTGTTCGTAGGCTCCGGCACCAATGAAACAGAGCGGCCGACCGTCCTGGTGCGCGCGCGCCTGCATGAGCTGCATGACTTCCAGCTCGTTCAAGGCCGCAGGCACGGCGTCCAGCGAGGCGATGCGCAGCGCCGCCGGAATCTCATCGAACAGCGCCTCGATGCTCGGTGCGCCGATCAGCCCCAGCATCTCGCTGACATCTTCATCGGTGTGCGGAATGAAGGGCATTCGCGCTCAGCCATCCGTCGTCAGCACGGCATACTCGCTCGCCGACATCAGCCCTGCATCCGCCGGCGCTCCGGCCCGCAGACGCACCAGCCATCCGCCGCCGTAAGGATCGCGATTGATCAGTTCGGGGGTATGCCTGAGCTGATCGTTCACGGCCACCACCGTACCCGACAGCGGTGCGTAGACATCGGAGGCGGCCTTGACCGACTCGACCACGGCGCAGGACTCGCCGAGCTTGAGCACGCGGCCTATGTCGGGTAGCTCGACGAACACCAGGTCGCCGAGCGCATGCTGCGCGTGGTCGCTGATGCCGAACTCGGTGATCCCGTCGCCGAGCTGTTTGACCCATTCATGGCTGCGCGTGAACTTGAGGTCCTGCGGAATGTTGCTCATCGCCTTCCTTCCAAGCTGTCAAACCAGCGAAATAAGGGCCTTGCCATGCCGCACGAACGGCACCCGCACCACGCGGGCCGGCAGCTCGCGTCCGCGCACCTCGACCTGCACCGACAGGCCGGTCGCCATTGGCACACGCGCGAGGCCGATCGAGCGCTCGAGTGTCGGAGAATAGGTGCCGCTCGTGACGCAGCCCTCGCCCACCCCGGGTACCAGCACACGCTGATGGCTGCGCAGCACCGCGCGCTCATCCAGCACCAGGCCCACCTGCCTGAGTTGCGGGCCGCGCGCACGAATCCCCTCGAGCACCGCCCGGCCGACAAAGGCGCGGTCCGGCGGATCGAAGGCGACCGTCCATGCCAGTCCCGATTCGAGCGGATTAGTCTGCTCGTTCATGTCGTTGCCGTACAGGTTCATGCCCGCCTCGAGCCGCAGCGTGTCGCGCGCACCGAGCCCGCAGGAACGTACGCCGGCGGCATTCAGCCGCCGCCATACCGAGGCCGCCTCCGGCGCCGGCAACATAATCTCGAAACCGTCTTCGCCGGTGTACCCGGTCCGCGCCACCATCCACTCGCCGATCTGCGCCCCGAAGAACGGCTGCAGCTCCAGTACGGCCCAGGCGGCCTCGGCGGTCAGCAAGGCCGCGCTGCGCTCACGCGCCTGGGGGCCCTGGATGGCCAGCATCGCCAGATCGCGCCGTTCGCGTAAGCCCACGCCGTACCCCGCGGCGCGCGCACCGATCCAGGCGAGGTCCTGGTCGCGCGTTCCGGCATTGACCACCAGCCGGAAGAAGTCCTCATCGAGGTAGTAGACGATCAGGTCATCGAGCACGCCGCCCTGCTCGTTGAGCATGCAGCTGTAGAGCGCCTTGCCCGGCAGGTTCAGCCGCGCGACGTCATTGGCGAGCAGCCCGCGCAGGAACTCGCGGCAACGCTCGCCGCGCAGGTCGACGATGCCCATGTGGGAGACATCGAATACGCCCGCGGTGCGGCGCACTGCGTGATGCTCCTCGATCTGCGAGCCGTAGGCGACCGGCATGTCCCAGCCGCCGAAGTCGACCATGCGCGCGCCAAGTTCCACGTGCAGATCGAATAAACAGGTATGAGCGCCCAACCAGCTCTCCACTTGGGGGCAGAATCATAGCAGTTTGGCCGTGGACGACACCCCTGAACTACAATAGCGCCATGGGACCAGAACGCCGTTTGAGCCGCCCCGTACAGGTGGGCCGAGTCACGATCGGAGGCAATGCGCCGATCGTCGTGCAGTCCATGACCAATACCGACACCGCCGACATCACCTCGACGGTCAATCAGTGCGCGGCCCTGGCCGCGGCTGGTTCGGAACTGGTCCGTATCACCGTGAACACGGCGGAGGCGGCGGCGGCGGTACCGCATATCCGCAACCGCCTGGATGCCATCGGCTGCCACGTGCCGCTGATCGGCGATTTCCATTTCAACGGTCACAAGCTGCTGCAGGAACATCCGGGCTGTGCCGAGGCGCTGGCCAAATACCGCATCAACCCCGGCAATGTCGGCCGCGGCTCCAAGCGCGATTCGCAGTTCGCCGAGATGATCGAAATCGCCTGCGCCAACAACAAGCCGGTGCGCATCGGCGTCAACTGGGGCAGCCTCGATCAGGACATGCTGGTGCGGCTCATGGACGCCAACAGCCAGGCGGCCGAGCCCAGGTCCGCACAGGAGATCATGCGCGAGGCCATCGTGCGCTCGGCCATCGACAGCGCCGAACGCGCCGTCGAACTGGGCATGCCGCGCGAACGCATCGTACTGTCGGCAAAGGTCAGCGCGGTGCAGGATCTGATCGCCGTGTACAGCGATCTGGCCGCACGCAGCGATTTCGCGCTGCACCTGGGCCTGACGGAGGCCGGCATGGGTTCCAAGGGCATCGTCGCCTCCTCGGCGGCCATGGGAATCCTGCTGCAGCGGGGCATCGGCGATACGGTCCGCGTGTCGCTGACGCCGGAGCCGGGCGGGGACCGCACGCGCGAAGTCATCGTCGCCCAGGAGCTGCTGCAGACCATGGGCCTGCGCTCCTTCACGCCGCTGGTGACGGCCTGCCCGGGCTGCGGCCGCACCACCAGCACGTATTTCCAGACGCTCGCGGACAGCATTCAGCGTCACCTGCGCGAGCGCATGCCCGAGTGGCGGGAAGCCTATGAAGGCGTCGAGACCATGACGGTGGCGGTGATGGGCTGCGTGGTCAACGGTCCCGGCGAAAGCAAGCACGCCAACATTGGTATCAGCCTGCCGGGAACCGGCGAGCGACCGGTGGCGCCGGTGTACGAGGATGGCGCCAAGACCGTGACACTCAAAGGCGATCGAATCGCCGAGGAATTCCAGGAGCTCGTCGAGCAGTACATCGCGCGCACCTATGCGCGCCGGGTGGAAGAGGCGGCGGTGAAAGCATGAGCGGCGCAGGCGAACTGGCCGACCGCCGCTGCAAACCCTGCGAGGGCGGGGTGCCGGCGCTGACCGGCGAGCAGGCCCAGCGCGCCCTGGCGCAGCTCTCGGGCGAGTGGCGGCTCATCGAGGATGGCAAGGCGTTGTGGCGCGAGTTCGCATTTCGCGATTTCTATCGCACCATGAGCTTCGTCAATGCGCTCGCCCACATCGCCAATATCGAGGATCACCATCCGGATCTGCAGGTGGGCTACAACTACTGCCGCGTACGCTATTCGACTCACGCCATCGGCGGCCTGAGCGAGAACGACCTGATCTGCGCGGCGAAGATCGACCAGATTCCCACGGCCTGAAGGCGCGCCGCCGCCCTCGCATCGCCCACCGTGGAACCAAAAAGGCGATGCAGACATATGGCCCGCTCGGTGCCTTATTGCCCGAAAGAGGCGAGTGCGAGGGGCGGCAGCTCGCCGGTTATGCCGAGTGCCTGGCGCGCGAAGGCGCGCTTGAGCGGGCCGCTGCGATCGACCATCGCAAAACCCTGATTGACTAGCCAGGCGGCCGGTCCGCGGGCCGCCGCAAAGCCTTTCTGAAAGACCTGCATGGCGGCGTCCATGGTCAGATTGTGTGTGCGCCGCTGCTGTTCATAGCGGCGCAGCAGGCGCAATGCACCGGCATCCTCGCGCAGCGAGGGCGCAGCCGCGACCGCCTCGCACAGCGCCGCCGCGTCGAGCAGACCCAGGTTGGCGCCCTGCCCGGCCAACGGGTGGATCACATGTGCGGCATCGCCGATCAGCGCGCAGCGCGGCGCGACATAGGAGTCGGCCGCCATGCTGCGCAGCGGGAAGCTGGCACGCTCGCTGGCCAGTCGCACCTCACCGAGCGCATACGCGCAAGCGCTCGACAGGCGCTGCTCGAATTCGAGCGTGTCGCATTCAAGATTTGCACGCGCCGCACTCTCATCCAGCGACCAGACGATGGAACTGCAGCCATCGTAGAGCGGCAGCAGCGCGAGCGGCCCCGTGTGCAGGAAGCGTTGCCAGGCCGTGTGCGCATGCGGCTTGGCGGTTGCCACCGTGGCGACGATGGCGCGCTGATGATAATCGCGCGTTCGCACCGGCAGACCCGCGCTCTCGCGCACCAGGGACTGGCCGCCGTCGGCGCCGACCACCAGGCGCGCCTCGAACAGGTCTGCGCCCGAACGCAGGCGCGCAGCATCCTGGTCGAATTCAAGCGCGTCGACCGCGGCCTCCCGCACCACCCCGCCGGAATCGCAAAAGCTCTCGATGCAGGCGCGCTGCAAGGCATTCATCTCGGCGATATGGCCCAGGTTCGGCTCGCCCAGATCGGCGGCATCGAAACACAATGAACCCGCGCCATCCACGGCGGCCGATTCATGCCAGACGCGCATGCGCTCGTAGGCGCACAGGCGCTGCGTGTCGAGCCGCTGCCAGGCGCCTGCGGCGCCCAGCACGCGCTCGCTGGCGCGCGACAGGGCGGCCACGCGCAAGTCGGGCGGCGCCCCGTCGACTGCCGGCGCCGGCAACTGCGCAGCCAGCAATGCCACCCGCGCGGGGTCGATGCCGGCGTGCCGCGCGAGCAGCGCCGCCGCGCAGGCGCCGGCGAGGCCGCCACCAATCACGATCACCTCGAAGCGCTCGCTCATCGCAGCGCACCCCTGCTCAGCGGCAGACCGCGCGACAGCCGCGGCAGCGCGTCTCCGAAACCAAAACTCAAGCGCGCCAACGCCTGCTTGGCCGGCGGACTCAAGTCGAACAGCAGCAGTCCGAGATTGCGTGCGGCGATCATGGCAGCACGCCGATCGCCGAACAGCTTCACGAGATTGTCGGTGAAGCCAATCATGCCGCGACGGTCGTCCGCGCGGCGCGCCGCGAATTCGGCCAGCACGGCTGGCGCACCGGGATCGGCCGCCGCTGCGATCAGTTCGGCCAGCACCGCCGCATCGCGCAACCCCAGGTTGAAACCCTGGGCCGCAATCGGATGCAGCGCCTGCGATGCATTTCCGATCAGCGCCACGCGCGTGGCGGTGGGCTCGAGCGCGCGCACCAGCGCCAGCGGGTAGGCGGCGCGTCGACCGACCTCGCGGATGCGCCCGGCGCGCCAGCCGAAGGCACGCTGCAACTGCTCGCAGAACTCAGCCGGCTCGCATTCCTTGAGCACAGCGGCACGCTCCGGGTCGAGAGTCCAGACAGCCGTATACCCGCCCGAGGCCAGCGGCAGCAGCGCCATGGGACCGGCATCGGCGAAGCGCTCATAGGCGATGCCGGCGGCACTCGCATCGGTCCTGATATTCGCGACCACCGCCACCTGCCGGTAGTCATCCTCGCTCGAGGCAATGCCCGCGGCCTGCTTGATGAGCGAGTGAGCACCATCGGCCGCTACCACCAGGGCCGCATGCAGCTCGGTTTCGACTCCCGCGGCGTCCGCGATCCGCAGCCGCGCACCGTCGGCATCGAGCTGGGCCTCGACAGTGCGCGCCGGACACAGCAGTGCAATGCGCGCCTGTGCGCGCAGCGATTGCCACAGCACCGCACCGATGTGCCGGTTGGTGACGGTGTAGCCGAAGGCGGCGAGGTGATGCTGTGAGGCTTCGAGCCGGGCAAAGCCGAAACGGCCGGCATCGGAAATGTGAATGCCGCGGATCGCGGCCGCCCGGGCCTCGATCTCTCCCCACACGCCCAGGTTGTCGAGGATGCGTCGCGCCCCGTTGCCGAGCGCCGTGGTGCGGTCATCGAAGCTTGAGTGGACGGCACTTTCGGGTGCGACCGCCTCGATGAGCGCTACCTTGAGTGCCGTAGCCCGCAGCGCCAGCGCCAGACTCGCGCCCACCATGCCGCCACCGACGATGGCGACATCGACTCGCATGGGCGCGAGGTTCAAATCACGCCGCCGCCATCAGCGCTTCGATCTCGTCGGGGGCCTTGGGCACGCCATCGGTGAGCACCTCGCAGCCGGCACGCGTCACCACCACGTCGTCCTCGATGCGCACCCCGACATTCCAGAAACGGCGCGAGACACCGCGGGTGCCCGCGGCGACGTAGACGCCGGGCTCGACCGTCAACACCATGCCGGGTTCGAATACCCGCCACTCATCGCCGACCTTGTAGTCACCGACATCGTGCACATCCATGCCCAGCCAGTGGCCGGTGCGGTGCATGAAGTACTGCTTGTAAGCGCCGCTTTTGATCAGCGCCGGCACCGAGCCGCGCAGCAGCCCGATCCGCACCAGCCCCTGGGTGATCGCCTTGACGGCGGCATCGTGCGGCTCGTTCCAGTGGTTGCCGGGTTTGACCTTGGCGATTGCGGCGGCCTGGGCTTCGAGCACCACCTCGTATACGGCCCGCTGTTCGGGCGTGAAGCGGCCGTTCACGGGGTAGGTACGCGTGATGTCGGAGGCGTAGTAGCCATATTCGCAGCCCGCATCCACCAGCAGCAGGTCGCCGTCGTTGAGGCGCGCGCTGTTGTCGCGGTAGTGCAGCACGCAGCTGTTGGCGCCGCCGCCGACGATGGGGTGATAAGAAATGTCGGCACCGTGGCGATTGAATTCGTGCAGCAGTTCGGCCATGACCTCATATTCCATGCGTCCCGGGCGACAGAAGCGCATGCCGCGCACATGGGCGTCGGCGCCGATCTGGCCCGCGCGACGCATCAGGCTGACCTCGGCACGGCTCTTGAACAGGCGCATGTCATGCAGCGCATGATCGAGCGCGACGAATTCCTGCGGCGGGTGCAAGCCGTTGCGCGCCTGGGCGCGCAATGAATTGACCCAGCCGATGACGCGCTGATCGAATTCCTGGTTCAGGCCCATGGTGTAGAACACGCGCTGGCGGCCCTCGAGCATCCCCGGCAGGATCTCGTCGATATCGGTAATCGGAAAGGCATCGTCGGCGCCGTACTCTTCGACCGCGCCATCAGGGCCTGCGCGCTTGCCGTCCCAGATCTCGCGTTCCCGGTCGCGCTCGCGCACGAACAGGACGTACTCGGCCGCCTCGCGGCCGGGGATCAGCACGGCCACCGCATCCGGCTCGCTGAAGCCGGTCAGGTAGTAGAAGTCGCTGTCCTGGCGATAGTTGTATTCGACGTCATTGTTCCGCTGCCGTACCGGGGCGGACGGCACCACCGCGATGGCGTCGCGCCCCATCAGACGCAGGAGCGCCCGGCGGCGGCGCGCAAATTCGACTTTGGATGCTTCGGCCATGAATGCCTCGATACTTAAAAGAAGGACGTGATGGGGCGCGCGGGCAGCTTAAGGTAAATCAGGCCGCAAGGCGGCGCGTGTGGCCTTGGGATCGCGCATCAGTGCAGCACCTGCCCGGGCACGGTGTGGCGCTCACGCAGCGGCTCAAGCTCATCGAATACCAGCTGCACCCCGACGCGCACGAACTCCACCAGCTCCGCAAGGGCCGATTCGTTGGCCTCGACGGTGTCGGTGTTGTCGACATCGGCATGCGTGATTTCCGTCAGATCACGGAGGATTTCGCCCAGATCACCTGGTAAACGCTGCGGATCGGCGGCGCCGTTGGTGCCCAGGCCGTAGAGAAACCCGCTGCACCAGGCGGTCAGTGCCCGGGTACGCTCCTCGATCGGCCGGTCGTCGTCGGGAATGAGCAGATCGAAATCCATCTGCCGATTCGACAGGGCCGCGACCGTGCCCTCATAGAGCATCTGCAGGGCCGGGTCGGCGCGGCCGGCATGCACGCCCTCGGGAAGAATCTCGGCCAGCCAGTCCTCGAGGCGGTAGGGCACCAGGGCACACAGCGCCCCGGCCAGGGTGCCGTGTGCCTCGGCGGCATCGGCCAGCGCGTGCGAGGCAGCAAGCGTGCTCTGGATCTGCGAATAATCGTGCTGCCCGGTCACGCCAAAATGGTATGCAGGTGTTGCGCCAACCGCAACACAAACCGTGCATTTTTACGGATTCCGTTGACCTGTCAGACGGGAGCGAACTATAGTTTTGCCATGACAGACGCCAATCGTTCCTCTGCGGTCGAGCTCGAGCTCAAGCGGCTCGAAAAACGCATCGATGAGTTGCTTGCGAGCATGCATCAGCTCAAGGAAGAGAACCGCGCGCTGCGGTCTCGCCAGGACACCCTGGCATCGGAGAAAACATCGCTGTTGCACCGGAGCGAGCAGGTGCGCACCCGGGTCGAAGCCATGATCGGGCGCCTCAAGTCGATGGAGCACAGCGCGTGAGCGAGCGCGAAGCGCGCCCCCTGAGTGTTCGCATCCTCGAGAAGGAATACATGGTGGCCTGCGCTCCCGAGGAGCGCACCGAGCTGCTCGACAGTGCCGAGTATCTCAACGGTCGTATGCGCGAGATACGCGACAGCGGCAAGATCGTCGGCCTGGACCGCATCGCCGTGATGGCGGCACTGAACCTGGCACATGAGCTCATTACATTGCGCGCGCGCGAGACCGGCACCGAGCAGGAAGTCGGACATCGCCTCAAAACCATGCGCGAACGTGTCGAATCTTCCTTGCAGAAGGGACAGCAGCTCGAACTGTAGACTGTGTCTTACGCCAGTACGCCGTGCTTTGGTGTAGAGTCATCTCAAGCGTCGCCTGCGGTGTTCGACAAGTGGACTGGGTTACCTCTCGGCCCTAATTGAAACACCCAAGGGATCGATAGCCTTGCCGACAGCACTGTGCAGGTCTGCCTTGCAGCAGAAAGCCTTACCTGTCGCAGGTGATCCCACTTGTTGCTCCGGTCGAGAGCAACGGTCCGCAACGGCACCTGCGGGTGACGCCCTTTGAATTCTTCAGCCACGCCGCTCACCCCCGCAGCGGCGGACGGCTTCATCGCCAGGCGCGATGCGCTGCGACAACAACTCCGCGAGCGCCGTCGTGCACTGGGCGCCCCCGGGCGCAGTGCGGCCGCTCACGCCATCACACGTCACATCGCCGCTTCGCGCTGGCTGCACGGCGCGCGCCCCATCGGCCTGTACGTATCGGTCGGACTGGAAGTCAGCACCGAGGCGCTGCGCGCCCTGGCGCGCCGTCGCCGCTGCCCGGTCTACCTTCCGCGCATCAGCAACTACCGGGCACGCGCCATGCTGTTCGCGCGCGATCACGGCGAGCTGGCGCTGTTCAATCGCCACGGCATACCCGAGCCCGGCACCGCCGAGACCATGCCCGCCCGCTCGCTCTCAGTGGTGTTCATGCCGCTGCTCGGCTTCGACGCCGCCGGTACGCGCCTGGGTTCGGGCGCCGGCTACTACGATCGGGTATTCGCCTTCCGCCACAGGCGGCACAGCTGGCACCGGCCGGTGCTGGTGGGCCTCGCCTTCGCCTGCCAGCGCGTCGATCACATCGAGCGCGGCAGGCACGATGTGCCGCTGGATGCGATCGTTACCGAAGCAGGCGTGGAGTACTTTTGAAGCACTGGCTCATCAAGACCGAGCCTTCGGTGTTCGGTATCGAGGATCTGGCGGCCGCTCGCGGCCGGACCACGAGCTGGGAAGGCGTGCGCAATTACCAGGCGCGCAACCTGATACGCGATGAGATCCGCAAGGGCGATCAGGCCTTTTTATATCACTCCAGCTGCGAGCAGCCCGGTATCGCCGGCATCGTCAGCGTGACGCGCGCGGCCTATCCGGACCGCACCGCCCTCGATCCGCGCGATGATCACTACGATGCGGGCAGCAGCGCCGCCGACCCGCGCTGGTATACCTTCGATGTAAAGCTGGTCCGGCGGCTGAAGCGGATCATCACTCTCGATGAGCTGCGCAAACACGCCGGCGCTGAGTTGGCAGGCATGATCGTGCTGCGCGCGGGCAATCGTCTGTCGGTCATGCCGGTCGAAAATGCTCACTGGCGATTCATCATCGAGCTCGAGTGAGTCGCGAATGTGCCCTGTGAGCAAGATCACACATGCGAAGTCGCATACTCGCTTGCTTGTAATTTTGCAACGCGTGTATATACTCGGTCCCCGGACTAACCTGACATGGAGAGCTAGTCATGGCGAAAGCAAAGAAGAAGGCAAAAAAGAAAGCTTCGAAAAAGAAGTAAGGCCTTCAGCAGCGGCGGGCTTGGATAACATCCTCGCTCGCCGCACTTCAAAGCTTCAAACAGTGCCCGCGTAAGCGGGCACTGTCGTATCTGGCGATGAGTAATCCCACGATCCCAGCTTCCGATCCGGCACAGCAGCGCAAGCAACGGGCGGCGCGCGCGGCGCTGGCGCAGGTTCGCGCCGGCACGATCCTGGGTGTCGGCACCGGCTCGACCGTCAATGTGCTGATCGAGTTGCTGGCGCAGGAGCTGGGGAAACTGCGGCTGCGCGGCGCGGTTTCGAGCTCGGAGGCGAGCAGCGCACGCCTGCGTTCGCACGGCATCGAGGTGCTGGATCTGAACGCTGTCGATGCGCTGCCGCTCTACATCGACGGCGCTGATGAAGCCACGCGCGAGCGAGCGCTGATCAAGGGCGGCGGTGCCGCGCTGACGCGGGAAAAGATCGTCGCCGCGGCTGCCGAACGCTTCGTCTGCATCATCGACGACAGCAAGCTCGTGGACACCCTCGGCCGCTTTCCGCTACCCGTGGAAGTGATCCCGATGGCACGCACGCATGTCGCCCGGCATCTGCAGCAGCTTGGCGGGCGCCCGGTCTGGCGCGAAGGGGTCGTTACCGACAACGGCAATGACATCCTCGATGTCCATGGCCTCACCATCGCCGATCCGCGCTCGCTCGAGAGCGCCATCGATCACATCGTGGGAGTGGTCACCGTGGGGTTGTTTGCCCGCCGGGGTGCCGACCTCCTGATCGTCGGCACGGCTGCGGGCATTGACGAGATCTGAGCGCCATCCCTGGAAGGATGGCTGGGGGACTAGGATTCGAACCTAGGTTGGCGGAGTCAGAGTCCGCAGTCCTACCACTAGACGATCCCCCAGCGGCAGCCCGCAGAGTCTACGTCAACGCTTGGAGTATTGCGTACCGCGACGTGCCTTGCGCCGTCCGACCTTCTTGCGTTCGACTTCGCGCGCATCGCGCGTGACGAACCCGGCCTGGCGCAGGGGCTTGCGAAGGGATTCATCGTAATCCATCAGCGCCCGGGCGATGCCGTGGCGGATGGCGCCGGCCTGGCCAGTGATGCCGCCGCCGTCGACCTTGACGGTGATGTCGAAGGTGGTGGCCATCTGTACCAGCTCGAGCGGCTGCCGCACGATCATGCGGCCGGTCTCACGACCGAAGAACTCGTCGATCGGGCGCTCATTGATGGTGATCTGGCCCTTGCCGGGGGAGAGATGGACACGCGCCGTGGCGCTCTTGCGCCGACCGGTGCCGTAGTTCGTGGAAGCAGCCATACAGTTGGTTCGTATCCTTAAATTTCGAGCGGCTTGGGCTGCTGCGCCGTGTGCGGATGCTTATCGCCCGCGAACACATGCAGCTTGCGAAACATCTTCCGGCCCAGCGTGGTCTTCGGCAGCATGCCTTTGACGGCGAACTGGATCGCGCGCTCGGGGTGCTCCTTGAGCAGTTTGCCGAGTGCGATGGACTTGATGCCACCGAGGAAGCCGGTGTGGTGGTAATAGATCTTGTCGTCGAGCTTGTGGCCCGTGACCGCGATCTTGTCGGCGTGCAGCACGACGATATGATCGCCCATGTCCACGTGCGGGCTGTAATCCGCCTTGTGCTTGCCCTTGAGCCGCAGCGCAATACGGGAACACAAACGGCCCAGTGTTTTGCCACTGGCGTCAATGACATACCAATCCCCGCGGACGGTCGCCGGCTTGGCAAATTCAGTCTTCATCCCACGTATCCTTGGAACCTGGAAGCTCAAAAAGGGCCGGAAGTGTACTCAAGGGCCCGCAGCATTGCAAAACGGCGGTCGTGCTGCGGTATGACATATAATGT
>Ga0181525_10000429_pt1 | contig 36785 bp, 30 predicted proteins | sample PEATcosm2014_Bin_48_FD_121100 | JGI IMG/M metagenome (GOLD analysis project Ga0181525, IMG submission 121100) | Peatland microbial communities from MTU Mesocosm Facility, Houghton, MI, USA - PEATcosm2014_Bin06_10_metaG | ecosystem: Environmental > Terrestrial > Soil > Wetlands > Peat | place... | reverse complement strand
CGCGAACTGATGAAGCTGCTCTTCATCGGACGCCGCTTCCAGGGCATGTCGAGCTACGACAAGTACAACCAGGTCCAGCTCATGACCATGAGCGCCATCGATTTTCTCGATCAATGGTTCGAGACCGACGTCCTCAAAGCAACCATGTCCGCCTCCGGCATCATAGGCACGTTCCTCGGCGTGCGCTCGCCCGGAACCGCCTACGTTCTGCTGCATCACTACATGGGAGAAATTGACGGCGCATTCCGAGCTTGGGGATTCGCCCGCGGAGGCACCGGCGCAATTTCAAACGCCATCGGCGATGCTGCCCGCGAAGCGGGGGTTGAGATTCGCACCCAGGCCGCCATCGCCAAGATCATCGTCAAAGACGGCAAGGCCAAAGGCGTAGTCCTCGCCAACGGCGACGAAATCTTCGCCGACACAATTTCTTCCAGCGTCGACCCGCGCCTCACGTTCAACAAGTTCATTGAAGCCGACCAACTTCCCGCCGACTTTCTCGAAGACATCAATCGCTTCAAGTATCGCGGATCGTCGGGCAAAGTGAACATGGCGCTCGGCGGTCTGCCGAACTTCAAAGCCATCCCCGGCACAGGCGCTCATCTCCGCGGCGCCATCTCGATCTCGCCGTCCGTCGAATACATGGAGCGCGCCTACGACGATGCGAAGTACGGAAACTTCTCTCGCAAGCCGTACATCGACATGGTGATTCCATCGCTCACGGACCCGTCGGTCGCGCCTCCGGGTAAGCACGTCCTCTCCTGCTTCGTGCAGTATGCCCCCTACAAGTTGCGTCCTGGCCTCCACTGGGACGATCAGAAAGAAGCTTTCGGCGATACCGTCGTGAACACTATCGCCGAGTACGCGCCCAACATCAAAGACATTATTCTTCACCGGCAAGTCATCACGCCGCTCGATCTCGAACGCGAGTGGGGACTGAGCGAAGGCAACATCTTCCAGGGCGAGCTTTCACTCGAGCAGCTTTTTTTCCTGCGACCCGCGCCTGGGTATGCCCGCTTCCGCACGCCGATCCACAATTTGTATATGTGCGGATCGGCAACGCATCCCGGAGGCGGCATCATGGGCGCGCCCGGTCGCCTCGCGGCTCTCGAAATTCTCAAAGACAAGGGAGCGGCTTGACATGCCGGAAGCCACCAGGCGCGACGTTGTCATCATCGGCGGCGGCCACAACGGGCTCGTCACCGCGTTCTACCTGGCGAAAGCAGGATTCAAGCCGCTGGTCCTCGAGCGCCGCGAACAAGTCGGTGGGGCGGCGGTGACCGATGAGTTTCATCCCGGCTTCCGTTGCTCCACGCTCGCTCACAGCGCGGGGCCGATTCGTCGGGACATCGTCTGCGACATGCAACTCGAAAAGCATGGCCTGCAATTCATAATGCCAGACACCTGCGTCAGCGCGCTCTCGCCCGATGGCCGCGCTCTTTCGCTTTATCAGGACGCGAACAAGTCCGCGCAGGCGATTGCCGCATTTTCACAAAAGGACGCCGCGAAATATCCCGAGTTCGAAAGGTCGTTGGAAAAAATCAGCAGAGTAATCGCGGAAGCGCTCGCCACGACTCCGCCCGACATTGATCAACCCAGCAGCGGCGATCTTTGGAGCATGCTCAAGACTGGCCGGGCCCTTCGCAATCTCGGCAAGCGTGACATGTATCGCGTTCTGCGCTGGGGTCCGATGGCGGTGGCAGATCTCGTGGGGGAATATTTCGAGAACGAATTATTACGCGCGGTAATCGCCGCCCGCGGAATTTTCGGGAGTTTTCTTGGACCATGGTCCGCCGGCAGTAGCCTTCAACTCTTGATCCGCGCGGCTGGAGATCCGCATCCCGCCGGCTCGGCCTGCTTTGCCGCCGGAGGTATGGGGGCGCTCACAGAGGCGATGGCTTCGGTCGCGCAGGCCGCCGGCGTTGAGATTCGCACTGCGGCGGAAGTTATCGAGATTCGGGTAAAGGACGGTTCAGCCACCGGAGTGCTGCTCGGCACCGGCGAAGAAATCAGCGCTAAAGCTGTCATTTCCAACGCCGACCCGAAACGTACGCTTCTCAAGCTCACCGATCCCACGCATCTCTCTCCCGACTTCGTGCAGAAACTGCAACACTACCGCGGCAACGGAACGGTTGCGAAAGTGAACCTGGCACTGGCTGGCCTGCCGGATTTCACCGCCTTGAAAAATGGCGACGGCAGCGCCCTCAAGGGCCGCATTCACATCGGCCCCGAGATCGACTATCTCGAGCGCGCTTTTGACGAATCCAAGTACGGCAACTTCTCGCGCCAACCCTACCTCGAGGTGGCCATTCCGTCGTTGACCGATTCCACTCTTGCGCCCCAGGGCAAGCACGTAATGTCGATCTACATGCAGTACGCGCCCTACAAACTGAAAGGCGATTGGGAGAGCCAGCGCAAAGCGCTCGGACAAACCGTGGTGCAGACGCTCGCGCAATACGCCCCAAATCTGCCGGAACTAATCCTGACCCACCGGATCATCACGCCGCAGGATCTGGAGGACGTCTATGGATTGACCGGCGGGCAGATTTTCCACGGCGACCTGGCCCTCGATCAATTCTTCACCATGCGTCCGCTGTTAGACTGGGCGCGCTACCGCACGCCGATCGAGAACCTGTATCTTTGCGGCAGCGGCACGCACCCCGGCGCAGGCTTGACCGGAGGCTCGGGGGCAAATGCGGCAAGAGAGATTCTAAGAAACCTAAAGAAGTGAGGTTGCCGTCGAGTACACGCTCGCCAAATCAAGTCGGCGCTCGACAGCGAGAATCCCGAAGGTCTCCTGGCAATGAGCGCCCCGGCCGACGAATGCGAGAGCGAGGCTTCGCTAATCGAGGGTCGGATTGCAAAAGTAACCGCCGACAAGGTCAACTTTGGTCAGATCGCGGACATCGTGGCCGAAGTATGGAACAGCCAACAAGCGCCGCCAAGCATTTTCTTCCGTGGCGCGTAAGATCGTGACGTAACCATGAAACCCTCCGCCATTCTGCTCGTCTCCTGCCCCGACGCCAAGGGCGAGGTCGCCACCATCGCCGACTTCGTCTACCGTCACAACGGCAACATCCTCCACGCCGACGAACACGCCGACGAGGAATCCGGCCTCTTCCTGATGCGTGTCGAGTTCGATCCCAAAGATTTCGACATCGATCTCACCGACAGAGATCTTGCCGACTTCAGTAGACATTTCTTTCCCATCGCCGAAAAGTTTCAGATGAACTGGCGTCTCGCGCAGTCCTCGCATCGACAGCGCATGATCATTCTGGTTTCGAAATACGACCATTGCCTGGTTGATCTCCTCTACCGCCATCAGAGCGGCGAACTAGCTTGCGAGATCCCACTCGTTATTTCCAACCATCCTGACAACCAGCCCATCGCCGACTTCCACAAAATTCCCTACGTTGTCGTCGCCATTTCAAAGGACAACAGGCGGCAATCCGAAGAACAGATCCAGTCGCTGATCGCAGACTACAAGGCCGATTTCATGGTGCTGGCCCGGTACATGCAGATTCTCTCGAACGATTTCGTCAACCGTTATCCGCAGCGCATCATCAACATTCACCATTCGTTTCTGCCCGCTTTTATCGGCGCCCGCCCCTACCACCAGGCCTTCGAACGCGGCGTAAAGCTCATCGGAGCGACCAGCCACTACGTCACGGAAGTTCTGGACGACGGCCCCATCATCGAGCAGGACGTGGTCCGAGTGTCGCACCGCGATACCGTCGAAGACCTCATCCGCAAGGGCCGCGACCTCGAAAAAGTCGTGCTTTCCCGCGCGGTGCGCTGGCACGTCGAAAACCGCGTTTTGCTATACGGCAACAAGACCGTGGTTTTTTGAGCCGTAGCTCACTGTTTTGAAAAGGGTGCGGCTTTCAACCGCGGCCTCAGCTGCGGCGGCGTATTCCTTCTGCGCGGAAGTTCATGTACGTCTGGCAAACGCCGTTCTGGAACGTGTGATGGTCCCGCCCCGCCGGTAACTTGCGGCACTGGTGACTTTCGTCTTTACTTGAAAAGCAGCAAGAAATCTCTTCAATAACGAGGAAAATCTCGCTCACGGAGCGTTCTTGGCCGAGGATCTCAAATTTGAATTGGCGATCCTGGCGACCGTCCAGGGTTTCTATCAGAAGCTCCTAAAAGACCTGCTCGGCGGAGAGGTTCCGATACCGAGCGGGCTCGACGAGCTTGCCCTGCGGCACACCGAGGGCGATCTGCCAGAGACCCTCTCCCGAATGTATCGCTGGCTGCATGTGCTGGATATGGCCATCACTCCGGCCATGCTGCGCCAGGCGCTGACGCCCGAGACGGACTCCGAAGTTGCCGAGGCTTTGCTTCGTTATTTTGTGCGCCGCCGCGAACCCAGCGACGTTAACCGCGATAAAACCGATCTGATCTCCACGTTCCTTTACCGCCACCCCCGCGTTCCCGGGCAGTGGCAACAACGCGGTTACGGGCTCGACGGTTCGCTGCCGCTTTCTCCTTTTGAAATCGCGCTGATCGAAATTCTTGCCGATACCGACGTGCCTTCGCTCCCCGAGGAACACGTGCAACTGCTGCGAAACTTCGACCCCCTGCGCGAGGAGATTGCCCGCTGTCGCGATTTCAATGCGCTCATGGATTCTGGCATGGTTTCGCGCGTCCGTGAGCTCAAGCGCTGGCTGGATTCTTCGTTCTATCATCCTGGAGTGCTAGCCACGGTCGCCGCCCACAATGCGGCATTCGGCGCGCGTTTTGACCAGCTATTCGCCAAGGCCCTGGCGGAAATAAAACAGTTCGCCCAGGCTCTCGACGAGATGGGCGGCAGCATTCTAAGTACAGTCGATGGCGTCGAGGTGACGGTCGAACACGTCGCCGCGATCGAACAGGAAGAAATGCTGCAGGCCGACTACGGCAGCGCTCTCGAAAAATTCAGGCGCGTGTCCCGCTTGAAGAAGGAGCTGGACCGGCGCCCTCCGATCCGCAAATCACTACTAATGCCAGCCCCCGGCAACAGGCAAGCCTCAGCAGGCCTAGCGGCTGCCGCCAAACCCGCGCGGGTTACCGCTGCAAAAGCGCCCGTTCCCGCGGCTTCATTCCAGCCGCCGGCCATTACCGCGCAACAAATCTCCGCGGAGGAGGGCAAGCTGCGCCGGGTCGAGGAATCCATTCGCGTTTTTGTCCGCGTTGCCGATCCCAAGTACAGGCAGATCGTGCCCATGCGCTTCTTCAATCTGACGCTTACCATCGCCGAAGTAGACGCCTACAACGCCAGTTTCCTTGAAGAGACCAGCCTCCGCGCCGATGTCGCGCGCATCCTGATCCGCCTGGTTTCCTGCCTGGCGCGGATCAGCACGGAACTCGAAGAACTCAAACGCAGCCAGAGCATGTCTTCTCTGTGGAAGCTCCACGCCGACGCACTGGTCGTCTTGCTCGACGTGGCGAGCACCATGGCAGAAGATGCTGCCAGCGTCGCCAAAAGCGCCGAAAACGCCAATGACGCAGAATCGTCCAAAGCGATCCAGGACACTGCTCGAAAACTGCATCAGCGTTCCGATCTCGCCGTAAAGGCCCTGGCCCATCCTGGGAGCTAGAAGCTGTTCACAGCTTCCGTTTCCGTTGAAGCGGCCGTGGGGTTAGTGGCAGTCGAGAATGCTCTGGGCGGAGGGAAGTTGCCGCGTTTCGCCCAGCGGACAGCCCAGGGCGCACTGCCCCACATCAGCAGTTATCGCTGACAACCAGCAGCTAGTTAATATCGAACTGCTCCTGATGCAGCGCCGGATCGCTCTTAACGATGATCGTTCGCTTGGTCAATTCTTCCATTTCGTTCAGCAGGCGGCCGTTGTTGGTCTTTAATTCCTTGGCGACCTCCGGGTTCACCCGCAGCATCACGTCTTCGTGCTCCAGATGCTTGGCGATCTTGCGCATCTCCACATAAATTTCATTTACGACTGTGGTGAGCGATTTTACGTAGCCGGTGGATTGGCAATAGGGACAAGGGGCGCCGATCGTGCGTTCGAGCGATTGCTTGACCCGTTTGCGAGTGATCGCAACCAGCCCGAAGTCGTTGAACTGCAGCACCTTTGAGGGCGCGCGGTCGTGCCGAAGTTCTTCCTCCAGCGCCTGCATTACGCGCTGCCGGTTGCGACGCTCGTCCATATCGATGAAGTCGATGATGATGATGCCGCCCAGGTCGCGCAACCGAATCTGCCGCACGATCTCTTTGATGGCGTCCACGTTGGTCTTGACGATCGTGTCTTCGAGGCGCGTGGTCTTGCCAACGTATTTGCCGGTGTTGATGTCAATCGCCACCAGTGCTTCGGTCTGGTTGATCACGATGTAGCCGCCACTCTTCAACCATACTTTCGACTTCAGCGCCTTGTTCATCTCCTCGGCCAAGCCGAACTGTTCGAAGAGCGGCGTCTCCTTGGTATAGAGCTTGACCCGTTTGACCAGGCCCGGCTGAAAACGGTTGAAGAAGCGCAGCACGCGCTCGTACTCCGGCTCGGTATCAACCCAGATTACGGAGAAGTCGGATGTGACCTGATCGCGCAGCACGCGCTCGACCACGTTGAGATCGTGATAGATCAGCGCCGGAGGCTTCGAAGCTTCGGAGCGGGTTTTGATGTCATTCCACAACCCTTTCAGAAACCGGATATCCGCCCGCAACTCCTCTTCGCTCGCACTCTGCGCCGCGGTGCGAACTATGAAACCACCATGGCCATTATCGCGCTCGCTCATCACGATGCGTTTCAGTCGCTGCCGTTCCTCATCGGAGGCAATCTTGCGCGAGACTCCGGTATGGTTCACGGTCGGCATGTAGACCAGGAACCGTCCCGGCAGGGCGATGTGGCTGGTGATGCGCGCGCCCTTCTTGCCGATCGGCTCTTTGGCGATCTGCACCAGGATTTCCTGGCCTTCCTTCAGCAAGTCGCTGATCTTCGGAACCTCCTGCGACTCGCGACGTGGAAAGCGACGTCCACCGCGGCGTCCGCGCTGGCCGCCGCCATGGCGGTCGAAGCTGGGACGCGGGTGGGGCGCACGCTGCGTATAACCCGCCGTGCCCGCCGGAGCCCGAACCTCGGCCCGCGCGTCGCCAACCGCACCCGTGCGCCCAGCTTCAGCGTCCAGCAGAGCCTCGGCCTCCGCTTGTGCCTCTTCCAGTTCTAATTCCTCGGAGTCGTCTTCGCTCTCCGCCGGCGTTGCCGGCGTTGCTCCAGCCTCGCCCAAACCGGACTCGGCCAAAGATGACATGTGGATCTCGTCCACCGTCTCGCGAACTTCTGCCAGTTCGCGTCGCCCAGGCTCGATGTTGGGCTGTCCGGCGGCTCGCGTCTCTTCCTCGAACTCGTCGTAGCCTTCGTCGGACGATTCTTCGTACCGAATAGTGTCCGCTTCCTCCTCGTCGATGGTCTCTTCTTCCAGAGTGCCGGCGGCAGCGAAGGCTGCGGCCTGCGGCTCCGGAACAGTAGGCTGGTCAGAACGTTCCGAGCCCGCTGCTATCTGATCCTCTTCTTCAACCTCTTCAACCTCTTCGACTTCTTCCTTAGGCGTTTTCGCCGGGGCTGCCGCGGCGAAAGCGCCTGTGTTCGCTGCGTTGCGAAGGTGAAACTCACGGTTCCGGTCCACGGACGTTGAGGCTGAGGTTGGGGCCGATTGGGCGTGCCCTTCAGCCGTCGGCTGCGATTTTTCTGGCAAATCAGGCACCGATTTGACCGCTCCCGCCGTTTTGGCCGCTTCTGCTGTTGTGGCAAAAATAGGTTCGTCTTCGGGGAAGGTTGCAGCGATAGGGGTAACAATCTCAGCTCGCGATTGGTTCGCTGTTTCGTGAGCTCGAGACTCCTGCGAACGTGTTACTTGATTTGCTGGCGCCGGCGCAAGGCCACGGTATTTGGAAATCGATTCTCCGGGAAGCAATATCGGTTGATATCCCGCAGGAGGTCCGAACTGCTGTGACCTTCCCGGCTCCGGCGCGCGAGGAGCGGCATGGGTAGAGGCAATCTCAGCCGGAGGCAGCGTGAAACGGGGCTCCTCGGTCCGATCACGCCCTTCGCTTCGTCCCTCACCCCTGCCATCGCGACGTCCGCCCCGGCGGCGCCGGCGTCCCCGCCAGCCTCCCCGTTCGCGATCTTGCGAATCCCCGCCCCCGGCGGTCTCAGGCGCACCCGCAACCGCCGCAAAAGGCTGAGCTTCTCCCGATTCAGCGCCGTCAAAATTCCCGCTGGAGGCGTCTCCGGCCTCCACGGACGTCGTTTCCGAGCCATCTCCTGGTTCGACATGGGTTGGGGAGATCTCGGTCCGCACCGGCTGCGCACGCAGATCCTGCACTCCGCGATTCGCCGGGACCACGTCGGTCAGATCCTCATCGTGCTCTTCCAGTTCCATAAAATCGGAAACATACAGGAAGGCATCGCGCTCCAGGCCGATGTCGACAAAGGCGGACTGCATGCCGGGCAACACCCGGGTTACCCGGCCTTTATAAATGGACCCCGCAAGGGTGTATTCATTTTCACGCTCGAGGTAGATTTCCGCGAGCAGATCGTCTTCCACCAACCCCACCTTGGTTTCGTGAGGCGTGGAAGAGACAAACAACTCTTTATTCATGGACACTCCGCTTCCGCTCCGAACTGATTTAGAAAAAGTCGGGCGGGCTTCACCGCGGGCAGAGCGAGGAAGTGAACGGGAGGATCGAGCGTCGCGAGACTGGCCCCGTATGGGGACGGTTGGGGCTCGGGAGGTTTCTCCCCGGCCGAATCCGCTGCACAAGCTTGGGAATCTTTTGCACTGTTCGCTTTTTTCTGCCAGGATTTGTGACCGCACTCTCAGACCGTTTCCGGTCGGGGGGCCGTTTCCCTGCCCAGCAGCATGATTGCTTCAATCCTGCCCGGCCTTCGACTGCTCGACTAGCCGGTGAAATGCCCTCTTTACGCGAGGGCGATCGATATTTTTAGGCTGCGCCCGCTTGGCGCAACAGATGATTCTCCGCCGTCTTCCCAGTTCAGAATCATGTCCTGCCGTTCAGGCCTTTTTTTTTCACTCAGCCAGTCTCGCAGACCCGGCTAGTTCACAAAGCGGCGCATACGAACATTCATTACCATCCCCAGCGCCAGGAACATGAACAACACGGAAGACCCACCGTAACTCATTAGCGGCAGAGGTATTCCGGTGACCGGCATAAAACCGACCACCATGCCGACGTTGACCAGGATATGGAAGCTAAGCACAGCCACCACACCCATCACCACAAATGCGCCAGCGCGGTCAGGCGCTGTCTGCGCATTCTGCGTCAACCGCATCAGCACCACAAAGTATAACAGCAGAACCCCCAGCGCGCCCACGAATCCATGCTCTTCGGCAAAAGCCGCAAAAATAAAATCCGTTTGCGGCACAGGCAGGAAAGCGCCGTGTGTTTGCGAGCCTTTCCCCCCCCACAGCCCTCCCGAACCCACCGCAATCTTGGATTGCTCAACTTGATACCCCGAGCCTTGGGGATCAAGTTCAGGGTCCACAAAGCTGGTGAGCCTCTGCTTCTGATAAGACTTCAAGACATGCACCCGTGGAACAAAAAACACCGCTCCCACGCCCACCGCCGCCAACACAACCACCAGCAACCCTTGTTTCCACTGCATTCCGCCCAGGAAGACTCCCATGATTGCGATAGGAATGTAGGTGAGAGCCGTCCCCAGGTCAGGCTGTTTCAACACCAGGAGCATGGGAATGACCACGATCGCCCCGGCTTTCATAAAATCCGACCAGGAAAGATCGCGATGTCTCAAATCGGCAAAAAACTTCGCCATCGCCAATATAAGGATCAGTTTCACCCATTCGGAAGGTTGGAAGTGATTCCCGCCGGGCATCTTGATCCACCGTTTTGCCCCCAGATATTTCTGCCCGAATAGAAGTACCGCCACCAGCGAAGCGACCGCCGCAATGTAGAACCAGTGGATGCGGTCGAGAAGCGCCTGGTAGTTCACCGCGCTGATCAGGAACATCGCCCCTACTCCACCGAGAATCCAATAGACCTGGCGAACATGAGAGCCGGCGAACTTCGTGTGCATCGTAGCGCTGCGGATCTCCATCACTCCCAGCCCGCAGATCAGGAGCACAAAGACCAGCAGTCCCCAGTCGAAATCACGAAATGAAACGTAGCGTGCCATAAATGCAGTTTCTAGCGGTTTGCTCCGAACCTCCTTGCCTCCGTGAAAGAAATCATTGGGGCAGTCCCGGCGCGGCAGTCGCGACCGCCAGGGGCCTCTTCGGCAGCTTTACGACGTATCGGCCGCCTTCCAGCTTGTCTCCTTCCGGCGCGGTCCAGAGAGCTGCCATGTCAACCTCGCCGTCGCTCTTTTGTTTCTCTTTCTCCTCTTTCTCTGCCATCTTGCTGGGCAGGCGCCGCTGCTTGTCGACGTAAGCCTTGATCACCTGTGTCGCCAGCCGCGCCGCCAATCTGCCGTGCTCCCCGCCTTCGAACAGGATGCAGACTACAATGTCAGGATTCCGTCGCGGCGTGAATCCGACGAACCAGCCGTTCTGTGCGAGCGCTTCACTATTCTTAAACTTCGCCCGCGTCGCCAGCGAAACAATCTGCGCTGATCCCGTTTTCCCCGCTATATCAATTCCTGGAATATGCGCCGAAGGAGCCGTGCCCTCCGGCAGCAGCACTCTCGACATGGCATCGGTAATGAAGGTCCATCCGTCCGGATTGATGGGAATGTTTTTCGTTTCTGTGACGTGGCTCGTTTCCACGTACCCCGGAGGAAGCTCTTGCGGGTCGACGACGTGGGGCACGACCATGCGCCCACCCATGGAAACCGCCGCAATCGCCCGCATCAACTGCACCGGCGTAATTGCGATCGCGCCCTGGCCGATGCCGACTGAAATGGTTTCCCCGGCGAACCACTTCTGCTTGAAGTTCTTAATCTTCCATTCTTCTGAGGGCATTACCCCGCTCACTTCGTTGGGCAGATCGATGCCGGTTTTTTGTCCCAGACCAAGCGCGGTTGCATACTTGGCAATGCGCTCGATGCCCAGCTTCTCCGCCAACGTATAAAAAAATACGTCGCAAGACTGGTAGATCGCTTTCTCCAACTCGACAAAGCCATGGCCGCCTTTTAACCAACACCCGAAACGGCGCCCGTAAAACTCCGCGCCACCCGTGCAGTTCACGTGCAGCGTTTGCGCAATTCCTTCCTGCCAACCGGCCACCGACATGATGATCTTGAACGTCGAACCCGGCGCCAGCTGCGCTTGAATGGCTTTGTTGAGCAGCGGCTTGTCCGGATCGGTGACGAGTTTATTCCATTCATCGCGCGAGACCCGGACCGCAAAATCATTGGGATCAAAAGTCGGACGGCTTACCATCGCCAGGATTTCTCCCGTCCGCGGATCCATCGCAACGATCGCGCCGTTCTTCCCCTCCAGCGCTTCCTCAGCCGCGATCTGCAAATCAATATCGACCGTCAACTTCAACTGTTTTCCCGGCACGGCTGCGGTTTCCCCGAGCAGCCCCACTTCCCGTCCGTGACTGTCCACCACCGCCCGCCGCGCGCCGTTCTGCCCCATCAACGCGTTGTTGTACTGCCGCTCTACGCCCGACACTCCCACCACATCGCCTGGGTTGTAGAGTTCGAACTGCGGCTGGTTCAGCATGTCTTCCGTGACTTCGCCGACATAACCGATCAGGTGCGCCATGAAGCCGTTTCGCGGATACAGCCGCCGGTGCGCCATGATGGTATCCAGCTCGGGGAGCTCATTGCGATGTGAGTCGATGAAAGCCAGCTCATCCGGAGTGATGTCTTCTTTGAGGAAAATGGGCTGATACTGCGGCATAGACACGAAATGGCGAATCCGCGCCCGCACTTCGTTCGCATCCAGATGCAGGCCCTGCGCGATCAGATCGGCGTCGGCATTGAGGTCGCGTGAGGAATCGCGCAAAAGCAGCGCCGAGAATGACGGATAGTTGTCGACGATGATGCGCCCTTCGCGGTCCAGAATCTTTCCCCGGGGCGCAAGAATTGGAACGTTGCGGATGCGATTCTTCTCCGCCGCCGAAGCGTAATATCCGCTCTGCATTACCTGCAGCCGCCACAATCCGTAGGCCAGCACCAGGAAAATGGCGAGGATCATGTACTGCGCCGCAGTCAGGCGGATTTCCGATACTTTATCGTCGCGGCCGAACATAGATCAGTCGTGGGTCATTCGTCTTTGGTCGTTGGCGTGCTTCGGTGCTTTCATTGTAAGCCGAGAAGGAACTCACGCTGTTGCCCCGGCGTGTCACAAGGGACATCATCCCGGGAAACGTTGCCGATGCGTGGCGAACCACAAACGACCAACGACGGTCTTCACGTTCTCTGCTTGAATTTGTCCAGCACAAAATAAAGTCCAACACCAACAAACCCGTTCGCCAGTCCAGCCAGGATTCCAACCTTCCAACTCCAATCGAGAGTAAGATTCACCATACCGCGCGCCACCGTAAAATAAACCGCGGCATGAACCAGGTAAAACCCCAGCGTGACCAGCAGGCGCGCTCCGGCGTTTTCAACGTCCAGCTTCGCGCCCAGAGACGACGCCAGATACCCCACCACTGTCTTCGCAATCCCGTAAATTCCAATGGGATAGGCGCCCAGCATATCCTGCGCCAAGCCGATGGCTGCGCCGGTGAACAGCCCCGAAATCGGATTGCGCCGCGCCATGGCAAAAAAAATGGTCACCAGCAACGGCAGGTCAAGATAGGAAAAGTAGGAAATTCGTCGCGGAACAAACGACTGCAGAAACAGCGCCACTAATGGAACACCCACCGTCACCGGAATGCTGAACCGGTAAACCTCGATCTGCTCCCCGGATGTATAAGTGATGGGCACGCTAGTGAGGATTGTCTTCCGCGGCAGGCGGTTCAGGCGTGGCCACGTCGTTGGCAGGCTTGGCCCGTTTGACGGTTGGCTTCGCCGGGGAAGTCGCAGCGTTCGAACTTGTGACCGAACTGGTCCTGCCTGAACTCGTCGTGCCTGAACCGGTCGCGCCCGAAGCGTCCTGTGATCGGACCGCTGCCCCCCGGTTTCCCTTTATCGCTGAATCACCGGAAGGCGCCTTTTCTACAACCTTGCTCGAAACTCCACCAGTCGCCGGCGGTGGCGCAGCGACCGTCGTACTGCGTGTCGCAGCGGTCGCGGCAGTGCCGCCCGCCAGAGAAACCCCTGAAAGCTTCGTCCCATTTCCGTTCTCGGCCCCGGTGGTGTTGGCCAGCTGCGGTTTAGCGCTGGCGGAGGCGCTCTGCTCACTCGCGCCACTGGCGCTTCCACCCGAAGCCGCCTTAGCGTCCACTGCGGGTTTGTCGGGTACCGAGGGCAGTCGTTGCGCCAGAATATCGGCTGCGCGCACTCTACCCGAGCCTTCCGCTACCGCCTCGCGCTCCTGCTTCTGCGTTACCACCAGAACTTCTTCCAGCCGGCTCAGATCCGCCGCCGGCTTCACCAGGATGTTCAAAAACATTTCCTTCCCCGCACCCACCTTCCTGACCGTGCCCACCGGAAGTCCTTTGGGAAAGATCTGGTCCCCACCGCTGCTCAGCACCGTGTCTCCCGGAGCAACCTGCTCGTCGCTCATCACTCGCTGCAAAACCACTTCTCCGTTGGCGGTTCCCTGCAGTACACCCTGCAATCTTGACTTCTCCAGCATCGCGCCCACGCCGCTGGTCTGATCGTTGATCATCAGCACCAGGGAGGTCGAGGGGTATACGCGCAACACCTTGCCTACGATGCCGGCAGCCGTGATCACTGCCATGTCCGGCGCAATCCCGTCATTCGAACCCTTGTCGATGTACATCGACCGGGATAAATCGCTCCCACTCGAACCGATCACCTGGGCCGGAACGGTTTTCGCAATGTACTGTTCTTTAAATGACAGAAGCATCTGCAAGCGGCGCGCCTGCGCGGCGTCTTCACTCAGCCGCACCTGCTCCAGATGCATCTGCTCAATCTGCGCTTTGAGCTCGCGGTTTTCCGCCCGCACCCCGCGCAGGAAAAAGTAGTTTCGCCAGAGATTACGGCTGCCGTTCTGCACCCGGACCAGCCCGCGTTCGAAGGGAGTAATTGCGCCCACCGCCCAGATGCGGATCAGACGCGTGTTCTCAGCGTCCGCGCTCCGCTTCACTTGCACCGCCAGTCCCAGTACCTGCAAAAACAAAACTCCCACCAGGATGGTCAGATTGCGGTAACGGCCAAGTACGGATTCCATAAAGACAGTTCCGAGTACCAAGTACCGGGCAAGTCAATTGAGCGGAGAGTGGTTCGGTTGCTCTCGGAACTTACAACTGGGTACTCGGTACTTACTTATTCGATCGAAATCTTCCGCAGCAGCTTGAAGTCGCTTAGCATCTTGCCGGTGCCCAGCACCACGCTGCACAGCGGATCATCGGCAATGGAAACCGGCAGCCCGGTTTCCTCGCGAATTCGCTTATCCAGATTCTTCAGAAGCGCACCCCCACCCGTGAGTACGATGCCGCGGTCGCTGATATCTGCCGAGAGCTCCGGTGGCGTCCGCTCGAGTGCCACGCGAATCGCATTCATAATCGTCGAAACGCATTCGCTCAACGACTCCCGGATCTCTCCATCGTCCACCGTGATCGTCTTCGGCACACCCTCTATGAGGTTACGCCCTTTGATCTCCATCGTCATCGGCTTGTCGAGCTGGTGAGCGGAGCCAATTTCCATTTTGATCTGCTCGGCGGTACGCTCGCCGATCAGCAGGTTATATTTCCGCTTCAGATAATTCATGATGGCTTCGTCCATCTGATTTCCAGCCATCCGCACCGAGCGCGAGTAGACGATGCCGCTCAGTGAAATCACTGCAATGTCCGTGGTGCCGCCGCCGATGTCCACCACCATGTTTCCGCTCGGTTCCGTAATGGGGAGCCCCGCTCCAATCGCCGCCACCATGGCCTGCTCCACCAAATGCACTTCGCTCGCTTTGGCGCGATACGCCGAATCCATGACCGCGCGCTTCTCCACCTGCGTGATTTCCGAAGGCACCCCAATCACAATCCGCGGATGCACCAGCATCTTCCGGTTGTGCGCCTTCTGGATGAAGTAGTTGAGCATCTTCTCCGTGACCTTAAAGTCGGCAATCACCCCGTCCTTCATGGGCTTAATGGCCACGATGTTGCCTGGTGTCCGCCCCAGCATCTCTTTCGCCTCTTTGCCCACGGCTTCCACTTCGCCCGTATTCTTGTTAATGGCGACGATGGAGGGCTCGTTCACCACGATGCCCTTGCCGCGCGCGTACACCAGCGTATTGGCCGTTCCCAGATCTATCGCCAGGTCGCTCGAGAACAGGCTGAACAGCGACCTGAGGTTGTGTGAACGCGATGAATGAAATCCGTTGCTTGACATGACGAAATCTTCTCGCTATCTACCTGCTGACCTTTGTTATTAGCACCGTACTGAAGTTGTTAGCACCGTACCGATTCCCGGCAACCGCCGGTTTGCGCCATCCCGCGCGACCGCTTGCTATCTCCAGTCTAATGAGAAGCTAGCAGCTATGCCGGGACCAAAGGTTCCTTGTACTCCCGAGGAAGCACTCCTGACGAAGCACTAACCGGAATCTGCCCTCTGCTTATCCTCTGTCCGACCGACGTCCCTCTCACTCAATCACGATCTTCTTCTGCTGTGTATTCACCCCACCTTGCGCCGTCTGCGCCGTCACCGTGATCACGGCCTCACCGGTCGCCAGCGGCGGCGTGAAGTAATGAAATGAACCGTCGGTGCCAATCATCGGCACTTCCCGTCCATTCACCATCACCCGCGCCCCTACCAGCGTCTTCCCCGTGACCTCAATCACATGTCCATGCTGAATGAAAGGATCCAATTCCAGATCAATGGCTTCCGTCTGCTTCCCCTTGGGGATAATCGTAAAACGGTTCTTCTCGCTTTCCACCGATTCCTTGCCTGACGCTTCATATGACTGTACCACCCAGTAATACGCCCCTTCTCCGAGGCTGGTAACCGTTACATCGGCAGTATTCACTTTCTTATCCACTAGGGTTGAAGAAAAATATGGATTCCTCGATATCCGCAACCGGTAGGCCACGGCATTCGCCATCGGCGTCCAGGAAAACTCCACATCCTTCGTCGTGTCGCCAGAGGTAAACAACGGCGCCATGTTGGCTGGGGAAATTGGCGTTGGCGGCCCCGTCCCCTTGGCCTTTTCCATATGGGCTTCTTCAGCCCGGAAGCTGACCTTCTCCCAGTTGGCCAGTTCCACGGTTTCCCCGTTGCGGTTCACTTCACCAGAGCCCTTCTTCATCAAAATCTCGTGCTGATCGAGTTTGGGATCGTTGTGTACCTGCGCTGTCGATTCCGGAGCCAGCGACGCCGTCGCTCCCGCCACGATCACCTGCGATTTCGATCCCTGGGAATACGTCGCTGTCGATAGATCCACGGTTCCCGTGCTCACCGCCACCGCCACATTCGTCTGTTGCTGATCGTTGGCCGAGTTTTCTTCGATCACGATCAACGAATCCTGCTTCACCGTATAACTGGTGCCGTCGTTGAATACTACTTTGGCCATGCCTTCCGAACCGGTCTGCACCACATCGCCTTTTTCCAGAGGGACGTTATAGTCCGCTGCTGCCCAGCTTTCGCCAGTGCCTTTCTTGATCCGCACCGTCCCGTCGAGCGCAGTAAAATGCGCCTGCTGCGCCGTGGACATGCCGCCGCCCGCGGGCGGTGCCATCCCCGCCACCCGCTCCAAAACTCTGTTGGCCACACCGTCGGCTACCTTGATGCTGTTCTGGGTGAATTGCGGAAAGGCCAATCGCATCCCCCCCAAAAACAGGGCTGCCCCAGCCAATATCAGCAGCGCCACACTGCGATACGTGACCGTTGTCCACGCAATGTGGATGGCCGGTTTGCGAGTCGGTGAAGACACGGGGACCAAGAGAGCTTATTCAAGCCTTCTGAATATGCGGTAATTTCAACGTTACCACAAGCCTATCGGCACCAAAAACAGGTAATCAACAGGGAACGTTACCTTCGTTTGGACCTCGTCGCCACCACTGGATGGAACTTTCTGTCAGCTCAAACTATGTGAAAATCGCCTCCTCTGTGGACAAGAATTAACACGGATGTCTTCCTCTGTGGCGGGCCCAAAGCTCTGCACCCTGAACCAACTGTGGCTGACAGAACATCGCATCCCAGTCTTGTTGAATCGCGCATTTTTCCCGCCTTGTGCTTGACAGCGCCGGACGCCCTCATCAACAATCGAACCGCACATCAGGGCAGGTTCTGAATCGTCCCCATCGGGAATCTTTTAACTAAACCGAGGTTCTTCCATGTTGCTCGCTGCACGCTTCGCCATTGTTCTCTGCCTTCCCCTACTTCTTGCCGCCGTGCTCTCCGCTCAAAAAGTGACCGTATCCCAGCCCACCGTGTGGGCCTCCAAACCGGACATCGCCGCCTTTGAAAAAATCGAGAACGACCGTCTCGCGGCTGCCCAGAGCTCCATCGACACTCTGCTCGCCGTCAAAGGACCCCGCACCATTGATAACACTCTCGCGCCCCTCGACGAGGCCTTTCGCCAGATCAATACCGCCGGCTACTTCGCGGGACTCATGGAACAGGTCCATCCCGATTCCGGCTTCCGCGATCATGCCACCGCGATGCACACCAAAGCGAACGCGGCCCAGACGGCGATCGCGCTCAACCGTGATGTGTACAATGCCCTCGCCGCAGTCGATCGTTCTGACGCGGACTCCGCCACCCGCCACTACGTCGAGCGCCAACTGCTGCAGTTCCGCCTCGCCGGCGTCGATAAAGACGACGCTACTCGCGCCCGCCTGAAGAAACTCAGCGATCAGTCGAGCGAAGAGCAATCGATGTTCGATCGCAATATCGCCGATGGCCAGAAGCTCATCGAGGCCGACCCCTCTGAACTCGACGGCCTGCCCCAGGACTTCATCGATCGCCACAAACCCGGAGCCGACGGCAAGATCCACCTCACCACCGATTACCCCGACGTTTTCCCCGTGCTCACCTTCGCGAAAAGCGATTCTCTGCGACGCCGTGTCTCCCTCGCTTTCAACACGCGCGCCTACCCCAAGAATCAGGAGGCGCTCACCAGCCTTCTGAAAACACGCTACGAAATCGCCTCGCTTCTCGGCTATGCCTCCTGGGCTGACTACAATGCCGCCGATAAAATGATTGCCAAGGGCCACAATATTGCGAACTTCATCCAGCAGGTGAATGCGGCTTCCCGCCCGCTGGCTCAGCGCGAATTTGAAATGCTGCTCTCCGAAAAACAAAAGACGACCCCCGGCGCCAAGCAAATCTGGAGCTACGAAACCGGCTACCTCTCCGAATTGGTTCGCCGCTCCCGCTTCGATTTCGACTCTCAGTCGGTGCGTCCTTATTTTCCCTTTATGCAGGTAAAACAAGGAATTCTGGACGCCGCTGCGGAACTTTTCCGCGTCAGCTTCCAGCCGGAGCCCGACGTTCCCGCCTGGGATCCGGCGGTCGAGACTTGGATCGTCATCGATAGCGGCAAGCCCATCGGCCGCTTCTATCTCGACATGCATCCCCGCCCCGGCAAATACAGTCACGCTGAAATGGCCCCGGTGCTCGACGGCATTCGCGGCAAACAACTGCCCGAAGCCATCCTGGTCTGCAACTTCCCGGCGCCCACTGCTACCGATCCCGGGCTCATGGACTACGGCGACGTGCAAACTTTCTTCCATGAATTCGGCCACCTGATGCATCACATCCTCGGCGGCCAGCAGCCATGGGCCGGCATTAGCGGTATTACTATGGAGTCGGATTTCGTCGAAGCTCCTTCGCAGATGCTCGAAGAATGGATTCGAAGTCCCCAGGTCCTGGCCAAATTCGCCCACCACTACAAAACCGGCGAGCCGATTCCTGCCGACCTGGTCGCCCGCATGAACCGCGCCTCCGCCTTCGGACGCGGCAGTTGGGTCGATCGCCAGAATTCGCTCACTGCAATTTCCTACGACATTTACAAGACCAAGCCCGAAGACGTAAACCTCGACACCGTTACCCTCGACGACAGCCGGCGTTACACGCTCTTCGCGCCGCTCCCCGAAACCCACTTATGGGCCTCTTTCGGTCACCTCGGTGGCTACTCTTCCGCGTACTACACCTATCTCTGGGACAAAGTGATCGCCGAAGACTTCTTCCTGCAGTTCGATCATCAGAACCTGCTCGCCGGCGACGCTCCCATGCGCTACCGCCGCGTCGTGCTCGAACCGGGTGGTTCCATGCCCGCCAACGACTTGGTGAAGAACTTCCTCGGACGCCCGCAAGACATCACCGCCCTCCAGCGCTGGATGGCCGAAGAGTTCGAGGGGTCATCAGGATCCTCGAAGTCGGCGGGCCAGTGAATTGGTTGTGTAGAGAAGTGCGTCAGATGTGCCCGACTCATGTGGGGACAGGCCGCCCTCGGCTGCCCGGCCGCCCAGGTGTGTCGGGCCGCTAGGTTTCGGCCGCCGTTTGCTCAGGCAAACAAAGCACAAGAACGGCAGTGGGTCAGTTTGAATTTGTTTTGCAGGGGCTCGGCTTCAAGCCCACCGTAAGGTGCGCAAAATCAATCGCGGCTTTGGCAGCCGAGGGAATGCGAATTCAAATCGACCCCACACCACAAGAACACCCCTTTGTTAATTTTCCGTGAATTGTGTTTCGCCGAATTGACCGCGATGTCAGGTAAGACTACTCTGCAACGCTATGGGCGAAGTCAATCTTGATCAATTGCGTCTTGCCTACAAGCAGGCGACCGACGAATGGGTCGCCGCTATTCGCGCCGAGGAAGCCTTAGCCACTCCCGATCATTCCATGATCGCCATGGAAAACTGGGACCATGCCCACTTTCGTGAGCACGACGCCCACACCAAAGCCACCGAAGCCCGCGAGGCGTATAAAGACGGCCTTCGCGGTGTGAACTACGGCATCTAAGCGACTGCGTTACTGCACAACGCGCCAAGCCGCGTAGTACCACAGCACGGGAGCGGCAAAGAGCAAGGCATCAATACGGTCGAGCATGCCGCCGTGGCCGGGCAGAATCGTGCCGGAATCCTTCACGCCGGCTCCCCGCTTAATAAGTGATTCCACCAGATCGCCGAGCTGTGCGGCGATATTCAACGCGATCGTCAGCAGGACGATCGGCCACAGTTCCGGTTTCTCCAATCCGAACAGGCCGTCGCGACGCTGGATCAATCCCAGCCGCAGCAGAAATGAACTAATCGGCAGAGCATGGCTGAACAACAGGCTTCCGACGACGAGGCTTGCGGCCAGCGAAGCCCCCGCACCCTCCCAGGTTTTCTTCGGGCTGATGCGCGGCGCCATCAGGTGCCGCCCTAGGGATCGGCCAACGAAGTAAGCGAAAATGTCTCCCGCCCAAACGATCAGAAGAAGGTAGAGCAACCAGAACGCTCCGGCCCACTGCTGCCGCAACTGCACCAGCATCGCCATGGGGAGGGCAATATAGACAAACGCAAAGGTCGAGGCTGCCGCGCCGGGGTACGCGCTGTTCAATTGTGATCTCCGCATGCTGATGGCTAGAAAAAGAAAGGGCGCAAGCGCGCACGCAAATGCCGCCGCAAGCACGAATCTCAACGCGGAGAGTTGCGGTGTTTCGCCGGCCGCAGTCGCCGCCAGCAGCAGGAAGAACAACCCGACGAAGATATACGTGGGGATGCTCATCGGCTGAACGCCGTAGGATTCCGTCAGTTTCAGGAACTCCTGGACGGTAATGAGTACGATGGCAGCGGTTACCAGAGCCACCACCGGCACCGGCGCGCGCAGCACCAGCAACAGTACAACCGGAATCAGCACCACCGCGGTCGCGATGCGCTTCAGCACGGCAGCCCCGCCCTGCCAACCGCCGCTTTAGCGCTTGCGCGAAGCTTTCGAGCCATGAGTTCGGGAGTGAAGACGCGTATCGAGTGAGTGGGTTGCGGGTGAGTAGGGTTCTACCCCGGCTTCGGAATCGGCCAGCTCCGTACCCGGCTCGCACCCATCGCCGGGGTGACCGTGAGAGTCGCCATGATTCAATCCGCCGTAGCGCCGCTCTCGCTTCTGATACTCTGCGATGCCCTGGAGCAGATGCAAGCCCCGGAAATCTGGCCACAAAGTGGGCGTCACGTAGATTTCAGCGTAGGCCAACTGCCAGAGCAAAAAATTACTGAGCCGCATTTCCCCGGAGGTGCGCACCACGAGGTCAGGATCGGGCAGGTGACGCGTGTACAGATGCCTGCCAACGGTGTCTTCGTCGATGCGCAGATGCTCCAGGCCTCCATTCTGCGAGGCTGAACTCACCATGGAGCGGAAAGCATCCACCAGTTCGCTGCGGGCGCTGTAGTTCAGCGCCAGCGTAAGCACCGTGCCAGTGTTCTGCGCCGTACTCTGGCGAGCCCAGGCCATGCGCTCCTGCACATCTTCCGGCAGCTCGTGCTGCCGTCCGATATATTCCAGCCGGATGTTGTTTTTGTTGAGCGTGGGGACTTCCGCTTTCAGGTAGCGGCTGAGCAGGCGCATCAGGAAATCCACTTCGCTCTTGGGCCGCTTCTTCCAATTTTCTTCCGAGAAGGCGTACAGCGTCAACGCGTGAACCCCGATGCGCGCGGCTGTTTCCACCGTGGAACGCACGGCCGCCACTCCGGCTCGGTGCCCGGCCACGCGCGGCATGTGGCGCCGCTTGGCCCAGCGCCCGTTGCCGTCCATGATGATCGCGATGTGTCGCGGAAGCCGCTCTGGATCAAGTTGCCGGTAGACTTCGGTCTCCTTGCGATCCAGCCCGGCGGGAATTCTTGCCTGCAAAGCCCATCCCTTTCCGACTGATGACGCTAACACAGTGGGGAAGCGGGAAGCAATGAGGGAGGGCCACCGCTTTCTTCGGAAAAACTCAATTTTTCGACTCTGCTCTGAAAGCGTGCGGCTTTAAAAGCCGCGCCGTCACAGCCCCATATATCCGACAGCGGCTCTTAGCCTCTTGCTCTCGGATTCACAGGAGCTCGTCTCCACGCCTACTTCGCTTCCTCCGGCACAATCTGCAACTCCAGCTTCTCCGTATACCGCAACACCGTCAGCGAGCAACTTACGCCCACACGGACATCAGTCAGCACGCGATGCAGATCGTCTACTCCGGCCACAGGATGGCCTTCCAGCGCGACCATCACATCGCCCTCGCGCACGCCTGCGCGCTGCGCCGGACTGTTCTCCTCTCGCGATAACACAACAACACCGGTCTCTTTCGGTAGATTGTAAAAGCGCACCACCCGGCGATGAATGGGCACCGTCTGGGCCGAGACGCCAATATAACTGCGGCGGAGGCGGCCATCGCGCAGCAAGCGGCTGGCCACGAACTTTGCCGTGTTGATGCCGATGGCAAAACAGATTCCCTGCGCCGGCAGGATCGTCGCGGTGTTCACTGCGACCACACGCCCGGCGGAATCCACCAGCGGTCCGCCGGAGTTGCCCGGGTTCAGCGCGGCGTCGGTCTGAATTACATCGTCGATTAGCCGCCCGGAATATGATCGCAGCGAGCGCCCCAGAGCGCTCACCACTCCGGCCGTAACCGTGGACTGAAATCCGTAAGGCGCGCCAATTGCGATCACGACTTGTCCCACGCGCAGGCGTTGCGAATCGCCGAGAGTCGCGGCGGTCAAGCCGGGTTCGTCCACCTGTGGCTTCTCGATCCGAATGACGGCGAGGTCACTTGCAGGATCGTCGCCGAGAGCGGTCGCCGGCATGCGCCGTCCATCGGCCAGAGTGACTTCGATGCGGCGAGCGTCATGCACAACGTGGCTGTTGGTAAGAATCAGGCCGTCCGGAGTAAATACGAATCCTGAGCCTCCGCCACGCCGTTCGCGCGGCTCACCCGTCCGCGTGCGCCCGGCAGATTGATGCACTTCGATATTCACAACCGATGGACTGATGCGTTCCACCGCGCTCGTGACCGCGCGGGAGTAGGCATCGAGCAGCGAATCGTCGGTGACGGCAGAATTCGCGATCGGCGCTGCTCCGCGCAGAGGCTCATCCGCCCATCCCTCGGCCTGAGGCTGACTCGCTGCTGAAAGCAGCGGCCAGGGAGAAAAAACATTTCCAGCTTCTTCCAGGTTCATGCTGGATAGATGTCGATGAATCTATTCTGGATTCACTTCGGGGGAATCAGAAAAAAGCCGGGACCATGGCTGGCCCCGGCGTCGAGTTGGCAGGTTTGCCCGGATAAAAGTCTATGTAAAGGCTACGTGGGGACCAGCCGCCCTCGGCTGTCCGCCGGGCGCAGGCCGGCCTTTGCTCACGCGGTCCTTCTCGGCCGCACCGTCAAATCCCGCACCTGGGTCAGGATGCTCGACATCTGCATCCCGTTCAGTTGCGACACGAACGGCAGAATCTCCGCGATGAACTGATCTTTCATCAGCTCGCTGATTTCGTCCCGGCGGTTCTTTTCTCCGCCGCTGAGCAGTTCCGGCACGGTCACCTCCAGTGCGCGCGCCAGCCGCTCCAAGGAAGACAGCGTAGGCGTAGCTTTCTCGTTTTCGATTTTGGAAACGTAAGTCCGCGGCACAGACATGCGTCCGGCCAGTTGCCGCTGGCTCAACCCGCTGCGCAGGCGCAGCGAGCGGATCGACGTCGCCAGGTTCAGGTGTCCGCGGCCCATACCGGGCACGGGCATCATTACCGGCGGTGCCATCACCACCGGTTCAGGCTCGGGCTCCTCGTCCAGGGACGAGTGGCAGCGCCGGCAATTGTTGTTAAGGGTACGGAACTGAACCAGCAGGCAGTGATCGCAACGAACGACTTCCCTTGAATCGACCGGGGCAAGAGTCGTGGCCATCGGGTTGTGGGAGTGCCAGAGCGGGCTACTCCTTAAAGCTAAGCAAGCGGATCTGAACTGGGGGAAGATCCGCCCGCAGGGACAATCTGCGTTACATGCCCTGTGGAAGTCAAGGTTAAAATGCATAAAGCCGTGAGTTTGGCCGGCGATTGCCGAAGGCAAGCCGCGAAATCCCGCAGAAAACGGGGCAATAGCATGATTGATCGCGAGTCCGCGTGGTGTTTACTAACTGAGTTCACCCATTCGGAAAGTTTGCGCAAGCACGCCCTGGCGGTCGAGGCCTGCATGCGCGCCTGCGCAAGAAAATTCGGCGGGAGCGGGAAAAAAGATCATGTGGGGACAGCCGCACTCGGCGGTCCTGCGCAGCGAAGCTCCGCAAGGCCTTTCGCGCCCGAGGGAATTTCTGAGGAAATGTCTGAGGAGGACCTGTGGGGCATGGTTGGGCTCATCCATGACTTCGACTATGAGAAGTACCCCAGCCTCGACGACCATCCCTATAAGGGCAGTGAAATTCTGAAAGAGCGGGGATGGCCGGAACTCGTCCGCCGCGCAGTCATGTCGCACGCCGAATACACCGGCGTCACGCGCGATACGCCGATGGAAAAAGCGCTCTTCGCCTGCGACGAACTCGCCGGCTTCATCACCGCCGTAGCCTTGATCAAGCCAGGAAAATCGCTGGCCGAGGTCGACGCGAAGTCAGTGCGAAAAAGAATGAAAGACAAAGCCTTTGCCCGCAAAGTGAATCGCGATGACATCATCAACGGCGCGGCGGCTCTAGGCGTGGACGTGGAGGAGCACATCGCGTTCTGCATCGAAGCGTTGCGGAAGGTTGCCGGTGAGTTGGGGTTGGATGGCAGCGCCGCGAAGACGGCGTAAGATGATATTCATTTGGGGACAGCCGCCCTAGGCTTGGTCGTCGCGGGCTACCGCAAGACTCCAGCCACCTTCCCACCCGCAATCAACTCCGCGACCCGCGCGAAGTCTTGAAACATCACGCGGTCTTTCTCAACCGTGGGGCACACCGACCGGATCGCGGCGTGCGCCGTCTGCCCACGCTTCGATGTTTTCAGCGGAGCCAGAAAGTCGATGGCCTGGGCCACGGCCATGGCCTCGATCGCCAGCACGTTGCGAGTATTCTCGACCACGCGCCTCAACTTGTTCGCCGCCGTCATCCCCATCGAAACGTAGTCTTCTTTGTTGCCCGAAGTCGTAATCGAATCGACCGACGCGGGATGCGCCAGCACTTTATTCTCGCTGACCAGGGCCGCTGCCGTGACCTGCGGCATCATGAAACCTGAGTTCAATCCCGCACCGTGCGCAAGGAAGGGCGGCAAACCCTCGCTGAGCGAGGGATTCACCAGTCGCTCGATTCTGCGTTCGCTGATGCCCGCCAGCGCGCTCAGAGCGATGGCTAGAAAATCCAGAGCAAAGGCGAGCGGTTCGCCGTGAAAATTTCCTCCGGAGATCACGTCACCGGTATCCGCCGCGGAGCTTCGCTCCCTCTGGACAACCGAGGCGGCTGTTCCCACATGAGTGGTCGCACGTATAAACACCAGCGGATTGTCCACCGCCGAGTTCGCCTCGGTCTCAAACACCTCGCGGCAATGAGCCAGCGTGTCGCGCACCGCGCCATGTACCTGCGGAATGCAGCGTAGGGAATAAGCGTCCTGCACCCGGCCGCAGTTGCGGTGCGACTCGCGAATCTGGCTGCCCTCGAGCATGTTGCGCAGGTTTGCCGCCGTCTTCATCTGTCCGCGATGTGGTCGTGCCTGGTGAATGCGCTCATCGAAGGCAGCGTCGGTTCCCTGCAGCGCGTCGCAGCAAAGGCCGCCCAGCACGTCGGCGGAGTCGACCAGAATTTCGGCAGCCAGCAGGGCAAGCGAGCCCACGGCAAGCATGCCCTGCGTCCCGTTGATGAGCGAGATCGTTTCTTTCGCTTCCAGTATCAGAGGCTTAATCTGCGCCCGCCGCAAAGCGTCGCCGCTGGGAATGCGCGCTCCGGCCGCGTCGAAACACTCTCCCTCACCGATCAAGGCCAGCGCCAGATGCGCCAGCGGAGCCAGATCACCGCTCGCGCCCACGCTCCCCTGCGACGGCACGAAAGGCGTCACGCCGCGGTTCAGCAGTTCACACAATGTGTCGATGACGACCGCACGCACGCCCGAGTAGCCCTTGGCCAGCGAATTTGCCCGCAAGAGGATCATGGCGCGAGTTTCTGTCGCGGGCAGCGGTTCGCCGACCCCCACCGCGTGCGAACGCACAAGGTTCACTTGCAGTTCGCGAATCTGCTCGCCGGCAATGCGAACATCGCTTAGCTTTCCGACGCCGGTCGTGATGGCATACGCAAGCTGGTTGCCGGCGACAATATTTTCGACCACGGCTCGCGCTCGATTCACGCACTCGCGTGCCTCCCCCGACAAGAGTACGGGCCGGCTCTCGGCTGCGACTTCGCGAACCGCTTCCAGAGTCAGATCGTTGCCATTGATGTGCAGTGCGTTCAAGAGACTTTCCCACCTGGCTTTCCCACGGCCGCGCGAAATACCGTCAAATACTTCTCCGGTAACACGGCGGTTTTCATATCGGCACCGGTGACGATATGAATCGTTTCACCCTCCGCCAGCACCGCCCCGTCTTGCGCACGTCGCAATTCATAACCGAAATGGACCACCGAATCGCGCACATTCAACAACTCGGTGCGCACCACAATTTCGTCGTCATAGCGCGCCGGAGCCCGATACCGGCACTTCGCTTCGGCTACCGCGATGAAGCGCCCGTCTTCACTTTCCATGTCTCGGTAAGAAAACCCTAGCTGCCGCAGCAATTCAACCCGCCCCACTTCAAACCAGATGAAATGGTTGGAATGGTAAACCACTCCCATTTGATCGGTCTCAGCGTAGCGCACGCGCAACCGCGTCTCATTCACCGCCGCAGGATGGTTTGAAATCATCGCCCGCTCCATAGCGGCTTGCGCTTTTCGAGAAACGCCAGAATGCCTTCACGGAAGTCGGCGGTAGTCCGGATGGCGGCATTCTCTCGCACCGCCGCTTCAATTTGCACATCAAGTTCGGCGCGGGCATGATCGCTCAGCAGTTGCTTGGTCGCGCGCAACGAAGCAGGACTGTTTTCCATGAGCGCCCCGGCTAACTCCCGGGCCCGCATCATCAGATTTTCCGGAGCGAGGATTTCGTTGATCAATCCCAGGCGCAGCGCTTCCTCGGCACCGATGATGCGTCCGGTCAGCAACAGATCGCGCGCGTGTTTCTCTCCAACTTGACGCAATAAGAAAGTGGAAACAATCGCGGGCACAAAGCCGATGCGTACTTCGGTGTAGCCAAATTTTGCTTCGGGCACCGCTAGAGTGAAGTCGCACAGCAATGCCAGTCCCGTGCCCCCGGCGATGGCTGCTCCATTCACCGCCGCAATCGTGACCTTGGGAAATTCGTAGAGCGAACGAAACAGTCGGACCATGGTCTCGGAATCCTGCAAATTTTGTTCCGGCGACCGGCCCATCAGCGCTTTCAGGTTTTCCAGGTCCATGCCAGACGAGAAGGCTTTGCCCGCACCCGTTAAGATAAGCACGATGGCGTCGGATGTCTCGACTTCCTTCAGCGCCCCCAGCAGATCGTCAATTAACTCGAAGCTGATGGCGTTACGCTTCTCCGCACGGTTCAGCGTGATCGTGGCGATACCGGAATCGTAGGTCAGTTGGATCGTCTTATAGTCCATAGCCTAAACCGCTTCTACTCGACGAGATCATCGTTCACGGAGTTCGTATACCTCGCACCAATTTCAGCTGTTGCCCGAAACAACGCGTCCAGCGGTTTCAGCGCGGGCAACTCAGCGCCCCGTTGCTTCAACACTTCAATCACTTTCTCTGTGGAGATGTTGCCGACCAGCGCATCCTGGGCAAAAGGACAACCACCGAGCCCGCCTAGCGCCGAATCAAAGCGCCGGCATCCCGCGTCATACGCGGCGAGAACCTTCGCCCCGGCGTGCTCGGGACGGCTATGCAGGTGCACGCCAATCTCGAGGTAATCGTACTTCGCCATCACTGCGCCCACCAGTTCGCTCACTTGTTCGGGAGTGGCCATTCCAACCGTGTCAGCCAATGAAATCACGCGCAGGTTGTCCACTTCCAGCAGCGAGATCGCTTCGATCACCTCATCCACATTCCACAGATCGCCGTAAGGATTGCCAAACGCCATCGAGATGTAGACCACCACATCCAACGCGGCATCGTCAGCTTTCTTCTGGATCTTCTCCAGTTCTTCGAGCGCGTCCTCGGCGGACTGATTCTGATTCTTGCGCAAGAAGGTTTCCGAAATCGAATAAGGAAATCCCAGCGTGCACACCGCATGCGCGTCGATCGCCCGCTGCGCGCCCTTTTCATTGACCACGATGCCGATGATCTCCACGTCCTCCGGAGGATCGAACTCCTTCAATACTTCTTCCGAATCCGCCATCTGCGGCACCGCTTTCGGCGAGACAAACGAAACCGCATCGATGTGTTTGAAACCCGCACTGATCAATGCCTGCAGGTAGGCCCGTTTTATGTCGGACGGAATCTGCCCCTTCAGCCCCTGCCAGGCATCGCGTGGACACTCGATCAGCTTGACGGAATCAGACATATTAAGTCGATGAGTGATTTAGCGACTGATTGATTGCTAAGAACTCGGAGCGCCAGGAGGGGTCAATGACTCAATCACTCAATGACCCAATCGCTAAATGTCTCATGTCTGCAGCACCCCGACCTTGAACTCCGGTACATCTGGATTCAGTGCCGCGGCTTCCAGGGCCTGCGTGATGGCGTCGCGTGTCTCAATGGGATCGATGATCTTGTCGATCCACAGCCTGGCCGCGCCATACCGCGGGTCGGTCTGCTCGTCGTAGCTTCGCTTTACCGATTCGTATAGCTCTCTCTTGTCTTCCTCGCTCAGTTTTTTGCTGCCGCGCTCCAGTTGCTTCACCTTGATCTCAACCAATGTTCCCGCAGCCGAGTCACCGCTCATCACGGCGTAGCGCGCGGTCGGCCAGGCAAAAACGAACCGCGGATCAAACGCCTTGCCGCACATCGCATAGTGACCGGCGCCGAATGATCCCCCCACAATCACGGTGATCTTCGGCACCACGGAATTCGACACTGCATTCACCATCTTCGCGCCGGCTTTGATGATGCCGCTCCACTCCGCATCCCGGCCCACCATAAAGCCGTTCACATCGTGAAAGAAAACCAGCGGGATCAAGTTCTGATTGCAGTCCATGATGAAACGCGCTGCCTTCTCCGCCGATTCCGTGTAGATGACGCCTCCAAACTCGATCCGCTTATGGCCTTCGTGATCGATCTGCTGCGCATGCAGCTTCTGGTTGGCGACAATCCCCACGGCGAAGCCGCCGATGCGCCCGTAGCCGCAGATCAAAGTCTGGCCGTATTCCGGTTTGTATTCATCGAAGCGGCTGCCATCGAGCACGCGGGCCAGAATTTCTTTCGTGTCGTAAGGACGCGCCGGCGATGAATCGTAAATACCGTAGATCTCCTCGGCCGCGAGTGCGGGCTCGACCGGTTTCTTGCGGTCCCACGGCGACAAGCGCCGGTATCCCCACTTTTCTACGATGGAGCGGATTCGCGCCAGGCAAGCTTGATCGTCTGGTTCGCGGAAATCGACCGTCCCGCTGATACCCGCATGCATGGCCGCTCCGCCCAGATCCTCGGCCGATACTTTTTGTCCAATCGCGGCCTGCACCAACGCCGGCCCGGCCAGAAATAATCCACTGCCATCGGTCATCAGAACGTGATCGCACATCACCGGCAGGTAACCGCCGCCCGCTACGCACATGCCCATGATGGCCGCGGTTTGCGGAATACCAAGGGATGACATGACGGCGTTGTTGCGGAAGACCCGGCCGAAGTCGTCCGTGTCCGGAAAAACATCTTCCTGCAGCGGCAGGAACACTCCCGCCGAATCCACCAGATAAATCGTCGGGATGTGATTATCGATCGCAATATTCTGAGCGCGGATGACCTTCTTCGAAGTCATCGGGAAAAATGCGCCCGCCTTCACCGTGGCGTCGTTTGCGATGATCATCACCATGCGTGTTTGAATGCGCGCCAGGCCCGTGATTACGCCTGCCGCCGGAGCCCCGCCCCATTCTTCATACATCCCGTGCGCCGCGTAAATCCCGAGCTCAAAAAAAGTTCCCGGGTCGGCCAGCAAATCGATGCGTTCCCGCGCGGTCAGGCGGCCCTTGGCATGCTGGTTTTCGATCGCTTTGGCGCCACCACCCTCGCAGATCTTTTCGCCCTCATTGCGCACTTGCGACATAAGGTCGGCCAGGAAACGCATGTTGGCCTCAAAACGTGCCGAGGTGGGATCGACTTTCGTCGTCAGGACGATCGACGCCTGAGACGAAGGAACTGCGGGAGCTTCGCTGCGATCAGCCATGGGTAAGGATCAAAGAGAGCGGACTGTTTACGGTATACCACTCCAACAGCGCCGCGCAACGGAGCAGAGATTTGGGGAGTGGGACAGTTTGAATTCGTTTTGAGAGGGCGCGGCTTCAGCCGCGCAGTAAGGTGCCCAAAACCAATCGCGGCTTTGGCTCAGGATGACAGCACGGGGTTGCGGCTTCACCATTACGGGCGACTCAACTCCCATCCTTCGTTCCACTTAGAGCCATTTGTACGCACACATTACGTACACAATTGCACGCGCAAAAATGTTCCCGTTGGAACATTGAAGCGGTTTGTTGCGCTGTCTGCGACCCAGCCCTACGCCCATTTCTCGATCCATTCCGCCAGCCGGCAACCATCTTCCTCCAGCAAGAACTTTCCAACTCCGAAGCACTCGCCGAAGATGCGGTGCGAGTCCTGGTCGCGCGCCGCGCGAGTAATCCATTGCTTGCCTACCTCGTACTGAGCCGCAGTGAACCATTTCTGCGGCAGCACTTCCACCAACCCCGCCTGCAGATAGACCACAAAGAGCGCGAATGCGGGATCGTCCGAGTTCATCGCCTTGTAACTGCTGGGCACGATCAATTCGTCGACGCTGGCCAATCCCGAGGGAACCTCTATCTTGTGCATCCCCGCTGCCAGGGAGAGTGGAACTTCAAAGTCCGCGACCGGCGGGCTTGCGGAATAGATGCGATCGGAAGATTGCTTGAACCACCCTGCAACCTCAGCCAGTTCGAACGCTTTAAGCTGATCGATCTCGAACCCCGCGAGCCGAATGCTGCGCCCCTCCGGTGCCCAGATGCCAAGACACTGCGGCGACGCTAGAAATGGCCGGGCATAAGTGTTCAGCGCGAGCCTCGGCCGATCCGGTTCCCGCTCCGCCGCCAGCGTAACCAAGTATCCAAGTGGACCCTGATCGCCGTGATAAGTCCAAACAAACCGTTGGCCCGCGACCGATTGAAATGCGGGAAAGGTCTGCCAGTACCACGGCGCCGGACCAACGATCCCGTCAACTTGTTGCCGGATCGTGCTGAGATCTGGTGTGGGCATTCAAGGAATCGGGCGAAGCGATAACGAGAATTCCGTGACGGAAGAGCTCTATTTCTTAACTTTATTTTTTGACTTTGGTCTGCTTGACGGAGGATGACTTGACCGATTTTCGCTTGCTCACCCCGGCACGCCCGCACCCTTCACATTTGCGCGGATAAACTTCACGATGTCATCCATTGCTGTGCCCGGCTGGAAGATCGCCGCCACGCCGAGCTTTTTCAAGGCATCGATATCCTGATCGGGGATAATCCCGCCAACGATCACCAGGACATCATCCATCCTATTCTGCTTGAGCAGGTCCATCACGCGCGGGACGATGGCGTTGTGAGCGCCGGAAAGAATCGACAACCCGATCACCTGCACGTCCTCCTGCAGAGCCGCGCTTACGATCATCTCCGGTGTCTGCCGCAGACCGGTGTAAATCACCTCCATGCCGGCATCACGCAGCGCGCGCGCGATCACCTTGGCGCCGCGATCGTGCCCGTCGAGGCCGGGCTTGGCCACCAGCACGCGAATCTTGCGATCGGCCATCGCCCTTCATTTAATCACAGAGGCAAGACGGGCACCACACTTCGCTCACGAGCCCCGTGTTTCCACCCACGGTTTGCAGCTAAAGTGTCTTCGTATCCAGACTCTGCCACAAATACCAACAGGCTACGCTGCGATACGGCTCCCACCTTTTCGCAATCTTCGCCATCTGCTCTGGAGTCGGCAGCTTGATCTTCCTTTTGACTTTTCTTGCGGCTGCGGGCTTCCCGGAATTTTTAGGCGAGACCTTTTTCGCAATCTTCGCCTTCTTCACGTCGAGGTAGTGCTTGTACATCGCCATGCGAACGCCGAAATCGCCCGTCGGCAGCACGTTTTCACGCTTCAGCGTGAACATCAGGAACATCTGTGCAGTCCACACGCCGATGCCCTTTACCTGCGTCAGATGCTCGATCACCTCTTGGTCAGACAACTCCGGCAGTCGCGCGAACTCTAGCAGGCCGGCAGCGGTCTTCGCCGCCAGATCCTTCAGATAGGATGACTTCTGCCTGGACAATCCGGCGCTGCGCATTTGCCCGTCGCTCAGCTTGAGAATTCCCTCGGGAGTCAATGGTTCGCCGGCCAGCGCCGCAAATCGGTTGAAGATTGTCACCGCCGCCTTGCCATTGAGTTGCTGGTAAACAATCGCCTCCGCCAGGCTGTGAAATTCAGCTCGTCCGACCCGCATGCGGCACGGTCCAATGCGCTCAATAATAGCCCGCAGTACCGGATCGGATTTCTTGAGATGCGCTACCGCCTTTCTCATGTCCTATACGTGTATCACAAAACGACTGGTGGGCGAACAAAACTCGAACACCTCTCAGAGAATATGACCGCTAGCGAAAGCCAGCCAGCACGACTCCCGCTAGCCCTCCACCCAGCACCACCCACGCCGGATTCGTCTTCCACCTCCACAACACCGCAAGCGCACCGGCCGCAATGACCCACATCGGCCAGCTGCGCAACCCATCACCCGCCAGCCTTACCGTGACACCCGACATCAGCCCTACGGCGCTCACATTCACGGCATCCAGAAAGGCCGCCATCCAGGCTGAGCGGCGAACCTTCGGCAGGACCGGTCCCAGAACCGCCACATAAAGAAACGAAGGCAGGAATATGGCGACCGTAGCCATCACCGCGCCCCAACCACCCCCGATAAGATAGCCGATGAAAGTTGCGGTCGAGAGCACGGGCCCCGGTGTGAACTGGCCGATCGCAATGGCGTCGAGCACTTGCTGCTGCGTCAGCCAGTGATGATCGCGCACCAATCCCTGCTCGACGAAGGCGAACAGGACGTACCCACCCCCATAAAGTGTCGCGCCCACTTTCAGGAAGAACCAGCCGAGACGCGCCACCGGCACCCGCTTAGCTTCGGGGGCCAGAGTGGTCGCTACGGCAGAAAGATTCGAAAGAATAATGGTCGGCAGAAATAACCTCCCGCCAAGCGTCTTCAACAATCCGGCGGAAAGATGTGCTCCGCCTGCAAATCTGCTCTCCCTAAGCTTGCTCGCGCCATGCGCAACGATTCCCAGCAATCCGCCGCCCGCCAGGATCGGCAAAGGACTTACCTTTCCTAAAAACGCAGCCAGGGCCAGCGTCCCCATCACCGCGAGCCAGATATTGCGAGCTGCGACTTTCCCCAGCCGCCAAGTTGCGATGCCTATCACCGCGATTACCGCAGGCTTCACTCCCGCCAATAGCGACGCCGTCAGCGGCAAACTGCCAAAGCGGACGTAGGCCCATGCCACGGCCGAGGTGATCAACGCCGCGGGCAGAATAAAACTTGCGCCCGCCACCAGCAGGCCAGCCAAACCCGCGCGCAGAAAACCGACGCCGACTGCAATTTCGGTGGAATTCGGTCCAGGAATCAGGTTGGTCAGACCCAGCAGGTCGAGGTATTGCTGCCGGGTCATCCATTGTCGCTTGCGCACAACTTCATCTTCCATCAGCGCAATGTGGGCTGCAGGTCCGCCGAAGCTGATGGCTCCAAGCTTTAGAAACAGCGCAGCCAAAGCGCGCAAACTTTGCGGGACGGAGGGCGGCTTGGCCATGGGGCCAGGCGATTGGCTGAGTTGGGTCAAGCCAGAATTGTAGCGCCAGAACTGTAATGCTAGGTCACGCTCACTTCCGTATACGTTCCATACACGTCGCGCAACGCCTCGCAAATCTCGCCCACCGTTGCGTAAGCGCGCACCGCGTCTACGACGTAAGGCATGGTATTCGCCGGAGAGATGTTTCCAGCCGTCCCTGCCGTGGGCTCCTGCGCCGCGGCTTTCTTCAGCGCGTCAAGACAGCGCCGCACATCGTCACTTGATCTCCGTGCTCGCAAGGCCTTGAGTTTAGCCGATTGTTGCCGCGCCACGCTTTCGTCAATGTAGAGAATGTGCGGCGACTCTTCTTCAATCACAAACTCATTCACGCCCACGATCACCTTTTCTTTGGCCTCGGCGGCGCGTTGATACTGGTAGGAGGCCTCGGCGATCTCCTTCTGGGGATACCCGCGTTCGATCGCCTTCACCATGCCACCCATGGCATCGAGCTTGCCGAAGTAGTCAACTGCGCCCTTTTCCATTTCGAGGGTTAAGGCTTCCAGGAAATAAGATCCGCCCAGCGGATCGACCGTCTGAGTCACTCCCGACTCGTACGCGATGATCTGCTGCGTGCGCAGCGCAATGCGCGCCGCCTCTTCGGTGGGCAAGGCCAGCGCTTCGTCGTAGGAGTCGCAGTGCAGCGATTGCGTTCCGCCCAGCACCGCGGCCAGGGCCTGCAGCGCCACCCGGGCAATGTTGTTCATGGGCTGCTGCGCGGGCAGCGACACTCCCGCGGTTTGAGTGTGGAAGCGCATCAACTGGGTGCGCTGATTGTTTGCGCCAAAGCGCTCCCGCATGACCCGCGGCCAAATCTTGCGGGCCGCGCGGTACTTGGCGATCTCTTCGAAAAAGTCATTGTGGGCGTTGAAGAAAAAGCTAAGCCGCGGACCGAACTCATCCACATCGAGCCCCCGCCGGCACGCCCACTCCACATATTCAATTCCGTCATACAACGTGAAAGCCAGTTCCTGTACGGCGGTCGAACCGGCCTCGCGAATGTGGTATCCGCTGATGGAAATCGTGTTGAAGCGCGGCGTGAACTTCGATCCAAATTCAAAGGTGTCGATTACCAACCGCATCGACGGTGCCGGAGGGTAGATATATTCTTTCTGTGCGATGTATTCCTTCAGGATGTCATTCTGGATTGTGCCGGAAATCTTTTTCCAGTCCGCGCCCTGCTTCTCGGCTACGACCAGATACATGGCCCACAACACCGAAGCGGGAGAATTGATGGTCATGGATACGGTAGTCTTCTCCAGATCGATTCCGCCAAAAAGGATTTCCATGTCTTCGAGCGAATCGATCGCCACGCCGCACTTGCCTACCTCGCCTTCGCTCGCTGCATGATCGGAGTCGTAACCCATCAGCGTGGGCAAATCGAACGCGACCGAGAGCCCCCCGCCTCCGTGCTCGAGCAAATACTTGTAGCGCTGATTGGTTTCTTCGGGCGAGGCGAAGCCGGAGAACTGGCGCATGGTGAACAGCTTGCCGCGATACCCCGTGGCGTGAATGCCGCGCGTGTAGGGCGCCTGCCCGGGATAGCCAAGATACTTTTCTTCGTTCCAGTCTTCGGGGAGATCGGCTTGCGTGTAGAGACGGCGGATGGGCACTCCAGAGATTGTTGTGAAGCGAGCGTTCCTGTGTTCGTCAATATTCACGCCGGTAGGCGCGCCGATCGACCGCTCCCGAGCTTTCTCGATGGTGGGCGCGAGCGTTTTCTCAGCCCAGTCTCTCTCGGCGGCGGAAGGATGGCGATTCTCGAAAACATCGTTAACAGGACCTTCGACGACGACCGGCTTAGACTGCTTCTTTTCCATACGAACCCCAGAGCCCTGTTGTGATGATAGGGAAGCGCGCGTCCGCGGGCAAGGCACCGTGCTACGCGTCAAACGACCGGTCGGTCAGGGGAATTCTCGCGACTCAATTCCCATGCCTTGCCGTACTTCCACGAAACGTAGACCGCATGGTAGAGGTGCAGCAGCAGGCCTTCGCGGCCATCGAGGAAACCGAGGCGAAAAAAGTAGTTGTAGATGAACGTTGTCAGCGGGCGAAGCACAATGTTGATCACGCTGAACCGGACCTTGCCGCCGCGATCCGCTACTACCATTTGCGCACCCAGCGACGAGTAGCGGTTCATGTGTTCGATGTAATCGGAGAGTGTGGGATAGGAGTGATGGATGATTGGGGCCTTGAGTTTCCCAACCCTTCCGTTTACTTGGACGCTCTCATGGACTGGCCGCACGGCAAAATGTCCCTTGCCTTTGCGGAAGAGACGAATTTTCCTGTCTGGCCAGAAGCCCCCGTGCCTGATCAAACGCCGCAAGAACAGATTCTGTCGCGGCATGGAGAATGCGTCTACGAACACAGGTCTATCTGGAGGCTGCCCCGGTCGAAGTAACCCCTGACTGGCAATGGCACTCCCGATCTCGCCCAGGAGTTCCGGAGTCAGAGCTTCGTCCGCATCCAGGCTTAGTATCCAGTTGCCAATAGCCTTATCGATCGCGGAGTTCTTCTGTGCCGCGTAGCCCTTCCATTCTTCGATGAATACTTTGGCGCCGAATGACTTCGCAATCTCAACCGTGCGATCGGTCGAGCCGGAGTCAACGACAATCACTTCCGTGTGGTTCCGCCTTGTATCAGCGTAGAGGCCGACACTTTCGAGCGAGCGTCCCAGGTTGGCCTCTTCATTGTGCGTGATGATGACGACGGACAGAGTCACGGGAGGAAGGATACACGTTCAGTACAGAACGGCGAACGGCAAATTAACCCGTGGCCGTCCCGGCCCCCCACATTCTCTATGGCCGATTCGGCGGAGTCGCCGGCTGGGAGTTCGGCGGCACTTCCTGCCGCGG
>Ga0181525_10000428_pt1 | contig 36810 bp, 30 predicted proteins | sample PEATcosm2014_Bin_48_FD_121100 | JGI IMG/M metagenome (GOLD analysis project Ga0181525, IMG submission 121100) | Peatland microbial communities from MTU Mesocosm Facility, Houghton, MI, USA - PEATcosm2014_Bin06_10_metaG | ecosystem: Environmental > Terrestrial > Soil > Wetlands > Peat | place... | reverse complement strand
TCCAACCAGTCAAAGTCAGGCCGGTCAATCGCCCGCCGTCGGCGCGGCCACGACGATTTTCCATCGGTGAAAGATAACGACATCATATCAAACAGTCAGAACCATGTTTTTCAGAGGTCACGATATATGATTTGCGATTTACGATTTACGATTTCTCGGAAATTGCCTGAAGCGCTTCCTCCGGTGTGAATCCATGAAGCTTGACCGTTTTGTGCCGCGAAGTCTGGCCGCGGATCAATTCAACCCGGCCGCGCGCGCAATCCAGCTTTTCCGCCAGCAATTCAACCAATGCCTGGTTTGCCGCCGCGTCCACCGGCGGCGCGGTGACTTTGATTTTCAATTCGTCGCCGAGCGGCCCGCCGATTTCATTCCTGGAGGCGCGCGGCTGGAGCTTCACGGACAGCAGCGTGCCGTCCGATTGCGCGCGAAGGAAATTTGGCGGTGGCACGGCGGGAAATTACCACGAAACTCACAAAAGAACCAGATGGCCGCGAAAGAACGCAAAGAGCACAAAGAAAACGGATTTTATCTCTGCGCTCTTTGCGTTCTCTTGCGGCTAAATGTCCGGGGCATATCGCGTTTCGTGGTTTCGGTTATTTGTCCTCCGGATTTACGAACTTGAACACGCACGCCGCCAGCGCGCCGCCGGCCAGTTCGCCCACGAGATAAACCCAGAAGTTCGCCGACTTCTCGATGTTCATGTCGGTGATGCCGGTGGCGACCGCCGGGTTGAACGCGCCGCCGGAAACGCCGCCGAGCGCGAACGCCATCACCATCACCGTGAAGCCGATGGCGAGGCCGTAATTGGAATTGCCCGCCGTGCCCTTGGCGGTCGCCACGTTCAACACGACGTAACAAAGCGCGAACGTGCCGATGAATTCCGCCGCCAGCGCCGGGAAGATTTTGATGTCGGCGGGCGTCACCGTCGGATTGCCCTTGAGGTAAAGCGTGACCGAGGCGGCGGCAAATGCGCCGACGATTTGCGCAATCCAATAGCTCGGCACGTCGCTGCCGGGGCAGCGGCCGCGCAGCCAGACGGCGAGCGTCACCGCCGGATTGTAATGGCCGCCGGAGACGTGGCCGCCCGCATAGACCATGATCATGAGCGCCGAGCCGATGGCCAGCGGCGCGAGCGCGCCCGCGCCCGGGTCAATCACCGTCATGCCCACGGTGAGGACGAGAAAGAACGTGCCGATGAATTCGACGAGATATTTTTTCATAAATCAGGAAACGCCAACTTTTGCCCAGTTAACCCAGCCCGGACTGTTTTTACCAGCCAAAAAATCAAGTCCGGTTCAGTAAAAGTGAATTCAAAGCGCCGATTTTTTCGAGACACAGGCTCGACGCTACAGCTTGGACTGCGGCGACATGTCGCCGCTTTGAAAGCGCGGACACGTCCGCGCACTCCAAATCTGCCAGCCCCTGATTTTTCCATTGCAACCCCGGTTGGACAGGAATAGGTTTGAAGCCATGAAAGCCGGAAGAAACCTGATTCAAATCTGGCTGGTGCTGTTGGCGCTCTCAACCTCCACCGCGTTCGCACAACCCGTGACCACCGTTGCCGCCGGAGTCTCCGACAGCTTGTTTGTCAAAAGCGACGGTAGCGCATGGGGCATGGGGCAGAATGACGATGGCCAGTTGGGCGACGGTTCTACCAGCAACACCAATCTCCCCGTGGGAATTGTGCCCAGCGGAGTCACGGCTATTGTTTCACATTACCATACCCTGTTCTTAAAGAATGATGGAAGTCTGTGGGGTTCGGGTGATAATGGCGAAGGCCAGTTGGGTAACGGCACCACCAGTAACACCAATCTCCCCGTGGAAATTGTGCCCAACGGAGTCACGGCCATTACTGTAGGATATAATCACAGTCTGTTTCTCAAGAGCGATGGCAGCCTGTGGGGCATGGGCGAAAACAACGATGGCCAGTTGGGATTGGGCAGTATCAGTAAAACCAACCTACCTGTGAAAATTGTGCCCAGCGGAGTCACGGCAGTTTCCTCTGGGGAATGGCACAGCCTCTTTCTCAAGAGCGATGGCAGCTTGTGGGGCATGGGGCTGAATTCCTATGGCCAGTTGGGTAACGGCACCACCAATAACACCAATCTCCCCGTGGGAATTGTGCCCAGCGGAGTCACGGCGATTGCCGCTGGGAACAATCACAGTCTGTTTCTCAAGAGCGATGGCAGCCTGTGGGCCATGGGGCAGAACTCCTTTGGTCAGTTGGGTGACGGAACGACAAACAATCAAACCCTGCCTGAACAAATTTTGTCCGGCGGTGTCACAGCCATTTGCGGATGGAACCAAAGTCTTTTCATTATGACCAATGGCAGTTTGTGGGGCATGGGGCTGAATTTAGGTGGTGAATTGGGCATTGGCACAAGCACCAATACATACCTTCCCGTGCAGATTGAACCCAGCAGCGTTATCGGGATTGCCGCCGGAAACGTGCACAGCCTGTTTATCAAGAGTGACGGCAGTTTGTGGGCTATGGGCGAAAACAGTGCTGGCCAGTTGGCTGGCGTTACCAGCAGAACATACGTTCCTGCCCAGATTCTTGGCCCTTACAATCAGGTCGTTGGCAATATAACTGGGAGAACGAACTTGCAACTATCTTTTGTGGGCGTTGCCAATGCGAATTATGCGCTGGATCGTTCCAGCAGCCTGTCGCCGCCCAACTGGATACCGCAGGCGACCAATGCCGCCAGTTCGTTTGGGCCGCTGGTGTTCACCAACACGCCGGACGCCACCACGAACAATTTCTGGCGCATCCGTTCCGTGCCCTGATATTTACGATTTACGATACATGATTTACGCGAGGGCTGGATTGTCGGACGGTTTCGTAAATCGTAAATCGCATATCGTAAATCACTGTCCCGAATAAAAGGCTTCCACCTTGGCGGAGACGTCCTTGTAGCCGGCGTCCATTTCGTAAATCTGCTTGAACTGCTCGATGGCCTCCTCCTTTTTGCCCATGCTTTCGAGCACGGAGCCGAGGTTGTAGATGAGGTCCTTCTTCTCGTCGTCGAACGACGGCTTTTCCTTGATGGCGTTCTGGAGGGTGCGGGCGGCGAGGTCGAACATCTTGCGCTTGGCGAAGCACTGGGCGAGATAGCTCATCGAGGCGAGGCGCTTGTAGGGGTTGCCCTGCGACTTCTGGAATTCCTGGATGGCCTCGCCAATCTTGCCGAGATGGAAATAAAGCACGCCCATCTCGTAGCGGATGGCGAGGTCGGTGGGATATTTCTCCACGCGCTTCTGGCATTCGTCCACCTGGAAGGCGAGCTTGTCGGCCTTGATCTTCTCCACCTGCGCGGCGTGGTCGGGCTGGAGCGGGTCGAGCTGCTCAAGCTGGGCGTCAAACCGCTTGACGATGGTGCCGGCGATGGATTGGTCGAGGGACGGGTCGTTGCCCATGTCGGATTGCTTGACGCGTTCGTAGAGTTCGAGAGCGCGGTCGAACTGCTTTTTCTGCGTGTAAAGCTCGGCGAGCGAGCGGGTGATCTTGAAATTGTTCGGCTCGGTCTGGATGCGCGCCTCATATTCGCCGATGAGCCGCTCGGTGACGTCCTCGGATCTTTGGACGCGGTTTTCCTGTTCAAGCGAGACGGCCTCCTTCTTGTCCTTGAGGATGTCGCGGAAGGAACCGCCGCCGCCTTCGAGCGCGCCGTAGCCGCCCTCGTCCATCGTCTTGCGCGCGGACAAATCCTTGAGCGCCGTCCGCAGATCGCCGTCGCCGGGCATCTCGCGCATCAGGTCCATCAAAATCTTCTCGGCGCGGGAGCCTTCGCCGATGGCGGAGACGGCGTGGGCGAACTCGATGGCCAGTTCCTTGTCCTTGGGCGAATTTTTGACAAGCGTTTCGTAGGACATCGCCACGGTGCGCGGAAAATCCAGCGCCTTGCCGGCGTCCACGATGATGCGGTGGGCGGCGGAGCTGTTCGGGTCGCCGTTCAAAATCTGCTCGGCAATCGCCATGGCCTCGGCGGGGTTTTTGTTCAACGCCATCTTGGCCTTGGCCTCCTGCGGCGAGGATCCGGCACGGCTCATCATTTTCTTAAAGAAGCCCTTGCCGCCTTCGCCGGCCTTGCGGAATTGCGCGTCGCGCAGCGCCTTGCGGCAGTCGAAAAAGCCCGGCTCCGTCTCCAGCACCTGGTTCAGCAGCGCAAGGGCGTAATCATAGTTGTCCCGCGCCAGCGCTTCCATGCCCCGGGTGTAAAGGGAGCGGGCGTCGCGTATAATTTCATTCAGATTTTTTTCAGCCATAAATCGAAAATATCATCCCAAGGAAGAAAATCAACCGCACTGCGCCTTGTGCCGCAAGGCGTGGTCAACCAAAACCAGCGCGGTCATCGCCTCGACCATCGGCACGGCGCGCGGCAGCACGCAGGGGTCGTGGCGGCCTCTGCCCTTCAGCGTCGTGTTTTCAAATTTTTCCGTCACGGTGTCCTGCTCGTGCATTACGGTGGCCACGGGTTTGAACGCGACGCGGAAGAAAATCGTCTGGCCGTTCGAGATGCCGCCCTGGATGCCGCCGGAACGGTTTGTCGTCGTGAAAACTTTTCCATGGCGCGAACGGAACGGGTCGTTGTGTTCGCGGCCCGTCAGCAAAATGCCGCCGAAGCCGGAGCCGACCTCGAACGCCTTCGATGCCGGCAGGCTCAACATCGCCTTGGCGAGGTCCGCTTCAAGCTTGTCGAACACCGGCCCGCCCCAGCCCGCCGGGACGCCGCGCGCCACGCCCTCGACGATGCCGCCGACGGTGTTGCCTTCGCGCCGCATCTTCTCGATGAGCCGGATCATTTTCTCCGCCGCCTTTGAATCGGGGCAGCGGACGATGTTGGACTCCACGTCCTTCAATTTAACCTTGTCCGGGTTCACGTCGGCGATGATGCGCTGGACCTGTTTGACGTAGGCCAGGGTCTCGACGCCGAATTTCTCGCGCAAGATTTTCTTCGCGATCGCGCCGGCGGCGACGCGGCCGACGGTTTCGCGTGCGCTGGCACGACCTCCGCCCTGCCAGGCGCGGATGCCGTATTTGGCGAAGTAGGTGAAGTCCGCGTGTGACGGGCGGAACTTCGTCTTCATTTCCAGGTAAGCTTCGGAGCGCGCATCCTCGTTTTTTACCCAGAGGCAAATCGGTGTGCCGAGCGTTTTACCACCGCTGGAAACGCCGGACAGGATTTGCACCGTGTCGGATTCCCTGCGCGGCGTGACGATTTTGGACTGGCCGGGCCGGCGGCGGTCCAAGTCGGGCTGGATGTCCGCCTCGGAAAGTTTCAGGCGCGGCGGACAGCCGTCCACGACAACGCCCACGCCACCGCCGTGAGATTCGCCCCACGTCGTGATGCGGAACAGTTGCCCGAAGCTGCTTGCCATGCTTTGATTGTAGGAGCCGGGGTGACGAGGCTCAAACATAAAAAATTCAGAGACTCCTCACGTCGTCTCCTACAATCCGCTTGAAACTTGGAACTTCAAACGGGAAACTCCCGGTGAACATGAACCGCATCGTTGAAAAGTTCGCCCAATTGAAATCCGCCGGGAAAAAGGGTTTCATTGTCTACATCGGCGCGGGCGACCCGAATTTGGCTGCCACGCGCCAATTGGCTCTGGCGTTCGACAAGGCTGGCGTGGACATTTTGGAACTTGGCGTGCCGTTCAGCGATCCGCTTGCCGACGGTCTGGTGAACCAGCTTGCCGCGCAGCGCGGTTTGGAATCAGGAACCACGCCGCCGAAACTTCTCAAAACGGTCGCCGCCATCCGCAAGCAATCGCAGATTCCCATCGTCCTCTACATTTATTTCAATCTCATCCATCGCGTCGGGTTGGGAAAATTCATAGCCGACGCCGCGAAGGCCGGCGTGGATGGCCTGCTGGTTTTGGATTTGCCGCCGGAAGAATCGGACAATTACGAAGCGCTGATGAAAAAAGCCGGTCTCTGCCATATTTATCTCGTCGCGCCGACGACGCCGGAAGACCGCATGGCACTCATCGTCAAGCGCGGCAGCGGATTCATTTATTACATCTCGCGCGAAGGCGTGACCGGAATGCAAAGCAAGGTGGCATCGAATCTCGCGTCACAGGTCGCGAAAATCCGGGCGCACACAAAATTGCCCATCGCCGTCGGCTTTGGCGTCTCGAATCCGGCGCAGGCCAAGGCCGTCGCGGCGGCTGCGGACGGTTGCGTGGTCGGCAGCGCGGTGGTGAACCAGATTGCCGAGCACGGCAAATCAAAGACGCTGGTCGCCAATGTCGGCGCGTTTGTGAAGTCGCTGGCCGACGCGGTGAAAACGATTTAACAATCGGAGGGGCGAATTCCAAGAGTCCAAGACTTCAAAAATGGGCACTTGTAGAACTCGTACCTCGGAAATCTGTGGAAAATTTATGAGCGCAAAAACCAAAACTGACACCAAAGACCGGTTCGTCATCATCATGGCCGGCGGACGCGGCGAGCGTTTCTGGCCGTTGAGCCGCGAGAAAATGCCCAAGCAACTGCTCACGCTGCTCGGCAAGAAGTCCTTTTTGCAGGAAGCCGTCGAGCGCGTGCTGCCGCTCGTGCCGGCCAAAAACATCTTCGTCATCACCAACGAGGCACAATTGCCGGAAGTTAAAAAACAGCTTCCGAAAATTCCGAAAGCGAATTTGATCGCCGAGCCGATTGGCCGCGATACCTGCGCCGCCGTCACGCTCGGCGCGGCGCTGGTTGGTGCGCGTTCCACCACCGGCGTCATGGCTGTGCTGCCCGCCGACCACGTCATTCCCGACGAGAAGAAATTCCAGCAGGTTTTGAGCGACGCGTTTGATGTGGCGTCGCAGGGGCAGGCGATTGTGACCATCGGCATCAAGCCGACCGAGCCGGCGACGGGCTATGGTTACATCCACACCGGCGCGGAATTGCCGGCGCCAACCGGCGCGAAGAAAACCAAGACGACTTTTTTCAAGGCGGAACGGTTTGTGGAGAAGCCGAATTTTGAAACGGCGCTGGGCTACGTCAACAGCGGCCAATACCGCTGGAACGCCGGGATGTTCGTCTGGAGCTTCATCACCATCACGAATGGGCTGGAGAAGCATCAGCCGGAGATGTTCGCCGCGTGCCAGCGGTGGTTCAAGGTTGCCAACAATCCCGCGAAGCTCGCGAAAGTGCTGGCGAAGGAATATCCGGACATCAAAAAAATCTCGATTGATTTCGCGCTGATGGAAAAGGCGCAGAACGTCATCGTGGCCGACGGCGCGTTCGAATGGGACGACCTCGGTGCCTGGAACGCGCTGGCGCGGCACATCAAGCAGGACGCCGAGGGCAACGCCGCCGTCGCGGATTTCATCCACGTGGATGCCGCGCGAAACATCATTTACGACGCCCGGACGAAAAACCGGACGCCCATCGCCGTGGTCGGTTTGCGCGATTCCATTCTGGTTCAGACGGATGACGCGGTTTTGCTCGCGCACAAATCGCAGGCGCAAAAGGTCAAGGAACTAGTCAGGAAATTGGGCGAGGATGCGAAATTGAAGAAGCTTGTTTGAGAATTATTGTAGTGTCCTGATTTGAAAATGGCTCCCGAGAATCCAGCCGCATTGCCGGACGAAGCTGAATTGCAACTGGCGGGCGAAAGCAAAACCATGATGCTTGTGCCGTATGGTTCCACGCATTTGCGTTTGACCACGCTGCCGGTTATAACATCCGGGAAACCTTGATGAAAACCATTCTGAAATTGCTGCTGCTGTTCCCGGTGTTTGTTTTGGCCGGTGCTCCGGCTTGGGCGTTGGACGGCATGATCGGCATCCACGATCCGTCCACGGTCATCAAGTGCGACGGAAATTATTATGTCTTCGGCACCGGGCGCGGCATCTCCGTGCTTACGTCCAGCAACGGATTCGACTGGCAGCGTGGCGGCAGGATTTTTGACCGCATCCCCGATTCCGTTAAATCCTTCGTGCCGAAAAACGACGGCCAGAGCGTTTGGGCGCCGGACATCACAAAACTGAATGGGCAATATTATCTTTACTACGCCGTCTCGGCTTGGGACGTGTTTGTCTCGGCCGTCGGCCTGGCGACCAGCCCGACATTGAATGCAAACGATCCGAATTACAAATGGACGGACTGCGGCATGGTGGTTCATTCTGTCGATGGAGAAAATCTGAACGCTATCGATCCGGGCGTTTGCCGAGCGCCGGATGGAACGCTCTGGCTTTGCTACGGCTCTTATCACGGCAACATCGAGCTGGTGCAACTGAATCCCAAAACCGGCCTGCGCATCAAACCCAACTCCAGGGTCTGGATCATCGCCAGCCAGAGCGAGGCATCGGACATCATTTTCCATGGTGGATATTACTACCTGTTCGTGAATCACGGGAGCTGCTGTCAGGGGAGCAACAGCACCTACAACATCCGTGTCGGGCGCTCCAAGAAAATCACAGGGCCGTATCTGGATCGTTATGGCGAAAACATGACGGATGGCGGCGGCACGCTGTTCCTTGCGGCGAACGGCCGGGACGTCGGGCCGGGGCATTTCGGATTGTTGCTGGACGACGGCGTTGAAAAATTCAGTTGCCACTACGAGGCGGAAATCGGCAGGAATGGACGTTCTATTTTGGACATTCGTCCGCTCCTCTGGACGCCGGACGACTGGCCGCTGCCCGGAGACAATATCCGAGACGGAACCTACCAAATCCGTTCGCAGCGGACCGGCATGGTCCTCCAGTCTTCCACGAATGCCGTCAGAACGGCGCGATATTTTATCCGCGACTACCAAAAATGGAACATCATACCCGCCGGCCACGGCTTCTACGAAATCAGCGGCGTTGCGACCATGAACGCTTTGGAGGCGGCTGGAGGAACGCTGGATCTGTCGTCGTTCACCGGCGCGGACAACCAGCTCTGGAAAATTGACCAGCTAACTGACGGCAGCTATCGCATCGCCTCGAAGACCGACAAATCGGCGCTGACTGCGGCGTTCAAAATGAGACCGGACAACGGCGTTGTGCTTCAGCCGTTTGATGGCAACGAATCGCAACGGTGGGTGATCACCGAGCCGTGAACCGGCCGGCGGAATGGCTTCGTTGCCATTTCCCCAGAATCGTCTAGATTTGTCCGCCAGAAATCTATGACGCGCTTCTACGAGCAACTTGCCACCGCGTTGGCGGAAAAAAAGCCGTTCGTCTTGGCGCTGATTTCCGGCACAAAAGGTTCCAGCCCGCAGCGCATCGGCGCCAAGGCGCTGTTTTTCCCCGACGGCAAAATTGTCGGCACGCTCGGCGGCGGCTGCCTCGAGGCAGAAGTCCACTCGCGCGCCAAAAAAGCCATGCAGTCCGGCCAGGCGGCCAAATTCGACATGGTGCTCGACCACAATTTCGGCTGGGATGACGGTTTGATTTGCGGCGGCAGCGTGAGCGGGCTGATTCTGCCGCGCGCGGCGGAGGCGGCGGAACTCTGGCGCAAACTTGCCGCCGTCGCAAAGCCGGTTCGCTGGGGTGTGAAAGTGGATTTTTCCATCGCGCTCGTGGAGTCCTGCGACGATGAATGGCTTTATCAGGAAACGGTTTCGCCGCCATCCGACTTGTGGATTGCCGGCTCCGGCCACGTTGCCCAGGCCGTCGCGCCGCTCGCGCTGCAACTGGATTTTGCCGTGACAGTTTTCGACGACCGGCCGGAACTGGCGAACAGCCAGTTTTTTCCGTCCGACGTCCGGTTGCAAGTCGGCGGCTGGCACGAGCTTCTGAAAGTGCCGCTGACGAAATCGCCGGCGTTCGGTCTCATTGTCACGCGCGGCCACCAGCACGACGCGCTGGTGCTGTCCGAGTGGATTCACCAGCCGTTTGTTTTTCTCGGCATGATTGGCAGTCGCCGCAAAGCGCGCATCATGCGCGAGCAATTTTTGAAGCAAAACATCGCCACAGTGGAGCAGTTCGACAAAATTGCCTGCCCGGTCGGTGTGGACATCAAGGCGGTCAGCACCCATGAAATCGCCGTGAGCGCGATGGCGCAATTCATCCAGAGACGCGCGGAGTTCAACGGCGTGAAACGCTGAACATTTCCATGAGCGCCGCGCCGACGAAAAAATTCCCGACACTCGGCGTCATCATTCTCGGCGCGGGCGCGTCATTGCGGATGGGCGAGCCAAAATTGCTTTTGTCCTGGCGCGATACAACCGTCATCGGCGCAATCCTCCGGCAATGGCGCGAACTCGGCGCGGGACAAATCGCCGTCGTCCACCGGCCCAACGACGCGCCGCTCGCTGCTGAATTGGACCGGCTGATTTTTCCGACGAAAGACCGCATCGTAAATCCGCAGCCGGAGCGCGGCATGTTCAGCTCAATTGTTTGCGCGGCAAGTTGGCCCGGCTGGAAGCCGGAAATCGGAAGCTGGGCCATCGCGCTTGGCGACCAGCCGCATCTGGGTTCGAACACGTTGCGGCAATTGCTGGCATTTCATTCCGCGCACGCTGATGCAATCTGCCAGCCGGAATTTGACGGGCACACGCGGCATCCGGTGATTTTGCCGCGCGCGGCATTTGCGGAGCTGAAGGACTCGCAGGCGGCGACGTTGAAAGATTTTTTGAAACTTACGGCGCTGCCGCGCGTCCAATGTTCGATGGCTGACGCCGGACTGTCGCTTGACATGGACACGCCGGAAGATTACAAACGGTTGAAGAATTCCACTTGAGTCGCATGAAAAATACGGAGCCGGAAAAATTTGGCGCGCATTCGCGGCGCACGTTCCTCAAAAGCCTTGGCACGGTCGCGGCGACGGCGGCCACCGCCCAGGTGCAATCCGTCGCGGCGGAACTCGAAAAGGCCAACGCCGAAAAAACCGTCGGCCCCGGTGCGGTGCCGGTGACGCTGAACGTCAACGGCGAGAAATTGCAGCTCATGCTCGAGCCGCGCGTGACTCTGCTCGATGCGCTGCGGAATTATTCCAGCCTGACCGGTGCCAAGGAAGGCTGCGACCGCGCGACCTGCGGCGCCTGCACGGTGTTGCTGGATGACCTTCCGATATATTCCTGCCAGAAGCTGGCCATCGAGGCGCAAGGCGGCGAAATCACGACCGTCGAGGGGCTGGCGAAGAACGGCGATTTGACCCCGGTGCAGCGTGCGTTCATCCAGAAAGACGCGCTGCAATGCGGTTATTGCACGCCGGGTTTCATCATGAGCCTGACGGCGTTGCTGAAAAAGAATCCGCATCCGACCGCCGACGATGTCAAACACGCCTGCGCCGGAAATCTTTGCCGCTGCGGCACGCATCCGCACATCATGCAGGCGGCGTTTCAGGCGGCGGGCATGCCGGTCGCGAGCAAAACGGAGGTCATTGATTATGCCTAGCTGGCCAGCCAACCCGAAATATATCGGCCAATCCACCTTGCGCATTGATGCGGAGGCCAAGGTGACCGGCCGCGCGCGTTACGCATCCGACATCCAGGCCGACGGCTGGCTTTACGGCATGATTCTCCGGTCCAAATGGCCGGCGGCGAAAATCTCAGGAATCAATCTCGACAAGGCCATGCAAGTTCCCGGCATCAAGGCCGCCGTCAAGGCGCGCGACGGCGAATTCACCGTGCGCTTTTATGGCGAGGAACTCGCGGCGGTCTGCGGCACGACGAAGCAGGCGTGCCTTGATGCGTTGCGCGCCATCGAAGTCAAGGCAGAGCCGAAAAACGAATTTGCCGTGCGCGAGGACGACGCCATCAAGGACGGCGCGCCGCAGGTCTGGGATGGCGTGGCCAATGTCACGACCGGCAAATTGCGCGAGACGGGCACGGTGGATCAGGCGTTCACCGAGTGCGACGCCGTCATCGAAGGTTTTTACACGACGCCGGTCCAGATCCACAACCCGATGGAAACGCACGGCAACACCGTTTCCTGGACGGACGATGGCGTGACGGCATGGGCTTCCACGCAGGGCGTTTCCAGCGTGCGCGACGCGCTGTCCGGCGCATTGAAGCTGGACCACAGCCAGGTGCGTGTCCTCACCGATTTCATGGGCGGCGGCTTCGGCTCGAAGCTTGGCGCGACCGTCGAGGGCGTGCTGGCCGCGCGGCTGTCGCGCGAAGCCAGGGCGCCCGTCCGGTTGATGCTCACGCGGTTCGATAACGCGCTCGCGGTCGGCAACCGGCCTTCGAGTTTTCAAAAAATCAAGATCGGTGCGAAAGCCGACGGCACGTTGCACGCGTTTGAGATGGAAAATTACGGCACGGCGGGCATCGGTGCAGGTGCGGATGCGGGCGGCGGTGGCGGCGGCGCGGATATCCCCGCGCCTTACATTTACAAGGTGCCGAACACGCGCGTGAAGCAATCCGTGGTCGCGGTGAACGCCGGCTCCTCCCGCGCGTTTCGCGCGCCGGGTCATCCGCCGGCTGCCTTCGGCATGGAAAGTGCCATGGACGACCTTGCGGCCAAGCTCGGAATGGATCCGCTGGAATTCCGCCTCAAAAATGATTCGAACGAAGTCCGCCAGCGCGAATACAAAATCGGCGCGGAAAAATTCGGCTGGAAGGAAAAATACCAGAAGCCCGGCAGCTCGCCCGGCGTCGTGAAAACCGGCATCGGTTGCGCCGGCGCGGGCTGGCCCGCCGGCGGCCCCAGCCGCCGCACGCAGGGCGAGGCGCAGATCAATCCCGACGGCAGCGTCGAGTTCCGTCTCGGCGTGCAGGATATTGGCACTGGCACGAAGACCGTCATCGCCGTCGTTGCGGCGGAAATGCTCGGACTCAAGCCGGAGCAGATCACGGTGAGGGTTGGCGACACGAATTTTCCGCCAGGCCCCGGCAGCGGCGGCAGCACGACGTGCGCCTCGATTTCGCCGACCGTTTATGACATTTGCGACAAGGCGCTTCAGCAATTGCAGACGCAGAGCGGCATCGCCGACGCGCGCGGAGACAATTGGTTTGCCGCCTGCAAGAAACTCGGCATCACCCCGCTGGTCGTTTCCGGAAATTGGATTGACGGCCTTTCGACCCGCCCGGCCTACGGTGTGCAGTTCGCCAAGGTCGAGGTGGACACCGAGACCGGCCTGGTCACGGTGAAAAAAGTCCTCGGCGTCCACGATTGCGGTCTCATCGTCAACAGGAACACGCTCGAAAGCCAGATCAACGGCGGCATCATCATGGGCATGGGCTACGCGCTTTACGAGGAGCGGGTGATGGACGATTTGTCCGGCGTCGTGCTGAACCCGAATTTTGAGACCTACAAAATGTCCGGCATCGGCGACGTCCCGGAGATCGAGATTGTTTTGCTCAACATGCCCGAACGCGGCGTCATCGGCATCGGCGAACCGGCCACCGTCCCGACCGCCGGCGCGATTGCCAACGCCGTCTTCAACGCCATTGGCGCGCGCGTTCCGAGCCTGCCGATAACCCCCGCAAAAGTCCTGGCCGCGCTGGGCAAGGTGCCGCCGCCAGCCGTTTCGCAAACATGAAAGCCTTTGAATACGCCACCGCGCTCTCGACCGACAGCGCCCGCGAACTGGTCGCCGACCACGGCGCCTACCTCGCCGGCGGCAACGATCTGCTCGGCCTGCTGAAGGAATATCTCGTCCCCGGCCCGGACATCCTCGTCAACATCAAGTCGCTGCCCGGCCTCGGCAAAATCGAACCCGGCAAGGAGTTCTGGACGATCGGCTCGCTCGTCACGGTCGGGGAAATCGAGCGCAACGAGGAAATTGCAAAAGTTTTTCCGGGCCTCCATGACGCCGCGACGGAAATCGCCTCGCCGCAAATCCGCAATGTGGCCACTGTCGGCGGCAACCTCGCGCAGCATTCGCGCTGCTGGTATTTCCGCCACCGCGACACCGTCTGCCTCAAGAAGAACGGCGACCTTTGCTACGCGCGCAATGGCGAGAACCGTTACCACAGCCTGTTCACCGGCAACTCCTGCATCAGCCCGGTCGTCTCCAGTCTCGCCACGACATTCGCCGCGCTCGACGCGACCGCCATCGTGCTGCGCGAGGGAAAAGAGGCACACATGAGCATGGCCGGGCTTTATCATCGCGCCTGGGAAAATCCGCTGGCGCACAATTCGCTCGACAACGGCGACCTGGTTTTGCGTGTGGAAATCCCGACCGTGCGCAGCCGCAGCGCCTATTTGCAGGTCAGCGACAAGCACGCCTTTGACTGGGCGCTGGTCAGTTGCGCGGCGGCGGCGGAAGTGGTGGGTGGAAAATTGAAATCGCCGCGCGTCGCGCTCGGCAGCATTTCGCCGGTGCCGCACCAGGTTGAGGCCGCGAACAGTTTTCTCGACGGGAAAACGCTGGACGACGCCACCGTGTCGCAGGCCGCGGACATGATTCTGGCCGGCGCGACGCCGCTGGAACACAACGGCTACAAGGTGCCGATGGCGCACGCGCTCATCCGGCGGGCGCTGCTCAAGCTGAAAGGTTGAACCATGAACCCGGTTTTCTGCAAACATCTGCGGACGAAAAGAATGTATGTTGACGCCACGCCGGAGGAGGCGTTCGCGGACAAGGAGGGCGAACACGTCACACCCTGCCACTTCTGGTGCAACCTCACCCAGACCCCCGTCGGCGTGGACGACCGGGCCGTTCACAAGGACGCCTGCAAGTCTTCGCGTTCCTGCTTCGAGGAGTGATTTGCATTGCCATCTGTTCGTAGCAGCGGACGTGGGTCCGCTCATTATTCTGCGGGAGAAGTTTGAGCCGGTTCACATCGCCTGCCGCGACAAAGTTTTTCTGCGGATGCCAACAACAATCCACTGAATCCGTCCGATACCATTCTTGCCACCTGGATCAAAATAAGCCGCAACGACGACAATTGGTAGCGGCCATACGATAAGGCCGCGGGTGAATATATGTTCATTGTGAATGGAACGGAATGCCTGCATGATAGAACTGTAGTTGCGATCGAAGGGTATCGGCCAGCGCGGTGTTGGACTGCGTTTCGGCCAGTTGCAAGGCGCTTTGCGCGGCTTCCACCGCTTCGGAAAATCGCCCGGTCTCGGCGTAAGCTGCGGCCAGGGTGCGTAGAACTATTGGATTTCCACCACCCGTAAGCTGATTTGCCTGCGAGGCCAGCGTCAGTGCCTGGCTGCCGTTGCGCACCGAAGCCTGTGGACTGGTGGCCAGCAACCAGGCCAGGTTGTTCTGGGCTTCGGCGAGGTCGGGTTTGATTTGCAGCGCCAGGTGGAAATGGGCGATGGCGTCGGTCACGTCCCCCTTCTGGAGCAGGGCATTGCCGAGGTTGTTCTGGGCGTCCGCGAAGTCCGGATTGATTCGTATTGCTTCCTGGTCGTGGGCGATGGCTTCGTCTACGCTGCCCTTTTGTAGCAGAACGCTGCCGAGATTGTTGTGAGCCTTGGCATAGTCGGGTTTGATTTGCAGCGCCTGCCGGAATTGGACAATCGCATCGTTTACCCTGCCCATTTTGAGCAGGGCATTACCGAGGTTATAATGGGCCTCCGCATAATTGGGTTTTATTTGCAATGCCTGTTGGAATTGGGCAATCGCCCCATCCACACCACCCGTTTGCAGCAGTGCATTACCCAGATTGTTGCGGGCATCGGCGTAATCAGGTTTGATTTGCAGCGCGTATTGAAAATGGGTAATCGCTTCGTTCACCTCGCCTTTTTGCAACAGAGCATTTCCAAAGTTGAAATGGGCCTCTGCGAAGTTGGGTTTGAGTTCCAGCGCCTGCTGGATCTGGGTGATGGCGTCGTCCACCTCGCCCTTTTGGAACAGGGCATTTCCAAGATTGTTGCGGGCTTCTGCATAGTTGGGGTTAAGTTGAAGCGCCTGCTGAAGATGAGGGATCGCTTCGTCCACCTTGCCTTCGTCCAGCAGGGCATCGCCAAAGTTGATTTCCGCGAGGGGATTGTTGGACGCGAAGGTGAGCGTGTGCGTCCATAGCGTGTCACTGTTGCGCCAATGTGTGGTTTGCTGCCATGCACAGGCCATCAAAACCACAATCGCACTTAATGCCCCCGCGCTCAGAATCCGACGGCTGTATTGCCAGGAAGCCGCCAAATCTTCCGCCGCCCAAACCATCATGACATATGCCCCGATCTGCGCTAGATACGTGAAGCGGTCTGCCCGCGCCGCAGCGCCGACATGAACCAGGCCAATCATCGGCACCAGCATTCCCAAATACCACAGCCAGCCGACCAGCAGGTAAGGATGCCGCCGCCGCAAGGCAAGCGTGCCTGCGGTGATGCCGGCCAGCAGGGTCAACGCCGCGACAATTTCCGACAGCGGCAGTCCTTTTTCTGGAAAATGATATAAGACGATCAGACCGGCGGGATAAAACATTTGCTTCAGATAAACCACGTAGGAGACTGCGGCATAGCCCAGCCGGGTTGGAAGCGACGATTCAGCGACTGATGCCATGTAGTGTTCTTGAGTAAGCAGCGTGGCCACACACAGCAGGGCAGATAACCCAAAGAGCGGAATCTTTTCTACGATGAGCGGACGCCAAACCATCCAGAGCGGGCGGGCAGCGGTTGATTGCGTTCGAGCGAGTGGCCAGTAATCCAGAATCAACAGAAGGCACGGCAGCGTTACCAATGACGGTTTGGAAAGGAGTCCCAGTGCGAACAGCAATATCACCGTCATATAACGGACAAGAGAGAATGGGACGCGGGTGTAACGGACATACGCCCCGAGTGTCAGCACGAAGAACAGTCCGCTCAACACATCCTTGCGCTCGGTCACCCATGCCACCGATTCCGCCCGCAAGGGATGTATGGCAAACACTGCCGCCACAAAGGCGCTTGGCCACAGCGCACTTACCGGTGTGGCTACGGTGCAGACGTTTTTGCCCGTGCGATTGTCCATCATCCGGCGCAGCACCAGAAACAGAAGAACAGTCGTTGCCGCATGAAGCAAAACATTTGTCAGGTGATATCCGCCGGCATTCAACCCGTAAATCTGATAATCCAACATTAGCGACAGCATGGTGAGCGGGTGATAGAAATCACACATCTGGTGGGTGAAAATGTAACCGACCCCTTGGAGAGTCAGTCCATTCAAGACCACCGGGTTTTGATACACATACAAGTCATCATCAAAATTCACGAATTCATAACGGATCGTCTGGCCGAAAACCACAAAGACCGCCAATACCAGCAACACACAGACGCCAACCACGATGCGATGGTTTGATTTTTGAACGGATGCGCTTTCTGACTGGTTCGCTTCAGGCAGGATTGCGCGTTTCACAGGCTTCATGGGTGTCAGGATTGATTCATTTGTGATACATAGGTCTCAATGGTTTGGCGCGTGGCCGGCAGGGAGGCGCGGCCTTTTATTTTTTCCACACTTGTATTCACTATCCGTGGTCGAAACTCGTCGGCCAAAAGCGCCAGGTTCAGAGGGCGTTCCGCGAGTAGGGAAATTTCCCGCAGGGAAATCAATCCATCCCCGCACACGTTGAAAACTTCACCGGTGGCGCCGGATTGCGCCAGATTCCAGGCGATTTTGGCCGCATCATCAGTATGCATGAACTGATATAGCGAATCAGGATGAATCCGAAGGGGTTCGCTGTGAAGAATGTCGTAAACCGGGTTCTTCCATAGTCCCGGTCCGACCATGCCTGCAAGCCGCACTATCAACCACCGCGAGGCATAGTGTCGCACCAGTTGTTCGGCAAGGAATTTGTGTGCGCCGTAGCGTGAACTCCGGCTGATATCCACCGGCGCGTCTTCACCGGTCGTGGCGGGTGAGGTCAAATCGTTGTAGATATCCACGCTGGAGATGTGAAGGTGGAACCGGGCCGGAAAATCCAGAAGCGTTCTCAGGCGATGGGTGACCGAAGCGTCAAACTCTGCGGCTGGGTTTTGGTCCGCGAGAAACTTCCTGGAATTACCCGCGGCTTCAATCAACACATCGCTCTCCCGACCACGGGATTGAGCATAATTTTCGCGGGTAACTTCGGTCAGTGTTATCCCGGGTTGGCTTCGCAACAAACGCGCAAAAGCGGAACCGGTGAAACCGTTGGCGCCGATGATCGTGACCTGCATATCTTAAGGCAAGCCGAAGAAGCCCCGGTTTGCAAGAGCCCAGTTGATGGTCGTTCGCAATCCGTCTCGCAGCGAAGTCCGGCACTCGTAAGCGAGCAACTGCCGCATGCGGGTCACATCGTATCCCTTCATCATCTGGCCGTCCGGTTTGGTGGTGTCCCAGACTACACTGCCACCGTAGCCGGCAAGCTCCGCGATGGTTTCGGTCAATTGTTTGATGGTCACCACCGCGCCGGAAGAAATGTTGATGAGGTCCGCGCCATTGTAATTTTCGGCGGCGAGCAGGATGGCTCCGCACACATCGGCCACATAAACGAAATCACGCACCGGTTTGCCGCTGCCCCAGGCGACCACCTCCGGCGCGTTGGTTTCCTTCGCGACCAGGAACTTGTGGATTAACGCCGGAATGACGTGTGAGCTGTGCAAATCGAAGTTGTCAAATGGGCCGTAAAGGTTGCCCGGAACGAGGGTGATGGCATTAAAACCATGCTGGTCGCGGTAGGCTGAAGCTTGCACTACTCCAATCGCTTTTGCGAGCGAATAGGGCGCGTTTTCAGCCTGCGGGTAGCCTTTAAACAGCGAGGTTTCCTTGATGGGATTCGGCGCGTTGGCGGGATAACTACAGCCGCAAAGGAGCGTGATGTATTTCTTCACTCCGGTCCGCCAGCTTTCGTGCAACATCATTGTGTCCATGATGAGATTCTCGTAATTGAAATCCGCCGGGCGTTCGCAGTTCACGCCGATGCCACCCACAAGACCCGCCAAATGAAAGACGACCTCTGGCTTGATCCGCTCCAGCATCCGGCGGACGTGGGTTTGCTCCTGCAAATCAAAGTCGGCCCGCGTGGGGGTCAGCGGATTGATCCCTCGGGCGCGCATCAGCTCAATCAAATTGCGGCCGACGAACCCGTTGGCCCCTGTCACCAGCACTGCGTGTTTTGTTAAATCCATTTGTTTGTGATTGTGAACCAGTGTGAACCGACTTTATCGGCATCGCCAGTATTTAAAATTTTCACAAAACAGGTCGGTTCTAGCGTCGTCCGTTCAGCCGGATGGTTAAAGCGCTTGCAAGAATTCGGAAGCCTGTCCGGCAAATACTCAACACTTCGCGCCAACCGGTGCCATGACCGCTGGCACCTCCCTGTCGGTCGTGGTATTTCACGGGCACCTGGGCAATGCGCAATCCTTCCATGCAGGCGCGGACTGGGATTTCCACTTCATAAACAAAGCCATCGTCTTGAAAGCAAATCTTCTGCATGGCCGCCTTGGTCCAGGCCTTGTAACCCGTGGTGACATCGGAGATGGACTGGCCGCAAAGCAGGCTTACCCAGACGTTGACCATTCGGTTGCCAACGGTTCGTAAAAAGGAAAACCTATAATCGGAAGCGTCCGCCTCTTTCATAAATCGCGAGCCAATCACGACATCCGCGCGTCCCACAAGGATTGGTGCCATCACGCGCGCCATGTCTTCCGGTTCGAATTGAAGGTCGGCATCAAATTGGCACATCGCATCGAAGGACGCCCGTTTGATGCCTGCCTTGATGGCGCTACCCTTGCCGCAATCATTCTCATTACGGACCGGGACAATATTCGGATGCGACTGCGCAAATATCCGGGCCAGTTCATATGTTTGGTCTTTGCCACCGTGTAGGACTAGAATTTCCGCCTCCGGAGCGGATTGGGTGAGACGCTTCAGGCACTCGATAATCGTGTCCTCCTCGTTGAGGCAGGCGATGATAATCGAGAAGGGCGTCTTTGACCGATTGGTGTCCGCACTGGCTACCGGGGTTTGTTGCACGATTTGTAATCAAGTAAACAGTTCCTGGCCACATCGTCAATTCTCACGCAAGAATTTTTCTTTGAATGATGTTTTCACCCGCCAATGGCGGTCATCGGACGGCAGGGCTGGTATTGGTTCCGGAACTGGTGCTCCTGCGGTTTTAACCGAAGCGCGGTTTCCAGCAATTCCTTCAACGCGCCGTCGTCCGCGCCCTGCCGCAACGCCGCCCGCAAATCCACCTCGACGTGATTGCCGAGGCACGGACGCACCTTGCCGTCGGCGGTCAGCCGCATTTTGTTGCAATTGTCGCAGAAATGCTGGTTCGTCAGCGCGCCAATAAACCCGACAAGCGCGCCGGTCTGCTTCAGAAGATAATACTGTGCCGGGCCGTTGCCGAGCCGGAGGTCGGGCTGCGGAACCAGTTCATCTTTCTGGGCCAGCAGCCGCATCACCTCGCCGCAGGGCAGGAAATTTTTCTCCGTCAAAACGTCCGCCGTCGTGATCGGCATCAATTCGATGAGCCGCAGCGGCAGGCCGTGTTCGGCGGCAAATAGAACCAGCGGCCAGATTTCCGCCTCGTTCACGCCGCGCATGAGCACGCAATTCAGCTTCACGCGTTCAAATCCCGCCGCTACCGCCGCTCGGATGCCAGCCAGCACGCGAGTCACGTCGCCGCCGGTGATGCGGTGGTAAATCTCCGGGTCCATCGCGTCGAGGCTGACGTTCACCGTGCGCACACCGGCTTCCCGCAGGGGTTGCGCGAGCGCGGTCAGTTTCATCCCGTTGGTGGAAAGCGCGACGGTTTCGACGCCGGAAATCGCGGTCATGGCGCGGACGATGTCCGGCACGTCGCCGCGCACGAGCGGTTCGCCGCCGGTCAGCCGGAATTTGCGGAAGCCCAGCCCTGCCGCCACGCGCACGACGTGGATGATTTCTCCCGCCGTCAAATGATCCGGCTTGCTTTCCCAGCCCTTGTAACCCTCCGGCATGCAATAGAGACAGCGCTCGTTGCACCGGTCGGTGACCGAGATTCGCAGATAATCAATTTTACGTCCGAACGGGTCCATGCAAATTCATTTTAAACCGCCAAACACGCGAACCACGCGAAAATTAAAATCGAATCCTTTCGCGTATTTTGTGTATTTCGCGGTTTCCATTTTATTTCTTTTCATGCGGATTTTCTCCGCGCAAATGCGCCAAGCCTTCAACAATCGCCGGCGCGAGAATTTCCAAACACTCCCGCACGGCTGACGGCTGGCCGGGCAGGTTCACAATCAAACACGCGCCGCGCGTGCCCGCCACCGCTCGCGACAAAATCGCCGTTTTCACCTTGGCGAAAGATTGCATCCGCATGATTTCGCCGAAGCCGGGTAATTCCTTTTCCAGCACCGCCCGCGTCGCCTCCGGTGTCACGTCCCGCGGTGAAATTCCAGTGCCTCCGGTCGTGACAACCATATCGCATTTCAGGTCGTCGGCAAATTTTTTCAGTGCCGCTGAAATCAGCCCCACCTCGTCCGGCACAATGAGCGGTTCAAAAGTCACTTCGCCGCCGAGGAATTCGCGCAAAACGTTTTCAATCTCCGGCCCGCTGCGGTCGGCATAAATCCCCGCCGACGCGCGATCGCTGATGGTGAGGCGCCCGATTTTCATTCCTTAACCTTTTCCACGACGCGGATGCCCTCAATCCGCATTTTTTTGTCCACGGCCTTGCACATGTCATAAAGTGTCAGCGCGGCCAAGCAGACGCCGGTCAGCGCCTCCATCTCCACGCCGGTTTGCGCGCTCGTCTCTAAGGTGCAAATAATTTCAATCGCCGCGCTCCGAACTTTGAATTGGATTTGAACATGGTTCAGTGGCAGCGGATGACAGAGCGGAATCAATTCCGCCGTCCGTTTGGCGGCCTGGATGCCGGCGATTTGCGCGACGGTCAACACGTCGCCTTTCGGCAGCGCATTCTTCTTGAGCGCGCGGATTGTCGCCGGCGCGCAAACAAGTTTTCCCGTTGCCACCGCCCGGCGGCGCTGAACCGGCTTGTGGCCGACGTTCACCATTCGCGCCGCGCCTGCTGCGTTGAGATGGGAAAATGTTTTCTTCATCACGTTACGCGCCAAGCATAGCCGTCAGCGGCAAAAAATCCACCTTGGTGAGTTGTTCCAGCGGACCGGTGTTCGCCGGCACGCGAACCAGCGCATTCGCCGAGGCAAGGCAGGCCACGTTGCCGGAATTCGCCCACGCCAGCGGATGCAGACGCGCTGTCGCGTCCGGATTGATTTCCAATTTAGCCGGCCAGAGCGTTTCGCGCGGGCATGGCCTGTCATCGAGCTTTTCGGCAAGATGCCCGCGCAAAAACTTTGGCGGCTCTGCACCGGTCAAGCCCGCCAGTGCGGCGGCCACGGCGAAATGAAAACAGACGAAGTGCGAGAGCGGATTGCCCGGCAGCCCGAAGGCCACGCGGGAACCATTCACGCCAAAGATCAAAGGCCGTCCGGGCCGGACGTTGACCTGCGAAAAAACAATTTCAAAACCAAGCCATTCCAGCAGCGGACGGGTGAAATCCTTTTCGCCCACGCTTGCCCCGCCGGAAACCAGCAGCACGTCGGCATTTTCAATTTCCGCTTTCCGCATTCCGCATTCCGCATTTGCCTGTTCAAAATTTTCCGGCAAATGAGCCTGCGTTAGTTCGCACGGATAGTTCTGGAGCAGGCTGCGGATCAAAACGGAATTGCTGTCGCGGATTTGGCCGGGCTTCGGCGTTTGATCCGGGGACACGATTTCGTCGCCGGTCGTGAAATGGAGGACGCGCAATCGCGGGCTGACAAGCGGATTGACGTGACCTGCCGTTGCCAGGATTGCCAGAGCGCCGGCGTTCAGTTTCGAGCCAGCGTGCAGCAGCGGTTCGCCTGCGCACAAATCTTCGCCACGCAAACTGATGTTCGTCGCCGTCTCACGGCGGATGATTCGGATTTTGTCGCCGATGCGCTCGACATTTTCTTGCATCACGACGCGCAGATTTTCGCAAGGCAGCGCCGCCCCGGTCGCAATGCGCACCGCTTCGCTGGATTTGAGATGGCGCGGTTTCCAGTCGGCGGCGTGAAGTGTGTCCACGACTTGAAAGGTTTCCGACTCGTCATCTTTCAAAATGGCGTAACCGTCACGGGTCGAGCGGTCCACCGGCGGCAAATCCTCCGGCGCGCAAACTGTTTCGCGCAGCACATGGCCAAAGGCTTCGGCCAGCGGCACGCGCACGGCTGGCAGCGGCTGGCAGCGCGAAATTATTTCCGCCATCGCCTCGTCGAGCGACTTGATTGCGGGTTTGTTTGGAGTTCCGGCTTTAGCCGGCTCGGGCCGCCTGAAGACGGAACTCCCCACCGGCAGCGCGCGGCGTTTCCAGATCGGCACGCCCTGCTTGAGCTGGTTCATGAATTCGCCCAGCAGGGCGATGGCCTCCGCGCGGTGCCTCGACGCGATGCCGACGTAAATCGCCGCCTCGCCAGCGGGAATGATTCCGAGGCGATGGATCACGCGCGCCGCGAGGCACGGATGCTTGACCGCCAGCGATTCAAGGATGCGCCGGATTTCGCGCACGGCCATTTCCGGGTAGGCTTCGTATTCGAGCGCGGAGATTTTTTCGCCATTTTCCTCGTCGCGGACGGCGCCGCGGAATTCCAGCCACGCGCCATGCGCAGCCAATCGCGGCGGGGAAATTTTCTCCGCGATGGGCGAACCGGTCAGTTGAACTTCAATTTCCATGGGCAAAAACTTCAGCCGCCCGACACCGGCGGGATGAGCGCCACCTCGTCGGCGTCCGCGAATTGCGCGTCGGCCTCGGCGTATTCCCAATTGCGCGTCAGGCGGACATTGCCGCGATGCCCGCGCAGGCCGGGAAACTTTTCCAGCAGCATCGTCCAAAGCTGCTCGCGGTTGAGCGGCGAGGACGGCGCGAGTTCCACGGCGTCGCAGCCGGTCACATCCTTGATCTGGGCAAAAAAAAGCACGCGCATGGTTCGATTCTTTCAGGTGGCGGCCTCAATCAACAATTTTCCGCCGGAAAAAATCAAGATGCCCGCGAGCACGCGGCTGAAAATGACGCTGCTCCAGCGCCGCGCGCCTAAATGCGTGCCGAGCAGCGCGCCGGTGACGGCGGGCACAGTCAGCCAGAGCAGGGGACCGGCGTGCGTGATTTTTTCCCAGCCGGTGCCGGCGAGTCCGGCGATGGAATTGAGCACGATGAATCCCGCCGCGATGCCGCCGGTGGTTTTCGGTTTCACCCAGCGGAATACATAAAGCATCGGGCTTAAAAAGACGCCGCCGCCGATGCCGGTCAAGCCCGCCAGAAATCCGAGCACCGCGCCGATGAGCAACGCAAGCGGAAGGAAGAATGGTTCGATCGGCACGTCGTCAGTCTGCCAGCGCGAGCGGAACAGCAACGTCAGGCCGGCGGCGGCCAGAACGCCGCCAAGAATGATTTCGTAAACCTCACGGCTGATGTGAACCCGGCTGCCAAGCCATGCGCACGGCACTGAAATGACGACGAACGAAAGCAGCACGCGCCAGTCAAAATGTCCCGCGCGCCAGAACTGCCACCAGGCGATGCCCGCCACAAAAACATTTGCAATCAGGACCGCCACGCGGGCGGACATGGGCGCGATACCCAGCAGCGCGAGCGCGGCGAGATAGCCGGTCGCGCCGCCGTGGCCGACCGACGAATAAAAAAACGCCACTGCGAAAACCGCGCCGCACAGAATGAGCCATTGGATGGCGTCAAGTTCAGGCATGATCAATAAATGGGTCAATCCGCCACACCGGCAGAATTCCAGAATCGTTATATTTAGTCAAATATAACGAAGTTCTTCCGCTGGTGGTGGGGTGGGAAAGGGATCATGCTCGAAGCAGTGACAGGAGTTTTTTTGAAGTCGCCCGCGTGGCCGCGGAAGCCTTGGTTTCCAGTTGCCGGTAAAGCGCCAGTATTTTCCTGCCGGTTTCCGTCAATGCCGCGCCGCCGCCGCCTTCCCCGCCGTGCGTGGCGGTGACGAGCGGTTCCTTGAAACAGCGGTTCATCATCTGGACGAGCGACCAGGCGCGCATGTAGGACATTTTCATGCGCGACGCGGCTTTGCCGATGGAGCCGGTTTCCGCGATGAATTTCAGCAGGTCCGCCTTGCCCGGGCCGAAGGCGATCTCCTTTCCGCAGACGATGCGGAAACGCGGATGCACGGCGGGCAGCCTGGCGGGACTGGATTTTCTTCTCATAATGAAGCCGGCTGCATTTCCATGATTCGCGCGGGCGCCTGGTTGGATTGCAGGAGCCGCGACATCGTGCGCATGGCGGGATTGATGTGGTTGAAGAATTTTTTGTAGGCGGGGCAGAGATAATTCAAGCCGTCCTCGCCGTCCGGCGTCTGGATGAAGCGGTGCTTGGGGCATTCGCCGTTGCAGGCGAAGCGGACTTCGCAATCGCGGCAGAATTTCGGGAGCGAATCGAACTTGTCATTGCCGAATTTTATCTGCCGCGGCGAATTCACCATCCCGCCGAGGCTTTGGCTCATCACGTTGCCGAGCTTGTGGCGCGGATAAACGTAATGGTCGCAACTGTAGAGGTCGCCGTTGTGCTCGATGGCCAGCGCCGCGCCGCATTTCTCCGCAAAGACGCACAGCGACGAGCCAAGGCCCATCCAGTTGCCAAGCGCCACGTCGAACAACTGCACGAACGTCTTCCCGACATCGTGGCGCACCCACTCGTCAAAAATCGCGCAGAGAAATTTCCCGTATTGCTCCGCCTCGACGCTCCAAGGAGTGACGAGTGACGGGTGACGAGTGACGGGAAGGGCATTCTTGCCATTTGTCACCTGTCTCGCGTCACTTGCTTCAAGCAACGGCGGTGCGGCGAAATCATAGCCCAGCGCTTTCATTTCCACCGGCGCGGTGCGCTCGACCAGCGGGATGAACTGCAAAAACTGGCTGCCGATGCTTTTGAGAAAATGATAGACCTCCAGCGGCTGCTGCGAATTCGCCCGGTTGACGACGGTGAGCGTGTTGAATTCCACGCCGTGCTTCTTGAGCAGTTCCAGTCCGCGCATGACCGCGCCGAACGTCGGCTGCTGCCGTTTGTCCACGCGATATTTGTCGTGCAGTTCCGCCGGGCCGTCAATCGAAAGCCCGACGAGGAATTTGTTTGCAGCCAGAAACTCGCACCACTCGTCGTCGAGCAGCGTGCCGTTGGTCTGGATGGCGTTGAAGATGGTTTTGCCTGTGGCGTGCTTCTTTTGCAGCGCGACGGCCTTGCGGAAAAAATCCGCGCCCAGCAGTGTCGGCTCGCCGCCCTGCCAGGCAAAGTTGATTTCCGGCGCCGGCTGGCTGCGGATGTATTGGCGGATGTATTCCTCCAGCACGGCGTCGCTCATCCGCCACTGGTTTTCACCGGGATAGAGCTTTTCCTTTTCGAGATAGAAACAGTATTTGCAGTCGAGGTTGCAAATCGGCCCGACGGGTTTCGTCAGGAGATGAAACCCGTGTCCGGCGTCGGTGATGGGCGGCTGGCTCACGCGGCGGAAAGATACTTCCGCGGAGCGTGGAGCGCAATTTCTCCTCCTCGTCCTCGGCTCTCGAACTGGTTCGATTACGAGAACGAGGACGACGACAAAATGGTTGCCATCGTTGCCGGTGATGCTAAATTCAGCCGCATGAACCATTCGCGCAAACATCACTGGTCGCGTCGTGAATTTTTGGGAACGGTCGCTGCTGCATCCGCCGCCGTGTCCTTCCCAACCGTGCTGCGCGGCGCGGTCACAAAAACCGGTCCGCGCAAGCCGAACGTGCTGTTCCTCATGGCGGACGACATGCGGGTGGAACTCGGCTGTTACGGCAGCATATTTAACGCGAAGACGCCGAACCTCGACGCGCTCGCGAAGTCCGGCGTCCGCTTCGACCGCAATTACTGCCAGTTCCCGCTCTGCAATCCGTCTCGCGCCTCGCTGCTCACCGGGCGCAATCCGACCCGGACGAGCGTTCTCGGCAATCGCACGGATTTCCGCGTGGCGCATCCCGACTGGACGACGCTGCCGCAGTTGTTCAGCCAGAACGGTTATGTTTCCATCCGCGCCGGGAAAATTTATCACGGCGGCATTGACGACGCCAAATCATGGAACGCCACCAGCGATTCCGGTGGCCCGACTGACGACGGCAGCGGCCCGGCGGTCGGACACAACATGGAAATTCCGCGCGTCCAAATTCCACAGCCGGACGGCGTGCTGCCGCCCTTGCCCGCCGATAACGCCCGCGCCGCGTATTCCGACCGCATCGTCGTTCTTGACGGCAACGGCGAAGGCCACGGCGATTATCACACCGCCGACCGCACGATTGAGAATCTGCGGAAATACAAGGACCAGCCGTTTTTCATCGCGTGCGGATTTGTAAAACCGCACAGCCCGCCGACCGCGCCGCAACGGTTCTTCGACATGTATGACGTGGACAAGATCAAGCTGACGCCGGATTTTGCCGCGTGGCCGACCGTGCCGCCGGGATTTCCCAGCGCGGCCATCCGCAAACGCAACGCCGATTTGTTCATTGGCCGAGGCGCGAGCGAGGCCGAGGCGAAGCAGGTCATCCGCGCCTACATTGCTTCAATTTCGTGGGTGGACTGGAATGTTGGCCGCGTCATCGCTGAACTGGACCGGCTTGGTCTGCGCGACAACACCATCATCGTGTATGTCTGCGATCACGGTTATCAGCTTGGCGAAAAAGGAAAATGGTCCAAGGCCGGGTCGCTGTTCGAAATGGGCACACGCGTGCCGCTTATTATTTCCGCGCCGGGCATGAAAGGCAACGGACGGAGTTGCACCCGCATCGTCGAGTCGCTCGATATTTACCCGACGCTGGTGGAACTGGCCGGCCTTCCACCGCAAAGCGAAATCGAAGGCGCCAGCCTCGTGCCGCTGCTGCAAAAGCCTTCGGCGGAATGGGACAAGCCGGGCCTTAGCATCTGGAGCGAGGACGGCAAGACGATTCACGGAACCGCCGTCCGCACCGAACAATGGCGCTACGCCGAGTTCGGCAAGGACGGCGTCAACGGCGCGATGCTGTTCGACCCGCACACGGATCCGCTCGAAATGAAAAATCTGGCGGACGACGAAAAACACAAACCCGTCGTGGCGGACCTCTCGGCGTTGACACGAAAATACGCGGCCACGCTTGACGCCGCCTGATTTTCTATAATATGCGCGCGCATGACCTTTTGCCCCGTGTCACCAGAATTGGGGATAGCGTCAATTTTAGAACAAGGTAGATTGCCGGGACGAATCCCTTTAACAGAGTCGTAAAAACAGAAATTTTTTGCAGTCATACATAACATACGTAATAAACCAAGCCGCAAGTTTTGAAAACACAGCCAACAATCGGAATCATCCGCCCGCGTTGCCGCCATCGCCAGGGCTGTGGTGATGCATGCCGGTCGCAGTCTCCAGTTTGGCGCCGGGATGCTCACAGAAAAATGTGAAATTTTATTGTTGACTTGATCAGGACTTGCGTCATATTGAACAAACAAGACCCATGAAAAACAGCGTAGCAAAACCGTCAAAAGCATTTACCCTCATTGAACTCCTCGTCGTGATCGCCATCATCGCCATTCTGGCAGCCCTGCTGTTGCCGGCATTGGCCAAGGCCAAGAAAGCCGCGAAGCGTTCGCAGTGCATCCAAAATATCAAGCAGATCAATCTGGCCTTCCACGTGTGGGAAGGCGACCACGGCAACAAATATCCCATGGCCCTTAGCACGGCGTCTTGGGGATCGCAGGAGCAAATAGCCACGACGGCTCAAAAACTTAATCAAACTCCGGCCGGATATGGGGTGACCAATGTTTTTTGTGTCATGTCCAATGAGCTGGCCACGCCCAAGATTTTGTATTGTCCGTCTGATCTCTCCCAGACTGTTATGGGCACCGTGGCATCCGTGGCCCAGAGTTGGGGTAGTTTCGGTCCGGGGAATCTTAGCTATTTTGTCGAGGGTGACACGATGGACAATTACCCCAAAATGATTCTCACCGGTGACCGCAATATAGGAACACCCCCTGCGGGCGGCGGGGGATCCCTGCCGGCCCTCGCCATGAACATGATGGGCATACTCGGAACCTCGCGCGCTTACACCGATATCAATGGCTACGGCGTTCCCCCCGTGAATGTGAAGCAATTGCCGTGGGAGTGGACAGACGCGGATTTGCACCAGGACGCCGGCAACCTTGCCATAGCCGACGGCAGCGTCCAGCAATCGTCTTTGAAGGGTTTGACTAATTCCATCAACGATACAATCACCGCCAGGCCGGGGGCGGCGGGGACGGTGAATGAGGTTATAATCATCAACATGCCGTAACAGAGCTTTCTTTCCAGCAAAAACCATATTGCCGCCGAAAATCCAACAATCAAACAAACCCAAAACATATGAATCCGAAAATATCAATCGCTAAAATCTTGATCGGTGCCGGGTCATGGCGTTCATGCCGCCAGATGCTGGTCGCACTCGCCCTGCTCGGCTGGTGTGCGGCGGCGCATGCGGGACAGGCTGACGTTTGGACTGGCGTTGACAACCTCCTCTGGCAAACCACCAACAACTGGACCATCGCGGTGTCCAATGGCGATGATTTGACCTTCCCGATTCTCACCGGCTCGCAGTATCGCTCGACCAACGACTTTTTTGGGCTGGGGATCAATTCAATCACCATCAACACCAACGGGTATTTCATCGCCTCAAAAACGTCGACCAATTACTTGGCCATCACCAACGGCATCACGGACAACTACGGGTCAAACACAATCAGCATTCCGCTCTTCCTCGGCGGGTCGCAAACCTTCGCAAATAACGCCAACGGTGTGACAAACGAGCAGACCACCCTGACTGGAACCATTTATCTCAACACAAATACCCTGAACATTGGCGGCAGCGGCAATTTCTACCTTAGCGGCGTCATCAGCAGCCCCACCAACGGCGGCGGCATGTTGACGGTCAACGATGCTGGCAACAACGCGCGGTTGAGCGCGGCCAATTTGTTCGGCACAAACGGGGTGTATACCACAACAACGTCCACGAATGTCACCTATACCACGAACACGGTGTATTTCACGAATGAGTTGACCTATACCACGAACGGGGGCGGCTCCACCAACATTTTCACTTACATAACCAATAACATGGTTTTCTCCAACGTCGTTTTTACGTATTCGACCAACGCGGTCGTCGCCGTTGAGGACGCAATCACAGTCAGTTCCGGCACCCTACAGTTGGGGAACGCCGCCGCGATACCCTCCGGGGCCACCGTTGGAAATCTGTGGCTTGATGGCTCGCTCGATTTGAATGGAAACAGCCAGACCATCAACGGGCTTGAAGATTCGGGCAGTGGCAGCGGTGTGGTGGACAACATTAGCGGGGCGAACACGGCCATTTACACATTGACATTGGGCAATGCCAGTTCGAACGGCGTCTTTTCAGGAGTAATTAAGAACACCTCCGGCACGGTGGGCCTGACCAAGACGGGCTTCGGCACGGAGACGTTGACGGGCGGCAATCAGTATAGCGGCCCGACCGCGATCAATCAGGGAACCTTGGCGCTCTCGGGCAACGGTGCGCTAGGCCAGTATTCGACGCAGGTGCAAATCGGGTCCGGCGCGGTTCTGGATGTCTCGCAAACCAGCTATGGCTACTACTATCCGTATGGCCCCCTCACCGTGGCTGCCGGCACGCCCGGAAAGCCTTACACCAACTTTTTTGGCAGCTATTATCCGTTCTATCCATGCACCACGAATTTCGTAGTGACAACCACCACGAACAACTATGTCAGCTCGAACACGACGGTGACCGTCAATGGATCGGTGTTAACCACCAACGCGGTTTACACAACCAATTTCCTGTCCTATACATATTCCAGCAACAGCATCGTCAATGTTATTAACGCGGACGTTAATGGGTCCTTTTTCGTGACCGGTGGCGGCCAGATCTCGCCGCTCACCTCCGTCTCCCCCGGTATTGCCACCTGGACCATTGCCGGCAATTTGAGCTTGGATGAAAGTTATACGCCGAGCGCCAACCGCGTGAACTTCCTGTTGAACACGAACACAACTCCCGGCGGCGGAACAAATGACTTGATCGTCGTCACCAACAGCCTCTACGTCGGCGACGAGTTGGATTTCGTGATTACACCGCTCCATGGCAGTCTCGCCAACGGCAAATACACGCTGATTGAAAGCGCCAATTACATCCCGCATGGCAATACCGGGCAGGATAGCGACTCCGATGCCGCGAATCTTGTGTTGATTGCGCCGCGCGGCATCACCGGAACCTTTGACACCAGCAGCCAGCCGGGCAACATTCTATTGCAGGCCAGCGGCACGGCAAACCCCGGTTCGATTATCTGGGCGGCCACCAACGCGGCCAATGACACTTGGGATATCAGTCTGACGCGGAACTGGAAGACCAATGGCACCACCACTCCTTCCGCCCAGTTCTATTATGCGGAAGACAATGTGACTTTCGATGACACCGGCTTTGGAGTAGTCACTTTGCCCGTTGTCCAGGCGCCCGGCTCGCTGACTTTCAATAACAACAATACGAACTACACGTTCAACGCCAATGCCGCCACGTTTATTGCCGGGCCTAGTGGCGTTACCTTGAACGGAAAAGGTTCAGTGACGTTTAACAACCCGAACTCGTTTACGGGTGATACCGTCATAAACCAGGGCACGCTGATTCTGGGGGCCTACGCCGCTTATAATGAGATGCTCCTTTATAACGGGGTCGCGCCCGGCAACCTCGTGTTTGGCGGTCTCGGTAGCGCCACATTAGAACCAAATGAAGGCCTTGCCAACGTCTCGCAGAACGCGGTCTTCAACAACCTTGTCCTTAACTCCGGCGCGAATGCGGCGATCAATTCAAATGGTCGCGGCGCAAACGACATCGGCTCCATAGCCTTTAACGGCACGGTCACCCGCAATGTTGGCAGCACGCTTTATGTGGCCTATACCACAAAAAACCCCTCCGCAAACAATGGTGTGTATTTTACGAACACCGTTCCCTGGTCCAACGGCCTGTTGGGCGGTGGTTATATGCACGTCGGCAACGACTGGTTTGCGGCGCAAACCAACTATAATAACGGCAACAATTTGGTCGTTCAAAACTACCTCGGCTATTCGAACGGCGCTCCCTTCTCGGCAACGGTTTGGATGCCCACCAACAACATTGTCATTAGCAACAACGTGGCCACCGTTGTTACTGCCTCGTCAATCATCAATACGCTGAAGCTTAGTGATCCGGCGCTCTTGACACTTAACAGTGGGGTGGTTTTGACCGATGCCACCGGCGGCTTGCTGATATCCAGCTCTGGCAGCGGCGCAAGCACGCTTACAGGCGGCACAATCATGGGTGCGGCGGGACAGGACCTGATTGTCATCCAGAACAACACGGCCAGCCCGTTCACCATCGGCTCCGTCATCGCCAATAACGGCTCGCCAACGGCCCTGACGCTTGGCGGATTGGGCGGCACTTTGATCCTCACCAACACCGAGACCTATTCGGGCGCGACTTATCTCAACGCCGGCACCCTGCAGGTGGGCAGCGGAGCGGCAGGCTTGGGCGACATTCACACCACGTCCGCCATTTATGATAACGGAACCCTGGCCTTCAACCGCCCGGACAGCACCACCGTCAACGGCGCGGTCAGCGGAACCGGCAGTTTGTCGCAAAATGGAACCGGCGTGTTGAATCTGACGGCCAATAACACCTTGCAAGGACTGGTCACCATCAACAGCGGCGTGCTGCAGTTGGGCAACGGCGGTGCGGCGGGCAGCATCAGCAATGCGGCTGGCGTGGTGGATAGCTCAATGCTCATCATCAGCAACAGTTCCGTTATGAGTGTTCCCGCCGTCATCAGCGGCGCCGGCGTTTTGGTGAATGCAGGTTCCGGCAGCTTTGTTATAGTGACCAATGAGACTTACACCGGCACCACCGTTGTCAGCAATGGCACGATTGTGGTGGCGGCCGCCGGCACGATATCCAACACGACTGCGATTGTTGTCAATGCGGGCGGAACCTTGGATGTGTCGGCCGCCGGACTGACGCTGCGCAGCACCTATCCCGGTGAGGTTCTGGCGGGCAATGGTGCCATCAACGGCGCGTTGACCACGGCCTCCGGCTCTTTGCTTACACCCGGCACCAACGGGGTTTTTGGAACCTTGACCTTCAATAACAACCTGAACCTGAACGGTGGTAAATACTATTTTGATGTCACCAACACTGTTAACGACCATGTTTTCGTTGGCGGGATTGTCAATCAGGGTGGCGGCGTTGCCATCATTAATTGCCCCACGAATCTGGCAAATGGTATTTACAATCTTGTTTACGCCACAAATGGCGTCAGCGGGTCGGCTGCAAACATCGCTGTGTATGCCCCGCAACTTCCGCTCGGGCAGCTTGCCGTGGTGACGAATTCCACGGCGCACACGGTTGACCTGCTGGTCTTCTCGGGTTATGCCACGACGGTGACCTGGCTGGGTGATGGCGGGAACAATTATTGGGATACCAGCTCCAATTCCAAATGGCAGAACTCGCTGCTGTATGCCAGCGCCGACGATGTGATCTTTGATGACTCCGGCAACGGCTCGGTTCCCGTGAACCTTGACGTCGGCTCGGTCTATCCGAGCGTCATTACCGTCAATTCGACCAACGTGAATTACACGCTTGGCGCGGGCACTCCGACTGTCGCGGCCAACATCATCAGCGGTGGCGCTGAAATCATCAAGAACGGCACAGGCACCCTGACCATCCAGAACGTGAACGATTATCTGGGCGGCACCGTCATCAACGGCGGCACAATCGTGCTGGGCAACAACACTGCCGCAAGTGCCGACGGCATGATTGGCAGTTCGTTTGTGACCAACAGCGGCGCCTTGATTGGCAACAACTTCACCAATGAGACGGTTTTCGGCCCCATCATCAATGGCCCCACCGCTGGTTCCCTGACGCAGCAAGGCGCCGGGAAGCTGATTTTGGCCGGTAACAACTCCGGCTTTACCGGGCCGGTGACCATCGCCACCAACAGTGCCCTGCAGATTGGCAATGGCACCAGCGGCAGCATCATGAGCACGCCGGTTCTGACCAACAACGGCACCCTGGTCGTTGACGTTTCCGGCAGCCAGACGATCGTGAACGACATCATCGGCGGCGGCAGCTATTCCAACCTGCTTGGAACAATACTGTTGAGCGGCACCAACAGCTACGCTGGCGCAACGGCCGTCAATGGCGGCGAGCTTGACATCGCGTCAACCAATGCGCTTCCGCCCACCACATCGCTCATCCTGAACGACAACGCCAGCGGTGTTGCGAATTCAGCGGGCATACTGGATCTGCACGGAAACAATCTGACCGTCGCCAGCCTCTCGGGCGGCAATACTGGCAACGGAACGGCGGGCCTCGAGGAAGGCTTGGTCTATAATAACGACGCCACCACCACGAACATCCTGACAATCAACGGTGGCACCACCAACACCTACAATGGCCAGCTCCTGGATAATGTCACCTCTGGCACCAGCAAACTCGGATTGGCGATTCTTGGTAGTTCGTTGACGCTCGTTGTGCCCGTGAATTCGGGAAATGCCATTGTGTATCCGAACACTTTTAGCGGCGGCGTCACCCTTAGCAACGCAACGCTGGCCCTGGGTGCCGTTGTTTCCACCACTCCGTCTCTTGAAGGCAGCGATGCGATCGGTGGCAGCCCGCTCGGCACGCAAAACATCTTGGCGACCGGCACAAACGACACCTTCTTTGCGGCTGATTCGGGCGGCAGCACGGGTCCGACAATCGCAACCGCGGTCGGCACCTTGACTGTGGCGACGAATGCGTTCCTCTATATCAACGGCCCGCAACGCGGCGCATTCACGTCCACGGCGCTGGTGGGCGGCAACTGCACCTTGCTCTATCAGCCCGAGTATGTGCGTGATCAGGTCTCGTTCGGAAATGCCAGCGCGTATAACGGCACGGTCATCTTTGCCGGAAACGGCGGCGGCGGAAACGCCGGCGGCGGATTTGTCTATCAACTTGCTGCGGGAGGCCTTCCTAATGCGAATGTCGTCTTGGGCATCACCAACAACCAGCCCCTGTCCATAGCCGGCAATGGCGGCCTCTTCCCGCTCGGCACCCTGAGTGGTGGCGATAACTCGGCTACGATTGGTGCTGCCAGCCAGGGTAACGGCACCTCCAACGGTGCGGGAAACACGGTTTGGGTGGTCGGTAACTTGAGCATCAACGCGACTAACGTCGTTGGCGCCCAGATCACGGATGCCGGCTGCGGCGTCCGCATGAACGGTGCCGGTGTCTTGATACTGACCAACAACATCCTGAGCTATGGAGGTCAGACCTGTGTCAGCAACGGCATCCTGTCGTTCGCTCCGCTGGGCAACAACCCCGTTCTGGGCTTTACCCCGCTGACGAACAACTTCCTTGTCTGCTCCAACTTTACAGTGGTCGCGCCGGGAATCCTGGATGTGACGCATATCGGTGGCACGCTCTATGTCGGCGTGAACACCGCCAGCCAGAGCCTCTTCGGCAACGGCACGATCAACGGTAGTGTGCTGGTTACGAACAACCTCATCGCACCCGCTTCGCGCGTTGGACCCAACGCTGGCTCTTTCCCGGGTAACCTGACGGTGACCAACAATATGACCGTAAACTTTGGCAGCACGATCCAGATGAACATCAGCGCCACCAACTCGACGCCCTATTCCAGTGTGACAGCGGGCGGGACGCTGACCATCAATAGCGCACGGCTCACCGTGCTCGCCAATGACAGCGCTCCATTCGCCAACCAAAGTTCGAATGTGTTCTACTTCTTCGACAGCCCCGCTGGCGTCCATCATGTCGTTACCGCCAACACCATTGGCTCAACCGGCACTGTCGGCATCACGAACATCAGCCTGCCGGTTGTGGCGAATTCCTATTGGGTTACCAACCTCGCGCTGGACGGCAGCATGGCGCTGGTGGACACCAACAGGGACTCCAACCCGCTTCTCTCATCCTTGGTGGTCTCTCCGGCTGGAGCGCTGACGCCGGCGTTCAGCTCCAACACGTTGAGCTATACGGCGGTTGAGGCTTATCTCAACAGCCCCATCACGGTGACACCCACGCTTATGGACGCCACCGCCACCAACCAGGTGATTTATCTGGGGGCGACGCAGTTGGTGGCTTCGGGCAGCGCGAGCACCTCGTTGACGCTCAATAGCAACCCGCGCGTGGCCAACACGGTCACCGTGCTGGTGACGGCGCAGGATGGCGTGCACTTCACTAATTACACCGTGAACGTGGTGCGCAATCCGGCCCGGACGGCGCCCTTGCTTGCCCCGGTCATTAACGGCAATACGCTGACGATGAGCTGGCCGTTGTCTGAAAACGGCTATCAGGTGCAGGCGCAGACCAATGCGCTGGGCATCGGCCTCTCCAACAACTGGGTGACCGTGGCCGGCTCCAGCCTGACCAACAGCATCTCGATTATCATTGACTCGAACCAACCCAGTGTGTTCTATCAGTTGATCAATACAAATTCGCCGTAGGACAACACTTGAACCATTCATGGCGCGCGGTCCGCCCGGCGGGCCGCGCGCCAGGTTTTTTTGCAAGGTTGAGGATGACAAACATTTACGGCAGGGCGCGCACGGAGTGACGCGCCCTGCCAGATTGTCTGTGAACCGGATAATCCCCTGATCACCCTGTGCGTTTGGACGCACACCCCCGTTTACCCCTTGCAAAATGAATAAAGAAGCCTTAAAGTTTTTGCATGACTCACTTTATTCGTAATAACAAGCGGGTCGCGTCTGGCGGCTTTACACTCATTGAACTGCTGGTGGTGATCGCCATCATCGCCATCCTGGCGGCGCTGCTGCTGCCGGCGCTGGCCTCCGCCAAGCGCAAGGCAAGGCTTGCGGCCTGCCAGAGCAACTTCCATCAGGTTTATATCGGTTGCGCAGCTTATGCGAACGACTACGGCGACCTTTATCCGATTTGCACCGTGGGCGGCGGCAATGCCGCTCCGGCTTTCAACAACTTGA
>Ga0181525_10000426_pt1 | contig 37100 bp, 30 predicted proteins | sample PEATcosm2014_Bin_48_FD_121100 | JGI IMG/M metagenome (GOLD analysis project Ga0181525, IMG submission 121100) | Peatland microbial communities from MTU Mesocosm Facility, Houghton, MI, USA - PEATcosm2014_Bin06_10_metaG | ecosystem: Environmental > Terrestrial > Soil > Wetlands > Peat | place... | reverse complement strand
GGCACCTTGGGCGACTTGAGGGTGACTTCAGCGTGGTAGCGCTTTTTGAGGCGGCTGACGATGGCCTCGATGTGAGGCTGGCCTGCGCCGGCGATGAGGAATTCGTTGGTCTGCGGATCGCGGAAAAAGCGAATGAGCAGATCCTCTTCCATGAGCTTGTGAATGGCCGGGGCGAGCTTGTCTTCGTCGGCGCGGGACTTGGGCTCAATGGCGTAGGTCATGGCCGGCTCGGGGAGGGGATGCAGATCGATCTGGATATCTGAACCCTTGACTCCGAGGGTGTCGCCGGTGAGCGTGTCGCGGAGCTTGGCCACTGCGCCGATGTCGCCGGCGTGCAACTCGGGAACCTCGACGGCCTTGCGGCCCTGCATGACGCTGAGATGCGAAAAGCGCTCTTGGCCGCGGCGCGTGTAGTTTTCAATGGTGGCGTCGTTTTTGATGACGCCGCCGATGACTTTGAAAAAGGTGATGCGGCCAGCGAAGGGGTCAGTCATGGTCTTGAAGACCATCAGAGAGAGCGGCTCGCTATCGGCGAGCTTGCGTTTGAGCTTGACAGGCTCGGGCTCGCCTTCGACGGGCTTGACGATCTCACCGGGAGCGCGGACGGCGATGGGCGCCCGCTCGACGGGCGAAGGCGTGTAGGCCTTGATGAAGTCGAGAAGATGGTCGAGGGCCATGTTGGAGAGGCCGCTCGAAAAAAGCACGGGGAAGATGCGGTCTTCGCGAATGGCTTCGTGGAGTGCCGAGACGAGGTGCTCTTTGGTGAGCGTGCCAGTCTCGAAGTACTCCTCCATTAGTTCGTCTTTGCCTTCGGCGATCAGCTCGACCAGCGCCTCATGGCGGGTCTTGGCGTCGGCGGACAGGCTGGCGGGAATCTCAGCGGTCATCTTGCCGCGGCCATCGCCGCCGGGGGTGTAATAGTAGGCCTCCATCGTCACAAGATCGACGACGCCGTGAAAACCCTCTGCGCCGGAGATGGGAAGCTGGACGGGTACGCAGTTGCGGCCCCAGCGATCGACTAAATCGTCGATGAGCGCGCTCAATCCGCCGCCGCCGCCGGCCTTGGGGTGGTCCATCTGATTGACGAGAACGACGCGTGGAACGCCTGCTTCGTCGGCATAGCGCCAGACGCGCTCGGTGACCGGCTCGATGCCGTTTTGGGCGTTGACCACAACGATAGCCGATTCGACAGGCAGCAGAGCCGCGCGGGCCTCGTGGGTGAACATGTGAAAGCCGGGCGTGTCGACGAGATTGATCTTGATGCCTTGCCACTCGGCAAAGGCCACGGCGTTTTGCATGGTTGCGCCGCGGGCGACTTCCTCTTCGTCATAGGCGGTTACAGCCGAGCCGTCTTCGACGCGGCCCTGCGTGGGGGTCATTTTCGCGGCATGCAGCAGAGCGGCGATCAAGGTGGTTTTGCCACTGTGCGCATGCCCCACTACAGCTACGTTGCGGATCTCACTTCCCTGGTACGTTTTCATGGTCTTCTCCTGGTGATTTTGCTGGGTTGTTTCAGAATTAGCGGGGGCATTTTAGGGGGGGACAGGAGATCCGCGGGAACGCCGCCATGGGCGTTCGTGTGGCCGGATTGGAGGGCCACGTGTCCCGGTCTGCCGTCTACCTCGTCCATAAAGCGTTCAACCTAATAGGCTTGGAACTGGAGGGTCTCGGGCCGGCGCCGCGCGGAGAAGGATAGAGTGCTTCCGCAGGGCGTCTTTCTAAGAAACTCGGATGCTATCACACTGGGAGTGTGAACGTCCTGTGACTTGAGCCACCTGCTGTGGCGACCTGCTACGGGGCCGGCGGCATTCGGTACCCCTTGAATTGGCCCCTTCCCGGTCTGGACTTATTATGACTATAACGACTATAATTATGGTTGAAATGAGCAGAGGTGCTTATGGCGCTTTGGCAGGTGCAGGAGGCAAAGACTCGGTTGAGCGAGGTGATCGAGGAGGCGCGCGGCAGCGGTCCGCAGATCATCACGCGGCACGGCAGGGAGCGGGCTGTGCTGCTGTCGATCGAGGATTACCGGGCCCTCACGGCTCACAAGCCGGATCTGAAAGAGTATCTTCTGGGCGGTCCGAAGGTGGATAGCTTCGAGATCGAATACGACCGGGATACGGGCCGGGAGATCGAGTTGTGAGTGAGCGATTGATGTACCTGCTGGACACCAATGTCCTGAGCGAGACACGCAAGAAGAAGGCCGACGCTGGAGTGATCTCCTTCCTTGAGAGCGCCGACTCGTCGTGCCTCTTTATCAGTGTGCTCACCTTAGGCGAGCTGAGAAAGGGAGTCGCCAAGAAGCAGCGAGAGGACCCGGCGATGGCCAAAAGACTGGCCGGATGGGCGGATGGGCTGGAATTGAGCTTTACTGACCGGATTCTGAGTGTCGATGCGGCTGCCGCGAGGCTTTGGGGAAACTGGTCCAGTGAGAGGCCGAGACCGGTTGTGGATACCCTGCTCGCAGCTACCGCTGTGCTGCATGGATTGACCTTTGTGACTCGCAATATTCGCGATGTGCGAGGGATACCGGTGAAGCTGCTCGATCCCTGGACGGAATAGAGAATCTGCGGTGCGGCCAACTGCTCGCTATCCGCTCGCTGGCGCTTCCTGTGGTCCATCGGCGACAATGCTCAGGTTATGAAAAAACTCTCACGCCGGGATTTTCTTATGACTGCCTCTGCTGCCACGCTTGCTGCCGCTGCCGCGCCCTCGCTTGGCTCGTCCTTGGGCGATTCACACTCCCGCCAGCGGGTGCTTGTCGGGTCCAATACTTCAGATGGCATTCTGGCCTACGACTGGGATCCGGCTTCAGGAGAGCTGACCGCAGCCGGTGTGGCCGCAAAGCTTGACCGGGTGGACTGGCTGACTTATTCAAATGACCGCAAGTTCCTCTTTGCCGCGTCGGAGGTCCACACGTTTGATGGAAAGCCGACGGGTGGGGTGGTCAGCTTCAGCGTAGCGTATGGGGAACTGAAACAAATCTCTCGACAGAACGCGGCCAGCGTGGGTACTTGCCATATTGCTCTCGACCGCACGGGAAAGGTGCTGATGGCTGCCGATTACACCGGCGGTGGGGCTGCGAGTTTCCAAGTGGCGGATGGCAAGCTCAGCCCGGCGGCGTGGAGCGAGATCTATGTCGGCCATGGGCCGAATACAGACCGGCAAGAAAAGGCGCACGCGCACTTTGTGGCCTATTCGCCAGACAACCGGTTTGCCTATATCAACGACCTGGGCAGCGATTGCATTCACATCTACAAGCTGAACACAGAGACGGCGATGCTGACAAAGACCGGAATTTACAGGGCCAAGCCCGGCGCGGGACCGCGGACTTTGCACTTCCATCCCAACGCGCTTACGGGTTACTCGGTGAATGAGCTGGACTCGACGATTGACGTGCTGGAATGGGGTGACCGAGACGGCAGTCTGACTCTAGCCAACCGCATCGAGTTATTGCCCGAGGGCTATCATGGGCCGACGCGGGCCTGCGATACGGTAATTACTCGCGACGGTAAGTTTGTCTACTTTGCCAATCGCGACAATAACTTCCTATATAGCTTCCGTGCGGAATATGAGACCGGCAAGCTGACTCCGATTGCGCGCAGTAACTGCGGCGGCAAGACTCCGCGAAACTTTGTGCTGGACCCGACGGAAAACTGGATGTTGGTGGCGAATCAGGACTCGAATCTGATCAGCGTCTTTCGGCGGAATGCGGAGACGGGTGAGTTAGCCAATGAGGGGAAGAGTTATCCGGCGGCGGAGCCGATGCGGGTTTTGTTCTAGGAGCATTAAGAAAGCTGGTTGAGATTCAGGGTCTCCCCGGTCCGAAAATCCGGACTTGGCCAGTTTTGTGTCATTGAACGCTATGGAGGTCTGCGCGACCCGCCTGCTGGAGGAAAGAAGATGAGTGGAGCAAACAGTGAAGTATCGCCAAGTCTCTTCCGTAGATTTGTCGTTTGTCTTAAGCGCGTTATGATCAATGGTCGCTTAGGTCAGCTACTCATCATAGCTCTCGTTACAGCGGGAGTTGGGATTCTCATTCTCGACAATCGCTGGTCTCCGGAGTCACAGAGGTCGGTAGCTCAAGTCGTCCAGGAATTGAAGTCCTTACCTCAACCTCCACAGTCTGCTGAAGTGGACTTTAGTTCTGGCTTCCAGCCACGTGTAGGAAAAGCCGAGAGGAAAATTGTCTCAAGACTCTCAGAGGAAGAATTGTGCGCATTCTACCGACCGATCATGGCCAATTCCGGATGGAGGTTGGTACGCGATAACTGTGATCGCTGGCCGGGACCCTACACTTTAATGGAGTATCAAAAGGGACACGTGAATTGGAGCCTTCGAGCCGCCATCCAGAACAGCTCGGAAGTCGAGCATGAGTATGATCTGGTTTCAACCTGGTTGCGCTGATATGCAGGCGGGTGGATAACTGCCGTTCGCAGCGTCAGGCGCCGACGAGAATGGGGATGGCTAGTTCGACATGCGCATCCACGGGAACGGCAGCTTCGGTGGCTACCGGCACATGAGCCAGTTCCCAGGCTGAGCGGTCCTTCATCAAGCGGGAGACGAGCGCGGTGTGCATGGCGTGCCCGGCGCGCTCGGCGACTACGTGGCCTTCTATGCGGCGTCCGGCGAGGGCCAGATCCCCGATCAGGTCGAGCACCTTGTGGCGCACATACTCGTCCTCAAAACGGAGCGGGCCGTTGACCGGGCCTTTTGGCCCCAGAATGATGGCGTTCTCAGGGCTTGCACCGCGGATGAGGCCCATGTCGCGCAGCCGTTTCTCGTCGGCCTGATAGCCGAAGGTGCGCGCGGCGGCGATGTAGGTGCCGTAGGTCTCGGCGGCCAGATCGATGCTGGAGCTTTGACGGCCCACGGGCGCGGGAAAGTCGATTGTGTATTCGATGCTGTAGCCGGAGCCGGGATAGACTCCGATGAACTTGTTGCCCTCGCGCACCTCGACCGCGCGGAGGACGCGGATGCTCTCGCGGCGGCGGCGCTGGGTGCGGATGCCAGCGCTTAGAAATGCCTCGACATAGGGAAATGCGCTGCCGTCGAGGATGGGCAGTTCCAGGTTGTCGACCTCGGCGATGATGTTGTCGACGCCCATACCGATGAGGGCCGATAGCAGATGTTCAGTGGTCTGAATCAGGACGCCCTGGCGCATCAAGCTTGTGGCATAACTAACTTTGGCCACGTAGCGGCCGATGGCTGGGATTTCGAAGTTGTCTAGATCGGTGCGGCGGAAGACGACGCCCGAGCCGGCAGGAGCGGGCAGAAGGCGCATGGTCACCGGCGCACCAGAGTGAAGGCCGATCCCGGTGAACTCAAGGGGCGCGGCAATCGTTTGTTCCAGGTGCGCGGGAGTCAGGTGCGCGGAATCTGGCAAATACTTATCTCCGGTGGTGAAAAACCATGCACTAGGCTCTAGGTTAGACGGCAAAGGTTATCTGTGTCCTGTGGCATTTTTGCCACACTTTGCGCCGAATAGAGAAATTCCTTGCAAAAACTCAACCCAACGAGGCCTTATTCAACCACGCGCAGATTCTCTGAGGCGTACTGTGCGATTTCCCCATCCATCGTCACTAACACCAACCCTTCCAAGGCGGCCTGGGCGATCAATAACCGGGCGAAGGGGTCTTTATGAATGGGCGGCAGGCCGCAGACCCCGGCAATGTGCTGGGGGCGCAGAAGCAGCGGCGTGGCGACCAGTTGCTCCAGCGCATCGGTCCACCAGGCGCGCGGATCGCCCACATCCAGCGTGTTTTTCATGCTCTTGAGCACGACCTCCCAGTAGGAGATGACGCTGAGATAATTGGGCCCTGTGGCGATGGCAGCTTTTGCCGCGATAGGCAATGCGCTCGACTGCCTCAACGAGAAGATTGCCGCATGCGTGTCGAGAAGGTAACCGGAGTCTTGCCTCGGGTCACTCACAGATCGCCTTCGAGGAAGCGGTCAAGGTCGATCGGATCGTTCCAGCCGGGCAACAGGCGGATTCGATCCTTCATGCCGTCGAAACGCACCTGACGGCGTTCGACCGGAGGCGGAGTGAGCTGTGCGACAGGGCGGCCGTGGCGGGTGATGATCACGGGCTCGCCGCCCTCGACGATGCGCAGCAGCTCAGTGAAACGGTTTTTCGCTTCCGCAGTGCCGATGTTCATAAACTCGATTATAGCCATAATTTATGGCCATAACAAGCGATGCAGCTCAAGAGGCTAAAATTGCCCTGAAAGGTCCACAAATGTCCGTCATTGGCAATCTCCCAGTTCCGATGCGCGCGCTGCTGGCTGGGGCGCGGCGCAATGAGACAGCGCTGCTCGAACTGACCCAGAGATTGGTCCGGGCCGAGTCGCCCTCGGACGACAAGGCCGCTGTCGATGCCTGCATCGTGCTGGCGGCCGCGCAAGCCAAGGCTCTGGGCGGGCGGGTCAAGTTCCATAAACAAAAGAACTTTGGCGACCTGCTGGAGGCGCGCTTTGGGCCGAAGTCCGAGACCGGCGCTGCCGGGCGGACGATGCTGCTGGGCCATCTGGACACTGTCTGGCCGCTGGGGACGCTGAAGACGATGCCCTGCCGGTTGGGAGAAGGCCGGCTCTGGGGGCCCGGCACACTGGACATGAAGGCTGGCGTTGCGATGGCTTTCGCCGCCATCGAGTTGCTGGCCGAGGTGGGTGCGCTAAACCGCGAGATTGTCCTTTTGCTGAATAGCGATGAGGAGGTTGGCAGCCCTGTTTCACGGCCTGCGACCGAACGGCTGGCGGCTGAGAGTGCGCGGGTCTTTGTTCTGGAGCCGGCGCAAGGGCTGGCATACAAGACTGCCCGAAAGGGAGTTGGAAACTGGCGGATCGACGTAACTGGAATGGCTGCGCACGCCGGGGTTGATTTCGGAAACGGGTCGAGTGCGATTCGGGAGTTGGCCAGGGCGATCGAGAAAGTAAGCGGATGGACGGATCTGAAGCGGGGAATCACGGTGAACGTGGGCATCGTCGGCGGTGGAAGCAAGTCCAACGTGATCCCGGCAGCAGCCTGGGCGGAGGTGGATGCGCGGATCGTCCGCAAGGGCGACGGACCGCGCATTGAGCGCCGATTTGCCTCTCTCAAGCCGGCGGACAGCAGTTGTAAGCTGGCCGTTTCCGGCGGCATCAACAGGCCGCCGATGGAGCGTACCCGCGCCACCGTGCGTCTCTACCATGAAGCCAGAGCGCTGGCGGCCGAGTTGGGGTTTGTGCTCGAGGAGGCCTCGACCGGCGGCGCTTCGGATGGGAACTTTACCTCCGCGCTGGGAATCCCGACCCTCGACGGAATGGGTGCAGTGGGCGAAGGGGCGCACGCAAGCCATGAATCCGTCGTTTTGGAGCATCTCGCACCTCGGACCGCATTGCTGGCTGGAGTGCTGGCTTAATGCGCAAGCACAAGGTCAAGCGTTTGATCGCCTGTTAGACTTCCGTGAGGTTTGACCCGGAGATGAACTACGCAATGAAGAAGATAGCTTTAATCATGATTTTAGCGGCCATCACCGTGGCTGCGCTCGCGCAATCCTCTTCCAAGCCCGTGGCACATTCCGCCAAATCGGCCACTTCCGCTCAATCCGCGCCGGGAACTCCGACCGTAAAACTTCCCTCCGGTGTGCCTCCCGGCGAAGGTCCGGTGGAGACAGCATTCGCCCTTCGCTACCAGGACATTGTGGTTGGAAGTGGCACACTTGCCGAGCCCAACGAGACCTACAAGGTGCAATACACCGGGTGGCTCGGGACCAACGGTCGCGCCGACGACGGGCGCAAGTTCGACTCGTCCTATGACCGCCGTTCCGCACTGAGGAACACGGATGGGAGTCCGTTTCTGGATGCGGATGGAAAGCCCCGGCTAGGCGATCCGCCGCCCTTCAGCTTTCCGCAGGGCCTTGGCCGGGTGATCGCGGGCTGGGACCAGGGCTTTGGCGGCATGAGAGTTGGAGGGAAGCGTCGGCTGTTCATCCCCTGGCAACTGGCATATGGAGCGAGGGGCCGCCCCGGCCCCGACGCAGCGCATCCTGGCATTCCCGAGAGAGCAGACCTGATCTTCGATGTGGAGCTGATCGACGTAGTAGACATTCCGGGTCGATAATCGATTTGAACAAACGCTGACAACTGCGGCGACCGCCCACGCGAAATACCCAGACGCTGGGCCGGCTGATACACTTCATTTGAGAAAAACCACCCCGGAGTTTGACAACACCATGAGAAATTCCGTTCTGATTCTGCTGTTGGCAGCCACCGTGGCGGCCGCAAGCGCCCAACCTCCCGCAAAGCCGGCTACCACCCCAGCGAAATCGGCTACGGCCGCCAAACCAGCGGCAAAAACAGCTACAACAAACACCAAGATGGCAACGTCCGCCGAGAAGCTGCCCGCTGGAATGACCCCGCTCGCGGGACCGAAGGCAACGCTCTATTCGATGACGCTGCGCTACCAGGACGAAAAGGCCGGCGACGGCGCCGAGGCAGTGCCGGGCAAGATGCTGAGGTTCCACTACACGGTGTGGACTGCGGGAGAGAATGGCGTGAAACTCGACTCCTCACACGACCACCCCGGACAGCCGCTGAAAGACAACGATGGCAAGCCGGTGATGGGTGAGGATGGTAAGCCCAAGTTGGGCGATCCTCAGCCGGTGCCGGTGATCATGGGACAAGGCCGTCCGCTTCCCGGTTGGGACTTGGGGGTTGAAGGCATGAAAGCCGGCGGCAAGCGCCGCGTGTTCATTCCATGGCAGTTGGGCTTCGGCGCTCATGAGATTCCCGCGCGAGACGCCGCTCATCCGGCGATTCCCGGCAAGTCCGATCTGATCCTGGATATAGAACTGGTAAGCGTGTCTGAACCACCGCAGCCGCCTCAACGCCCGGCCATGGGACCTGGGATGAATCCCCCGGCGGGCGCGGGTCCTCATCCGATGCCCGGCGGTCCGGGAGCACCGGCTGCTCCTGCGGCGACTCCAGCTCCACCCGCGGCTCCCGCTCCGGCACCGCCAGCAGCGGCTCCTGCTCCGGCAGCTCCCGCGCCTCCGGCGCAACCGCAACCGAAGTAAAGGCGTGGCTCAATCCCACCTTCGCCGCGAGATCAGTTATGCGGCGGGGGTGGGGCATCCAGGAAATCTAAAATCCTCCCTCATTCAGAGGGTTGAAGCGAATTCCTCGATCGATACCTGTGGTTACCAGGCCGCGCCAGCGGGTAGCTCTGGCGTGGCCTGTATCAACACGCCAGCGTCGTCTTTCCTGAGCCGGACTCGCCAGCCAAGCTGGGCGTCTCGCCGGACACTATCGAGAACGGAAAATCTTCGACGACTGCTTGCTGCACGGTTCGCAGACCAACCGGCCGAGGAAAGCTCTTTGAAACCGAACTGGCATCAACGAGCTTCATCGATCGAAAGTCGATACCTCCATCCGACCTGTTGAGATCAATCCAGCCTGGGATGGAGCTTGTGAAAGCCGGTGGCCTGCTGGTAGGCCCAGCCAAACGCGGCCAGCTTGGCGTCCTGGAAATGAGCGGCCAGGAAAGTCAGGGATACGGGAGTTCCCGGTCCGCCGATGTCGTCGCTGTCGCCGTCGTCGATCTTGGGCGGAGGGGGCGCATCTGCTCCGCGCAGTCCGTTGGGCAGGATCAGCGCCGGATGGCCGGTGAGGTTGGTTGCCGTCAGTTGCGTGTCGGTGGAGGGTGTGACGATGACGTCCACCTGGTCGAAGAGGGCATCGACCTGCTGGATGGCCAGGGTGCGAGCGCGATTGGCCTGGATGTACTCGACCGCCGGATAGAAACGCGCGATGCGGAAGGCATTGGGCCAGTCCTCGACCCCCTGTTCGGTGAGCAACTTGTCGCGGCCACCGAGGGTCAGATCGTCGAAGGCGGCGGCGGCCTCGGCGGTAAGCAAATTGGCCATGGCCTCCCAGGGGAACTTGGGCAACTCCAGAGGGGTGAGCTTCAAGCCAGTGCTCCGCAGCTTGTCGAGGGCGGCAAGCTCGTAGCGGCGGTCGTATTCGCGGCGTGCGCGGGCCTCTCTCAATTGGAGGTTCTTCTGTTCGCGCTTCTGCCGCTCTTCGGAGGTCTCGCCGGGCTTGGCCTCTGCGAGTTTGAGCGGGGGCAGCGGATCGAACTCGCTCTTCATGTAGCCGACACGGAATTGGAATAAGCCCTTCCGCGGATCCCAGTGAAAGTCGGACTGGATGGCTGCGGCGTCCCTTGCATCGGGACCGTGGATCGCTTCGAGGACCATGGCGCAGTCTTCGACTGTGCGCGCGATGGGGCCGAGCTTGTCCATCGTCCAGCTCAGCGCCATCGCCCCGGTGCGCGGAACGAAGCCGAAGGAGGGCCGGAGGCCGGTAGTTCCGCAGCGCGTGGAGGGAGAGGAGATGGAGCCCAGTGTCTCCGAGCCGATGGCGAAGGCCACGCATCCGGCGGAGACGGCGCTGGCCGAACCGGCCGATGAACCGCTCGAACCCTGCTCAGTGTTCCAGGGGTTGCGGGTGCGTCCGCCAAACCACTTGTCTCCCAATGCGAGCGCGCCGAGTGAGAGTTTCGCCACCAGCACGGCTCCGGCTGCATCGAGCCGCTGGACCACGGTGGCGTCCTCGTCGATGGATTGATGCTCGAAGCCACCGGCGCCCCAGGTGGTGGGATAACCCTTGACCGCCAGCAGATCCTTTGCGCCCCAGGGAATCCCGAGGAGCGGGCTACGATGATTCCCCGCGGCGATGTCGGCGTCGGCAGCCTTTGCCTGGGCCAGTGCGCGTTCTTCGGTCAGCGTAATGACGAAGTGCAGTTTCGGGTCGTAGCGCTTGAGGCGCGCGATGTACATCCTGGTCAGATCGAGCGAGGTGATCTTGCGCGTGCGCAGAAGAGTTCCGAGATTGGCGACCGACTCGAAGGCCAGATCCTCGATGCGTCCGGTAGAAAAATCGACCGGTTTGGCCGATTCACCTTGCCAGACAATTTGCCTTGCCGGCATTTTGGCGCCCGGCAGCAATGGATGAAAGACGAAGGCCGGCGGAACGGAGTTGGCCATTTTGAGAGCGCGAATCGGCTCATAAGCCCCTCGCTGGCCGTTGAGGCCGTCGAGCATCATCTTCTTCTCTTCGGCGGTGAAGGGGCCGACGCCGGCCAGCTCGGCTGCCTGATCGATCATCTCCGCGGTGATTTTAGGCGGTTCCGCGGGCTTGGAGGCGGTGGCAGGCTGCTGGGCCTGTGCGGCCAGTGTGTACAAGATTCCGGGAAGTAGGGCGGAGCTGATGCCGGCCCGGCTACAGGCGGCCAAAAACCCTCGACGATCCAATGGCATGATGGAGCATTCCTTTCAGGGAGAAAAACCGTTGCGAAAGAATATAGCTGAATGAGGCGGGATCGCATTTGGGAATTTGCAATTCTGCGCACCAACCGATCGAAATGACCACAGAGTTCTTTGCGCCAAAGTCCTATTCTGCCTTAAAGGCACCGGTCCGGGCCTCAAGGCCGCGTCTCTTTGGAGCGATTTCGGGGATTGATACCCCCCAACCGCATGGCGAGGGTAGGGTGCCCTGTCGCTGCAGTTATCTGCCAGCCAGAGCAGACCCATGCTCCCGGATTCCTGACCCCTGATCCTCCAGCACCTGCTCGTAATAGCGGACGTAGTGGGGCACAACCAGCGAGGCGCAGAAGCGGTTCTGAGCTGTTTTCCGCCCGGCGTCGCGCATCGTCTGGAGGCGGTCGCGATCTTTGAGCAGGCTTGCGGCTCCGGCAGCCATTTCTTCAACCTCTCCGACGGGATAGAGGAGGCCGGTAACGCCGTCGTCGATCAATTCGGGGACACCGCCGACGCGCGTGGCGATGGATGGAACCTTGCAGGCCATGGCTTCGAGCGCGGCCAGGCCAAAGGACTCCAACTCGCTGGGCATCACCATCAGGTCAGCCAAGGGGAGGAGCTCGTTGACGCGCTCCTGCTTACCCATAAAGTGAACCCTGTCATGAATTTGTAGGTCGTGAGCGAGCCACTCGGCGGCGGAGCGGTCTGGACCGTCGCCGACCAGAACGAGCCGCGCAGGAAGCTGGCGGGCGACCTGCGCAAAGACTCTGACCACGTCGACGACCCGCTTGACCGGGCGGAAATTCGACAGATGCATCAGGATTGCTTCATCGGGAAGGGCCAGCCGCCGGCGGGCTGCGGCTCTGGCTACTTCATCCTTGATGGGCGCGTACTGGTCGCAGTTAACGAAGTTGGGAATGACCTCGATGGGACGCGCGATGCCGAAGTCGGTGAGGGTTTTGTCCTTTAGATAGCTGGAGATGCTGGTGACGCCGTCGCTCTGCTGGATGGCGTAGCGGGTGATGGGCAGGTAGCCGCGGTCGAGGCCGACGAGCGTGATGTCGGTGCCGTGGAGCGTGGTAACGAAGGGCAGGCTGCGGCCTTGGGCGGCGAGCATTTGCCGAGCCAGCAGGGCGCTGACAGAGTGGGGAATGGCGTAGTGGACGTGGAGCAGGTCGAGGTCGTGGAATTCAGCGACTTCGGCCATGCGCGAGGCGAGCGCCAGATCGTAGGGCGGGAACTCGAAGAGCGGATAGCTGGAGACGTGGACCTCGTGATATTCGATGCCGTTGTCGCGTCCGCTCAGCCGGAAGGGCTGCGAGTAAGAGATGAAATGCACTTCGTGGCCGAGGGCGGCCAGTTCGATGCCCAGCTCAGTGGCCACAACGCCCGAACCGCCGTAGGTGGGATAGCAGGTGATGCCGATACGCATAGTGCCTTCTCTTTGCTTGCGGATAGGGGCTCTTGCACATAGATGCGGCTCATGGACGCAACGGCTCTCGTTTCTGCGTTCAGGGTGAAACAGGACCTAGTAGACGCCGGGAATCAGCCGCTTCGCCTGCTGGCTGTAGGACGCATACTGGGCGCCGAAGGCCTCATTCAAGGCTGCCTCTTCCACGTGAATTCTGTAAAGAATAGCGATGGTGACAGGCGCCATGACGGCAAGGCACGCAATCCAATTGCACTTTACAATTCCTATGGCCAGGAACGAAAGCAGTGAACCGGAGTAGGCCGGATGGCGTACCCAGCGGTAGAGGCCGCTCCGGTAGAAGGTTTGATTGCTGCGGATGGCAACATTGGAGCTGAATCTTCTTCCCAGCGACAGGATTGCAGTCCATCGAAGCGTCATTCCGGCGATCAGCACAACGATCGCAGTCGTCATCAGCCCTTGAGCGCTGAATGGCAGGTTCGCTCTTGTTAAAGCACGCATCTTCTCGCCGGCGAAGAGGCTGAGAGCGATTGCAGCCATCAGGAAGATCAAAGATCCGCGGTCTTTCACGGCACCTCGGCCGCGGCGAGTGCGCATTGCAATAACGAGGAGCGTCTCTGATGCGGCCCAACCGTAGACCAGAATCCTCCAAAGAAGTGTGATCTCCAACCTGCCTCCATCTGCCGCTTAAACGCAGAGCTTTCCTATCGAACTCGTGACAAAAGAATACGCAACAGAGTCCGAGTCTGTTCCGCGCGCCTCCGAATGCGTGGCTTGCCGCCGCAAGATGGCGTGGACTCAGTCAGCCGTTTCAAAGGCAGGAAAAATCGATGAGTTCAATATCACCACTCAGGTTGATTGACGCGAGCGCATTCCGCTCGGTCTCGCGCGAGGCCAGCAGTCGAGTGTGGGCCAGGGCGAGATCGGCGTCGTTGTAGCCGGGATGGGAGACGAGTTCCCACGCACCGGGAGGAAGGTTGCGCAAGAGCGAATTGACGGTCGCTGAATTGAGGGTTCCGGTGGCCAAAACACCGATCGCTCCGTCGGTCGTGGTGAAGCCTTCTTCCGCAACGATGCGGCGGAAGGCAGGCTCGAGTAGCCGCAGCAATCGGACTTCGATCCGGCGGATGAATAGCGCGCCGGGTGTAGCGCGGAGGCTCCACGACGGCTCGAAGGGGTTGCGAATGGCGCGAATGCCCGCCGCTTGGGCCGCGCGGAGCACCGGGCGGAGGACGGCGGGGAACATATGCGTGTGCTTGTGTGTGTCGATGTGGGTGAGGCGCAGGCCGCGGTTTTGGAGCAGGGCAATCTGGGAGGCCGTCTCGGCTTCGATCTCAGCCGAGCGGATGCGGCCCTTGGCAAGCCGCTTGAGAAAAGCGCCGAGCTTGGGATGAAAGCGGCCAGTGCTTGAGTCGACAAGCGTGGGAAGCTCGTGGGTAGAGAGCGCTGGTTCTCCATCGACCAGTACGACGTGGCAACCGACGCCGAGCGAAGGTGCGGAGCGAGCGAATTCGATGGCTTCATCGGTGGCCGCGGCCTTGGCCATCAACGTCGCGCTGGTCAGGAACCCGGCCCGATGAAGCTCGATGATGGCGCGATTGACTCCGGTGGTCAGTCCAAAGTCGTCGGCATTGAGGATGAGACGGCCCACCCGGTGAGTCTATCAACTACGGCTGGGCGGCCCCAGGGCCTGTTCCCGATGAGTAAAGTCGAGCTGACCAGCAAGCAAATGCGCTGCTATGATGACAACAGGCCGCAAGGTTTTCTGAGCCACGTGGGCGGTTAGCTCAGCTGGTTAGAGCGCCTGCCTTACAAGCAGGAAGTCGGGGGTTCGAGTCCCTCACTGCCCACCAAAGACTGGTTCTATAGCGTCTAATAAAGTCCAATCTTTTCAATCAATCCACTGAAAACAAAGTATTTCTTTTTTATGCCGTCCCAAGCGGTACTATGGAAGCCAGATCGTTCTGGGGGTATTGTTGGGGGTACCCGTGATGTACTCCCAATTTCGATACCCCCAGATACCCCCAAAACCAGGAGGCGACCCTGGAACCTCTATCTGGCGGGCAATCCACTCCTCCACTTCCGTTTCGATCCAGCCGACAGCTCTGGCCCCCAGCGACACTGGCCTTGGGAACATTCCCTCAGTAACGCGCAGATAAACGGTACTTCGAGACATGCCGGTGCGATCCAACACGTTTGGCAATCTCAGAATCTTCTCGGGCATTCTCTTACCTCCAGGTCTGCAAGTCGCCGATCTCTTCTTACTGCAATGTACATCGCTTATAGTGTGCCATATTCGTCTGCGGCAAACAAATTGCCCATCCGATAAAATCGTGAGAAGAATACCGAATACCGCGACGTGCATGGCAGTTGAGGCATGTCATGATAGAAGAGGTTAACCGAGTGTTGAGCATTTAGTGCGCCTTGGGAATGGGAGCAGACAGAAGGCACAAGGGAACGCAGTATGAAAGCGAGAGGTCCATTTGTGGCAGTGAAGAAGAAAACCCGCTCCACGATCAAAAGAGCGCGGGAAACGGCTGACGACAAGCCAGGGATGACGCTCCGGCTTCCGATTGATTTGAGGGAGGCAATCACGGAGGAATCGCGCGTGAAAGGCGATTTGGCCAGGATTGTGCTCTTCGCGCTGAGTCAGGTTGACCGAGAAAAGGTGGAGATTCAGCAAACCCGCAAGGCGGGTCTGGAGCTTTCCAACCCGCAACTCCTTCATGTCGGCGCGGAGGCCAGGACGGCGCTAAAGGAATGGGCAGAATCCGAGAGGGTCAGTATCAACGCGATTGTCGTCAGCGTCCTCGAAGAGTTCTTCAAGCGCCTCAAGCGCAGCAAGGCGCTCCGGGAAGAATTGCGGCTTGAACTTCGCGCTCACAGGAGCTTCACTTCGCAATAGGCTTGCATTAAATTCAAGGAATCTTTTCCGGAAAACCTCCCCGAATGCCATCCCGGCTCAGTGAGTATCGGCCTGGACAGCTCCGCGTCAGGGCTAAACCGCGTAGAACGCGGCGCTACGCGGCCTTGACCCGAAGCTTCAACCCAGGCCGAATTTTCAGCTATCCGGGCATGTGCATTAAAAAGCAAAAGCAAGAACAAAAACCAAGCCCTTCTGCTTTCATTGTCGAGGTCCGCGTCAGCAGATCAGCAACGGCGGCGAAGCAGACCGCGCTCATTCCTGGGGCCCCACAAAGACGCTCGGAATGAATACCTTCTTCACCTGCAAGCGAGCCTCACGCTCGCGATTCAATTCCGCCTCGCGATCCAAACGCGCCATTTGCTCTTCTCTCCGTATTAGCCATTCCGGCTTCCCCTGGTTCTCTGTGCTCAGGCCGCTCTCACTGACTCTCGGCTGTTGAATCTCTTTCCCCACCGCAGGGGGCGGGAGGTTCTTGCGATTTTGCGATCTGCGTTGCGTCACCCCATTCAGCAGCAGCGCCATGCGCCAGAATTGCTGGTAGCTACCTTGGTATCCGTGCTCGACAAGTACACGCCAGATGTCTTTCCACGGAAGGCCAATCGCGTGCGCCGCGTTCAACTCAACTGCTGCACCTTTCAGAAAGAGCGCTTTCAGATGCAGCAATTCGCGCCGCGCCTGAAGGAGTTTACAAGCCGTTTGACCTCCGGGATGTTCTCCATAATAGCTATGTACATTTCGATGGACGCGACTCCATTCCAAGAGTCGCAGGCCAATAGGACGGACTTTTCTTAATTTCGCCCGATTAAGACTGATTCCTACCGACAATGCCTGACTCGAAGCCAATTAGACGTTCAATCAGGCATAATCAGCCAAAATCTCGCCCGATCAGGCATAATCAGTCCGGCCAGCGTCTCAACTTTTCGGCCTGCCATCTCTCGCCAGAGCATCGGTCTCAGGGGTGGGTCTGTCAGAGCGGTGTATCAGTGGAACATAAAGCGCAGACGCACTTTGAAGGTTTTCTCCATGCATCTCTTCTTCTATCAACGAAAATGTGTTACGCACCGGTGTGCTTTAGAGAGGGCCGTGTGCGTCACCTTGCTACTGCAATGTACAGTGCGTTATAGTGTTGTCATGTCGAGACCAAAGCCACCCCATACCGTTCGCTACACCGTTCGCCTCAATCGCGCTCTGGGAGAGCGCGTTGCCGCCTTAAAGCCCCAACTCCAAGCCAGGAGCGACAACGAGGTTTTCGATTACCTTGTCACGGTGGGCACCAGCCAGCGCGACGACCTTGAGCAGCCCGTCTACTCGCTCTTTGGGGATCTGGCGGACAGCCTTGCCCATAGGTTTCGGAGTCTGGAAACCCTCAGCCAGCTTCATCTCGCCTTGACCGATTCGTTCATCAGGTACGCGCTCACGGCTCTTCCCGAAGTTCCCCAGTCGCTCATGGCCCGAGCCAAGGCGCGGGCAACCGAAATCTATGAGCAGGTTAACATCACAGCCGCCCGCGAGTTCCAGCGACGGAGAGAATCAGACGCCTATTGCGCCGCAGGGCTGGGACTTGAGGAAGTGTAAGGTCACCTGAGCGCACAACTCTTTCGTTTTGTGAACTGACACCGATGAACACCTGAAGAGCTTAACCTGCTGGGACGAATGGCAAACTCAGAGCGAGGGGTTGTTCGATGGGTGATTTCGATGAGCTTTCCAGTGAGACGCACTTTTTGTCTTCGCAGATGCGCCAATGCAGTTCTCGACGCATTGGCTACCGCTTTATCCTTTGAGATAAGATAGATAGCAATGTGCCTCGTTGCATAAAGTCAATGTATTGAATGGGATGAGATCGCTGCACAAATGTGCTGGCCTCCATGGACCGCAAGAAACCGCATAATGGGCGTGGACCGCAGGGAAGTTTGGTGGATGGAAGTCGAGACTGTCGAGGAGAGCGAGCGACTGGTATTAGCCATTACCTCAGGAGATCGAGAGGCCGAGCAGCGTCTTGTTTCGCTCTATCTTCCCAAGGTCAAGGTGGTGTTGAAGTTTAGGACCAAGAATGCGGAAATCGCCGCCGATCTGCTCCAGGATGTGATGGTTGAAGCGATTTGTGCATTGCGAAACGGGCAACTTCGCGAGCCGGCAAAGCTGCCAGCCTTTATTCTGGGGATCGCGCGCAACCTCCTCAATAACCACTTTAGAGGGATTGCCCGCCAACCGGTCTCCCTGGAATCGCCGGATGAAGTGCCTGACCTCACCGATGCGACCGAAGCAATCGCGGAACGACAGGAACATGATTTGGTGCGGCGCGCCATCTCTGCTTTGAACCCGACGGATCAATCCATTCTGCAATTGACTTTGGCGGAGGGACTCAAGCCCGGTGTGATTGCCGAACGGCTACGGCTCAATCCCGATGTAGTGCGGCAGAGGAAGCTTCGCGCCACACGAAAACTGGTCGAGTTTGTCTCCAGGCTGTCACAAAAGAAGCTCGCAGCCCACATCAAGGAAAGGGTTGTGTCATGAAGACTTGCGATGGTACGCCAGCAAAAGAGCAAGGCTTGCAGTACGTTGAGGGTACTCTGCAGGAATTCGACGCGGATCGCTTTGAAGAGCACTTTTTCAATTGCCCGTTCTGTATGAAGAACATGCGGACACTTCAGATTGCTGCGGAGGAGTTTTCGCAGATGCCCGTCGTTGCAATTCCGGCGAAGCGGCGGAATCCGCATGCGTGGCCCGTGCCAGTCTGGAGCCTGGGGGCTGTTGCCGCAGTGCTGTTGATTGGATACATTTCCTACCTGAACTTTAAGCCCAGGCTGTCTCAACCAACTGTAGCCCGGAATCAAACGACGCAACCGATTCATGCAACGGTTCCGCCACCAACGGAAGCTGCACCGCCGTCATCCCATGTAACTGCGTCGCCAGTTCGCCCCTCCCAATTGGCCGACCTGACTCTGCCGGCATACTTGATTCCAACTTTGCGCGGAGAGAAACTGGATGCCCGATTTGTGGCGGGGATGAGGGAGTACGCAAGACGCAACTGCGACGGCGCGATCAAGGCGTTATCGCAATTGCCTGCGGAAGACGCAGAGGCGCGAACTGCGGCGTTCTATGCGGGAGCCTGCCAGATGCATCGTGGCGACTATGCCTCGGCTTCCATGCTCTTGCACAAGGTCGCAGATGCGGAAAACTCTCCCCGGCAGGAGGCCGCGCTCTACCTCTTGGCGCAGGTGTCGCTGGCCGAAAACGATCCGGCCGCGGCCCATGCCTATCTAGAACGCACCATCCAGCTACAGGGCGATTTGGAAGAGCGAGCGCGAGCCGAGGATCTTCGCATCACTGCCATGCAGAAGGACAACAGCGCGCTTCCTGATAAGAATCCAGACACGAAGTGAAGACAGATGGCTTTGCGAGTTGATTGTTTGCACCCCTGAAACTGTGAATTTGGCGCGCGCGAAAGGTTCCGCTTGACCGATTCCACCAGCAAACCGGTTCTGTATTGCTTGTTCGCTGCGATCTGCTTCGCCGGCAGCGCTCAGCAGGCATCGGTTCCCGCCAAGTCGCCCAGCGACTGGCTTAGAGCGGCGCGTGAAAGACTGCGCATCGCGGAGGTCAAGCATCCCGGCAACACCGTCGAAGTCGCCCACGCTCTCAACGCCGTGGTGAACAATGAAATGAATGTCGAGGGGCCGACTGCCGAGGTGCAAGAGCAGGTGAAACGAGCGTTGAGCATCGCAAAGGAAGCCGCCGGCCAGCAGAGCGAAATTTATCTGAATGCGCTGCTCAACGACGCAAATCTTTTGATCATGCTTGACCGGCCAGCCGAGGGGCGTCCGCTGGCAGAGCGAGCGTTTGCGCTTGCACAGCAGGAATTCTCCGATGCCCCGGAGTTCAGCCGAGCGGCATTTGTATTATTCTTTGCGTGCGATGCTTTGGGAGATTTGGACTGCGCTCGGCGCACGAACGATGCAGCCATGGCGATCGAACGAAAGGAAGCTTCAAAGCGCGCATCGGAGTTGGTGCTATCGCTGACGGCTCGTACCGGCTTGGATGATCGGATGGGAAACAAGGTGGCGGCCGATCAAGACATCGAGGAAGCTCTCTCGATTGCTGCGCAACTCCCTGCCAATGATGCAAGCATTGGACTCGTGGAGCAAAGAGCCGGAGAACACTACACGCACACGCAGGAGTTTTCTAAAGCCATCATTCACTTCACGCGCGCCCTTGATATTACCGGCGAGGAATACGAGCCCGACTTTCATCAGTTTGGCCTCATTCGCCTGAATCTGGCCACCGCATATAGCCGCACCGGAGATTTCCCTCAGGCTTGGAAGAATTATGAGAGCGCGATCTACGGCAAGAGCGCTGATTTCTATTCGCATATCATGGCTCATGCGCAATTCGCGCGCTCTCTGGCATCTGGAGGAGATCCGCAGCGCGCGATTGCCGAGGGACTGCAATCTGCGCATATGACTCGCGAAAGCTTCGTTCTTCAGGCGCGCGTCCTGCCAGAGCGTCAGGCGCTCAGGTATTACGAACAGCGCTCCCGCGGGCTGGACATCGCGCTCTCTGTCCTCGCGCGTCATGCGGAGTTGCAGGCGGCGGACACAGTCAATATCTATCAGGAGATGGTGCGTTCGCGCGCCCTGATTGCCGATGAGATGGCACGGCGACAAAAGAATCTGAATGCAAATAACGACCCGGAGATTGCGCGGCTGTTGAAAGAGATGGACCGTGCTCGAACCGATCTGCTGGCGATCGAACAGGCGAAGCAGGACAACGGCGAGGCCATTGAGCAAGCCGCGCAAAGGATGGATACGATCGAAAGCGAACTGGCCCTCAGAAGCGCCGCCCTGCGCAACGATGAGCGGATAAATGCGGTGCGCCTGGAGGATCTGCGCCACAGCCTCCCCGCGGATTCCGTACTCATCTCCTATGTGTCCTACCGCCGTTTTGCGGTCGATCAAGTCGATCCGTCTCTTACCGCAGTTCAAGCGTACATGGCGTTTGTACTCAAGCCGGATTCCGGCTCCATCCGCGTCTTCGATCTGGGGCAAGCATGGCCGATCGATCAACTGGTAAGGCGCGCCCGTATCAGTGCCGATGCCGAGGCCCACTCCGGAGGATTTGACGCCAAGCGCAATGAGCGCTCATGGCGCGAGGCTGGCACCGCGTTGCGCAAGCTGGTCTGGGATCCGCTGCGCGCTGAAGTGGGCGACGCCAAACTGGCGCTGGTGGTTCCGGATGGAATGTTGAACCTGATTCCATTTAGCGGCCTGCCCGACGGCAAAGGCTATCTGGTCGAGCAAGCTCCGGTCATCCATGTGCTTTCCAGCGAGCGCGATCTGGTCCCTACCGAGAACGCGCATCCCAATAAGGGATTGGTGATCTTTGGCAATCCGGCATTTGGACAACCGGCAAGTGAATCGCTTGTAGCCAACCTGCGCGACGCAAACATCCCCTGCGACGGAATGAATCAGGACGATTTCCCTCCGCTGCCTGGAACGGAAATGGAGGCCAGGGACATTCGCGCTACATGGAAGCGCTGGAATAGCGGGGAAACCTTCACGCTGGAGACCGGCGCAAAGGCTACGCGAACGCGATTCCTCGACGACGCCCCGCATAGCCGAATTCTTCATGTTGCCACCCACGCCTTTCTTCTCGGCAGCCGTTGCGGAAACGGCAATCCGCTCCTTCGCTCCGGCCTGGTCTTCGCACGCGACGGTTCCGCACCCGAATCCTCGATCCTCACTGCCCAGCAGATCGCCTCCATGGACTTGAATGGCGTGGACTGGGCTGTGCTCTCGGCCTGCAACACGGGCAACGGCGAATTGCAGGATGGCGAAGGCGTATTGGGCCTGGAACGCGCCTTCCGCGTGGCCGGCGCACGCAGCGTGGTGATGTCGCTGTGGCCCGTGGACGATACATTGTCGCGCCAGTTCATGCATGAACTCTATCTCCAGCGCCTGGGCCTTCATGCTTCAACGGCCGACGCCGTGTGGAATGCGGATCGGAAGCTGCTGCTCGCCCGCCGCGCCGCCGGCAAGAGCACCCATCCCTGGTACTGGGCCGGTTTCCTGGCTTCAGGCGGGTGGGAATAACACTGCTGCTCTGTATTTTTGCGGAAATAGCTCGCAAGAAGCTCGCCCAAAAAGAATTCTTCGAGAGTCTTATGGTTGTTGTCACAAATCCACTCCCCATTCCACATCAGATTGAAGGCAATTCAATCTTGTGGGGTGTCCATGCTCTCAAAATTCTCTTTCACCCTCGGCGTTTTCATCGCGGCATCGATCCTCCTTTCGGGCTGCGGAGGCGGTTCCTCGTCTACAACCACAATGCCCAGCGTTTCCGTAACCGCTTCGGCCACTTCAGTCGATGCGACAGATGCCGTGAAGCTGAGCGCAACCGTCACCAATGACGTCAACAACGGCGGAGTAACCTGGACCGTAAGCGGCGGCGGTACGCTCTCCAGTACCACCACCAGTGCGGCAACCTACACAGCGCCCGCTGCTACAGTCGCCGCGCAGTCTGTGACCGTGACGGCCACGTCCATCGCGGACGCTGCCGCATCGAACTCAGTTACGCTAACCATTCCGGCCCTGTTGGACATCACTACAACCGATGCCCAGTTGACGGGCACGGCGGGAACAGAGTTTTCTGTGCAGTTAGCCGCCAGCGGAGGTATCGCCCCTTACAAATGGACTGTGGATTCCAGTTCCACGCTGCCCACCGGATGGAGCCTCTCGTCGAGCGGCTTGTTGACAGGTCCATCTGCCGCGCCCTACTGGTCGGGAGCATTCGATCTTACCGTCGATGTGGCCGACTCCGGCACGGCAACGCCTCTGACCGCCAGCGCTCCGCATGCTGTGACCGTCACTCCCACCGAGAGCGCAGCGCACAACAGCTATCTCAGCGGAACCTGGGTTTGCAGCATCAACGGAGGCCTCAACGTAAGCGGCGAGGTGAGCGGCCCGCGCTGGGCGGAACTTACCAGCTTCCAGGCCGATGGCAAAGGCAACATCACATCCGGTGTTATCGACCAGAATAGCCGTGTCCTTGCCTCAGCCGCGACAGGCACGCTCACGGGTTCCTATTCCATCGGTTCCGATAACAATGGCTTGCTGACAGCCAATATCGTCTGGGGCGGCGGCGCCACGGGCGGTGGCCCCACCATCACGAACAGCTACGCGATTGCGTTGAACAATCTTGCCGGACCGACAGCCACGCGCGCCCGCCTGGTCGAGGTCGACGATGTAGGAGAAGGAGTTTCCCCCTCTTCCCAACATTCCGCAGGCATCTGCTATCCAGCCACCACCAGCGACTTTACCGACAGCACCCTCGACGGCAACTTTGCCTACAATATGGACGGCGAAACCTCCAGCGGCGCGCCTCAGGCGCACGTGGGCCGCTTCACTGCATCGAGCGGTCAGATTACAAACGGCGTTTCGGATGGGTTCATCCTTCCTACAACCACCGACGACAGTTACACCTTCACGGGAAGCTACACCGTGCCCGATCCCACCACCGGGCGCTTCACGGAAACGTTGAATCTGTCGAACAGCCAGACGGCCACGCAAGATGTCGGCTACATTGTGAACTCAACTCAGATCTACCGGCTTGCAACCGTTGTCAATGGCGGCCTGCTCACCGGCAGCGTGAATCCGCAGACGAAGAGTTCCTTTACCGATGCCAGCCTCAGTGGAACGATCGTCTCCTACGGAAGCGGGCGAGCATACTCGAATGGCAGCGTCTCCGGTTACGACTCCTGGGTCGAACAGGGAAGCGCTGACGGTGCTGGAAATTTCACCATCAATCAAATCTACGGCAACACAAACGGAGGTTTTGGCAGCGTCTCGGGCGCTGAACCAGCGGCTGCTGTCTCCTTCGATCAAAATAACCTCGGCCGCGCCACCTTTACTCCCAGAGCCGGCGGTTTAGGGTATTTGTACTTCACCGGAAACAACAACGCCCTCGAACTCGATCTCAATACAGGCAACGGTTATCTGGAAACTGGATATTTCAACGCGCAAACGCAAACCACATTCACCGATGCGGCGGTTGCGGGCGATTACCTCTTCGGCGAGGCGACGGTTGCAACGCCAGGGCTAACAAGCCAGGGCGAGTTTGACCTGGACAGCGCAGGCCATGTTACGGGCGGCTTGTCAACCGGCGGCGTGGGCTATTTCGCCTTTGACCAACCGCAGTCTCTGGCTTATCAATGGGACCCCTTGGCTACCGCCTACGGTGGCCTGCTGATCGGAAGCGGCAGCGAGGAAGATAGCTGCGTGGTCAACACTTCCACGAGGATTATCTGCATCGTGAACGACTCCCCGCAGGCTGCGAACTTCATCCTGCTTCAATAGTTTGGAGGTGTGAAGAGGATTTCCGAAGGGGCGGACGCTCGATTCATCGCCCCTTTGGGAAATATAATGGGAAAGTCCCGCCCTCATTTTTAAGCCTCGAATCACTCGATCGCAACAGGCTGCGTGAGCCATCTCAGATTTCGTTCTGGAGAAGAATCGATAATGTTTCAAATCGTCTTCAACCGGCTTGCTTCCTATTCAATGTTGGTCCTTGGGCTCGTCGCCGGTGCAACGTCGTCAGCTCCATCGTTTGCACAGCAGGCAAAACTGCAAAAACTCACCTGGGGCAATCCCGACCAGCCGTGGGGTGTGCGGCGTCCAGTAACGGACGCCGATCGCAAGGCGATTACGTCCTATCGTTCAGGAAATGTCTCGGCGGTCTTTGCCACGAGTTTTAACGATCCCAAAGTGCTGAGCGCAGATTGGCTGTTCCAGTCCGACGATTACTTGCAGTCTTGCCGCCGTCCGGATAATGTCGTGGCAACGCCTGGCGGGCTGCAACTCCGAACGCGTATTGCAACGGACTGCAAGGCCAAATGGTCCACCGGCTATATCATCAGCAAGCAGCATTATGGCTTTGGCTTCTATGAAGCCACCATCAAGACGGCCGATATCGACGGCCTAAACAATGCCTTCTGGCTGGTCACGGAAGATCATTTCGAAATCGACGCAGCCGAATTGCACTTTCCCAACATCAGCCGCATCACTTTGCATAACAATAACAAGATCAATGGAAGTTTCCCGCCAGCGGTTGGATTCGACAGTCGTTTCAGCCACTATTTCTACAGCCAGTTTCACGACATTGGCGTTCTATGGACGCCGACCGATATTGTTTACGAGGTCGACGGCGAGCCCGCGGCCGCGATTCGCACCAGCAACTCCATTCACGGAAGAGCCGATATTCGTTTTTCAACGGCGCTGATGGATTATGCGGGCAAGATACCCGAGCACCCGGAGGGACACCACATGTACGTGAAGTCGCTGCGTGTGCTTCCGTTGCAATAGCGCTCAAGATCGTTTTCACTTTGCTTCGAACAGCCAGGCCGCGAGAATCTCGGCGAGATGCAACATCTGCTCGGCCATGCGTTCGGCAAATGACCACGATCGACCGAAAAATCAATGTGACGCGACAGGAAAGCAATGTCTCCCATGAAAGACAATATCCGTGTTTTTGTCGTTGCTCTGACTCTGTTTCTGTCTCTGGCCACCGCGCGAACGGTAGTGGCTCAGGCCCCGCCCGCCGCGGGAACCGCTTCCGCGAGCAATGGGGCTATGCGCGTCCGGATAGGAACGCCGCTTGTCGCGCGCGGGCCAGCCCCGAACATTGCCGATAACTGGTTCACTGAAGTTGGGCTGCCCGACGGTCGCTTCCGCGGCTTCACCGCCAACGCGGCAACCTTGGCCACTGACGGCAAGCATCCATACGAAATGAGCGGTCCGGCTGTCACGGTTTTGAAGCCTGGACCGGCCGGCAGCCCGTCCGCTTGCGGGGAGTGGATTCAGCACGTCGAGCTGGAGGACAAGACTCTCTACGGATGGGTCCACAGTGAAACCGCCTGCCATTATTCGAATAACGGTCAAACCCACGCATCCATGACTATCGCGACCTCTGCCGACTACGGGCTAACATGGAAGATCGAAGGCCGTATCATAGCTAGCAACGATCCACCTGTGGTGGGCAGGGAGACAGGCGACAGTTGCCCCTCGGTGATCCGCGATAAGGATGGCTATGACTACGCCTATTGCCTGCATAACGGCGGTCATCCCTGGGGTGGCGGCTACAAGTTCATTGCGCGCGCGCCCGCTTCCGATCCGGATCCCGGTAAGTGGAAACGATATTTCGATGGGAACTGGAGCGAGCCGGGCATTGGAGGCAGTGCAACTCCCGCCGATGCTTTGGGCGTAGCTTACTGGACAACCACTGGAGAAACCATCGCCCTGAACCCGGTCAAAGGCGGCATCGGCCTTGCCGCTTCCAAAGACCGCCTGCATTTTACGCCCGCGTTTTCGCAGCCGCTCATGCTGGCCGAACCAAGCGACTGGTCCCGAAAGAACGGCCTTGAACTGCACGCGTATTTCGTCGCCATTGATGCCCACACGGGACTCAACCAGCTCGGCGACCATTGGCTGCTCTCCTACCTGTATCTGAACCCTGGCGACGGCTTCAATAAGCGCTATCTCGTCTTTCAGCCCGTCGATATCTACTGGTCGCGCACGCCGGACGAACCGCAAGTGGGCGAGATGCTGACCCATTGGTACGATGCCGCCCAGCACGATCACTGGGTCACCACAGCCCCAGTGCCGGGCAACTATACGGCATATAAGATGATTGCTCCACTCGGATACATAATGACGGCGCCCGATCCCAAGGAGGCTTCCATCGAACTGGAAGAATGCGCCAGCCAATCGTCCGAACACGTGGACCACATTCTGATTCAAAAGGGTCTTTGCGAAACACAAGGCTACCAGCGTCTGCGCGGCGCTGGATTCATCTTCTCGTCGGTCCAGCCCGATACGCATCCACTCTACCTCTGTTACTCCAAAACCGAGAAATCCCACTTCGCCGCCAATGTGGAGGATTGCAACAAGATGGGCAGCAAAGAAGCGCTGCTGGGATACACGCTGAGCAAGTAGGTCAAAGTCTATAGCATTTTTGGGAATTGTGTAGACCGGAACTTCGTAGGTTTCCCACCCATTCCGCAGAAAAACGCGGAATGGATGGGGCACGGAAGTCTACAGTAAGTCCGAAAATGCTCTAAGACAACGTGATTCATTAACCGAATGAAGAGCGAACCTTGAAAGAACTCCAATGCCGAAGCTATTCCTTTTACTCATCCCTATTCTGATTCCGTTCACTCAATCCGCCTCCGGGCAGACCGCGGACTCGCAAAAGACTGTCTGCCATGAGTGCATCCGCATTCGCCTGGGAGCGCCGATGATCGAGCAAGGCCCCGGCGGAGAGATCGCCGACAATCCCTTCTCGGAGATTCAGCTTCCCAATGGGCTCTTCCGCGGCTTCACCTCTGCCGGAGAGTCCTTTGCGATCGATGGGCACTATCCGGCGGACATGCGAGGTCCACTGCGAAAGATACTTAGCCGTGGAGCGCCGGGCAGCTACGATGCCTGCGGACAATGGTTGCACCATGCCGAGTTATCGGGCAACACCGTTCTCGGTTGGATTCATGACGAAACCGCCTGCAATTATGCGGCCCATGGCCAGACTTACCTGTCATCGTCTCTCGCCATTTCATCCGATTACGGTCTGACATGGAAGAACCTGGGGACAATCATTAACAACAACGATCCTCACACGCCCAACAAGATGGCGGGAGAAGGTGGCTGCACGGCCGTTGACGGTAAGGACGGCTATTACTACGCCTACTGCCGCAGGCCATTGGATAACGCATTGATTGTGGCGCGAGCGCCGGTCTCGAACCCGGGCCCAGGTAAGTGGATGAAGTTCTTTCAAGGGAGGTGGGAACAGCCCGGTCTAGGCGGCAACGCAACCAATCTGATGAGTGGACTGGGACATGGTAGAGGCCTGTACAACAGCGTTGCCCGCTGGACGACAACCGGAGAAACGATCGTACTGGGAGGCATCGGAAGCAATCTGGCAGTCTATTTATCGACCGACCACACGACATTTACCAATCTGCGAGAGCCTCTCCTGACGCTTGATCCAGGAAGTTGGAATCGTCCAGACCCATCCGAGGTTCTTGCGTACTCGGATCTCATCGATTCCAAGACGGGGAGCAATCAGCTATCAAATTCCTGGATGTTGACCTACATGTACGTTCAGCCCAACGAAGGATTCACCAGGCGCTATCTGGTGTTTCGTAAAGTGGATGTTACTATCGCCGACGAGCCAGTGGTGCCGCAGGTCGGCATGCTGCTGGCTCGATGGTACAACCCGGCTCAGCATGACCGCTGGTCGACTACGGCTGCGGTTCCCGAGGTCAATGGAAGCGCTTATCAACTGGAAGCGTCTTCCGGCTATCTGATGACCATAGCAAATGCAGGTGGGAAGGCGACAGTAGAGTTGGAAGATTGCGTAAGCAAGTGGCCGGGACGCCCGGATCATCTACTTGGCGAAAGAGGCTTTTGCGAGGCGCACGATTTCCAGCGCCTGCGTACCGCCGGCTTTGCATACAGCGCTCCGCAGGAACAAACAGTACCTCTCTACCTATGTGATGACGAACAGGATCATTCACACTTCGCTTCGAATCAGTCCGATTGCGAAAAACTCGGAACCATGGAGCACTTGCTCGGTTATGTGGTGAGCAGATAGGTTGAGGTGTAAAGCTCTGCCATGCTTCGAAAGAGAAGGGGAATTGAAGTGCCGCGAATTTCTTCTTTTGTGCCTCTGCACGTTCTGATGATGGTGCTGGTGGGATTGAACCCGTGCGTGCCACTTGCCAAGGGACAAACCAAAACGTCCCCGACTTCCGTTTGCCACGAGTGCATCAGCATTCGCGTGGGCCTGCCGCGCGTTGAGCGCGGTCCCGCTGCGGACATCGCGGACAATACCTTCTCGGAACTGCAGTTGCCCGACGGACATTTTCGTGGCTTCGACGCGCATGGCGATACGCGAGCTATCGACGGATCCGAGCCTTGGGATATGAACGGTCCGGCGCGCACGGTGCTGACTCCCGGCAAGCCCGGCAGCTATGACTCCTGCGGTCAGTGGATTCAGCACGTCGAACTGACAGGCAATACAGTTCTTGCTTTCGTTCATGACGAGACGGCCTGCCGGTATCAGGCGGGACAAACGCACAAATCAATGTCCATGGCCGTTTCAAAGGACTATGGGCTGACGTGGAAAGATCTTGGCCAAGTTATTACAGGGACCGATGCGCCTACCGCCAACAAGAATACCGGCGAGGGAGATTGCACTTTCGTGAATGGCCATGATGGATACTACTACGCCTATTGCGGACGGCCGAGAGATCGTGCGGCAATTGCCTTGCGTGCGCCGACTTCCAATCCAGGTCCGGGTCAGTGGATGAAGTTCCACCAGGGCAAGTGGAGTCAGCCCGGTCTAGGCGGCGATGCAACAAACTTGAATCTTGGATTAGGCAAAGGGCGAGGTTTGAACACAAGCGCTGCATACTGGACAACCACGAGTGAAACGATTCTTCCAGGCTTTCAGGGCGGCAGTAACAAGGGCGTTTACTTCTCAAGCGACCACACGACCTTCTCAGGCCTGCAAGAACCGCTTATGGTCCTCGATCCTGGAATCTGGAAGCGTCCCGATCCATCCGAGGTGGTTGGCTACGCCGTCATCCTCGATGCAAAAACAGGGAGCAATCAACTCTCGAATTCCTGGATGCTCGTCTATGCCTATTGGCCGCCGTACGAAGGGGGAGACAAAAAGTATCTGGTCTTTCGCGATGTAACTGTTTCGCTGTCAGACCACCCTGTTACCCCGCAGGTTGGAGTATTGCTGGCACGCTGGTATAACTCGGCATTGCATGACCGCTGGTCCACGACGGCTGCTGCACCGCCCGTCAATGGCAGCGCCTACAAGCTGGAGACGACCTCAGGCTATCTGTTGACTGTTGCGAATGCGGGCGGCAAGCCGACAGTTGAGCTGGAAGACTGCGTTAGCCAGCGCCCCGGACATCCAGACCATTTGCTTGCCGAGAAAGGCTTCTGCACGGCGCGCGAATACCAGCGCCTGCGCACGGCCGGCTGGCTCTACACCAGTCCGCAGGAAGAGACGGTTCCTCTCTACCGCTGTTATAACTCCCGGGAACAATCGCACTTCGCTTCGAATAAATCGGACTGCGAGAAGCTCGGGGAGATGCAACGTCTGCTCGGCTACGCGCTCGGCAAATAATTCCGAAAGACGGTTGTCTGCAATTTATCAATATCCTGGTGGTGATTAAGGGCGTGAGCCGGCTGGGCCTTGACGCGGAGCGTCAGGCCGTCGCCCGTCGGGCGAACTCGGCCAGCTCGTGGCCGAGTTCACCGAGATCGATTGCAGACGGCGGTATACGAACCGGCCGCAACTACTTGCCGCCATTGAGGAGTGCCCAAAGCGCCGCGCTACCCTGCTGATTGCCCGCCTTGACCGGCTGGCTCGCAACGTGGCCTTAATCGCCTACGCGAAACGCAACCCGGCCAGCGAGATTCGGTCGGCCGATGTCTTGAGACCAACCCACAAGACAAACCTCGTACGGGTCGACGCCAAGGAGCTTCCAGCGTTGCTGAGATCCATCGAGGTCTACCAGCGAAGGCGCACAGCGCGCGTGTTGCCTCAACCAGCCCTGGCCTCAGTGATTTAAGATCAGTGTCGCATCGAGCCACAAGAACTGTGAGCTCCTTCGCCACGGACTCCATTCATGCGATCTGTTCGCGCATTGCGCTTTGCCCTGGTCTCGCTTTCGCTGCTGGTCTCGATTGCGGCTTCCGCTCAATCCACCACTCTGGCTTACGACGCGGTCGATCCGTTGATCGGAACCGCCGGCGGCGGAAACACCTTTCCCGGCGCGACTTTGCCCTTCGGCATGATGCAATGGAGCCCGGATACGAACCACGACGCCTGGTATTCATACAACGACAAGCAGATCAAGGGCTTCAGCCTGACCCACATCAGCGGAGCAGGATGTCCGCTTTATGGCGACTTTGCCGTGCTGCCCACATCGAGCGCGCTCACTGCCGTTCCCGGGCAGGAGGTTGCCGCGTACGCCACCGCATTTGACCACTCCAAAGAAGAGGTGCACCCCGGCTACTATGCCGTCACGCTGGCGAATGGCATTCGTGTCGAAATCACAGTGGCTGAGCGCGCCGGAATCGCCCGTTTTATCTTTCCCGAGGGCGCGGCCTCTCGATTGCTGATCAACGCCGGATCGAGCGCCAACCTGTATGCACCTCCGGTGGGCGGCGACCCCAACAGCCGTGCTGCATACGGCAATCAGATCGAGTTGAATTCAGATACTTCTTTTGCCGGCGCCTCGGCGGCGGGCGGTTTTTGCGGACAGGAATCGCACTACAAAGTTTATGTTGCGGGCCGTTTCAACAAACCTTACAAATCTTCGGCGCTCTGGCAAGACGAGACCATCTTCGGCGACAAGAGATCGGTCCAAGGCAAGCACACCGGCGCCTGGCTGGACTTCGGCAATGAACGCGAGATCGAGTACAAGGTCGGGATCTCTTTCGTCAGCGAAGAGGCTGCGCGCAACAACCTCGACGAGGAGGTTCCTGGCTGGGATTTCGAGACCGTACACGCCCGCGCGCGGACGCGTTGGACCGCGCTGCTCGACCGATTGGCCATCGAGGTCGGCAATGCCGATCAGCGCAAGATCTTTTATACCGGCGTCTACCACTCCTTCCTCTCGCCGAACCTTTTCAGCGACGAGGACGGCAACTATCCGGGCTTTGACGGCAAGGTGCATGCGCTGGCTGGTTCAGGACAGAGGGCCCAGTATGCAAACTTTTCCGATTGGGACATCTACCGCAACACCGTGCAGTTGCAGGCTCTCTTTGAACCGGAGCGCGCCAGCGACATGATGCAGTCGCTGGTCAACGACGCGGTGCAGAGCGGCATTTATCCCCGATGGCCAGCCGGCAATGACGTTACATACGTGATGGGCGGAGATTCACCGGTAATCGTGCTGGCCTCGTCCTATGCCTTCGGTGCGCGCAACTTCGACAGTGAAACCGCCTTCAAGTACATGGTGAAAGCCGGAACAATCCCCACGCCTGGGCCCCACGGCGGAGAAGAGCGCGTGGCTATCAATGAATACCTCAAACATGGATTCATTCCCCAAGACAAGGACCAAATCTCTGCCTCGGAGACTCTCGAGTATGCGAACGCCGACTTCGCCGTTGCCCAGTTTGCCAGAGCGACAGGACACGCCGCGGAGTTTAAGCACTTTCTCAAGCAGTCGGAGAACTGGAAGAACCTGCTCGATCCCGCGACGGGCTGGATACGCCCCCGCATGAGTGACGGAAGCTGGTTGACTGGCTTCGATGCCGATCGCGTATTGCCCAAAGCCAATCTAGGATGGGACACGGCCTCGCAGGTGGGCTTCCAAGAGGGCAATTCCTACCAATACACCTTCATGATTCCCTTCGACTACCCGGCTCTGTTTGCCGCAATCGGCGGTGAAGACAAGGTGATTTCCCGCCTCGATAAGTTCTTCACCAAGCTGCGCTGCTGGGGCGAGCCTTGCTACAACATTGAAAACGAGCCGGATTTTGTCGTTCCTTATGCTTACACCTTCGCCGGCCAGCCCTGGAAGAGCCAGGAAGTGATCACTCGCATCAACCAGGAGGACTTCAGGGCAACTCCAGACGGGATTCCCGGCAACGACGATCTGGGCGCAACCTCGGGGGTCTATGTATGGAATGCGCTGGGCTTCTACCCGGCGGTTCCCGGCGTTGGCGGAGTCGTGCTCGGTACGCCCCTCTTCGACAAGGCAACTTTATGGCTCTCTGGAGACCGGACTCTGATTATCGCCCGCAAGGGGAATGGATTCTACGTGCAGAAGGTCTCTCTCAACGGTAAAACTTTCAGCAATACCTGGCTACCAATCGAGAAGATCCGCCCCGGAACTACACGTCTGGAGTTCAGCACAGGCCAACAGCCCAACACGGAACGCGGCAGTACGCTAGTAAACCGTCCGCCATCGTTCCGATAACGCAACTCTGATGTTTTCGCACTGAATACGCTATCTTCGTGCTGTTCGAATTTCGACCGCGACGACGAGGTATCTGGTGGGCGGCTTGAATCCGACCGGAATGCCGCGGGTGGTGGAGGAAGTGGTGAATGAGTTTGTGGAGCGCGAGCACAGCCATCGGACTTCGGACGGCGTAACGACGTTCTCAAGTTTTCTGGACGTTTGCAGATGTTAGAACGTATTCGCGAGAGGTATCACGCAAGATGATCACAGAGTCTCGGTTGACATTGGTCACGATATTAGCTGCCGTGTCTGCTACTGGCCTGTTGTTCGCGCAGGATGCCATCACCGTGAGTGCCCGATGGGAAGATTCATCCAAAACATCGGTAACTGTACCCACGACACAACATCTCGCGAATTCGTTCACACTTCGCAGCCATCCGTTCAACAAGCCCTTGCTCAAAGCGTTGCAGAACCTTCACACGAACAATACCCAATGGCTTGAATCGCGAAGAAAACCATGCGGCCATCGAAGCGGCCTTCCGAAAGAACATTCCACTGGCAGCGAAGATGGGCGTTCCCAACGTGATCGCATTCTCTGGCAATCGAAATGGAATGTCAGATGAAGAGGGCGTAAGAAACACTGTGACCGGTTTGAAGCGCCTAAAGAAGGTCGCCGAGGATCATGGAGTCACGATCAATCTTGAATTGCTCAACAGAGGCAAGGATCATCATGACTATGTGGCCGACCATACCGCATGGGGTGTATCGGTAGTCAAAGAAGTCGACTCACCCAATGTAAAGCTGCTCTACGACATCTATCACATGCAGATCATGGAGGGTGATTTGATTCAGACCATCAGCGACAACATTCGTTGGTTAGGGCACTTTCATACGGGAGGCGTTCCAGGCAGGCACGAGTTGAATGACCAGCAGGAAATCCATTGGGCAGGAGTAATGAAAGCGATCGCGGGCTTGGATTTCAAAGGGTATGTGGCGCACGAGTTTGTGCCAGCCGGAGATCCGCTCGCGAGTCTGCGCCAGGCTGTTGATCTCTGCGACGTATAGCAAAGTTGCAGTGGCATGGTCTCAACCAAAGGGTTCATCGGATGGCTGCGGCCAAGCGGATTCGTGCTTGGTGGTTAGATCCGCGCACCGGAATCGAGACTCTGATTGATAACTACGACATCGTGGTGCGCTGCTTCCTCGTCTATCTCGGAACCAAACACCCGAAGATTACTCGTCTCGAACAACTGCGCCGCGATCCTCATATCCTCGGATGGATGGCGCACCTGCGCGCCCAGGATCCGCCTCTGGCCACGGCAACCTGCATCGGACGGCTCTTCGCGCTGCGCACCATCTTCCATGAACTGGCTCGCACCAGCCATCTCGCTGAACTGGCCCACTTGCTGCTGCGCGAGGATGTCCCGCGCTCGCCTCACACTCTGCCACGACCGCTCACCCCCGAGCAGGATCAACTTCTCCAGCAGGAGTTCATGCGCCGCAACGATCTCGGCGGAAATGTCTTCCTCCTGCTCCGCTCGACTGGCATGCGCATCGGCGAATGCGCCGATCTCTCTTATGACTGTCTGCGCTCCACGGGGCCGAAGCAATGGGCCATCCATGTTCCCCTCGGCAAGCTCAAGACCGAGCGCATGGTCCCCATCGATGTCTTCGGCCGTGATCTCGTCCAACGTCTGCGCTTCTTCCGCTCCCTCGACCCGCTGCCTCCAGATGGGCGGCTGCTGGCACGGCCCGGAAGCAAAGTTGCGATCGTGGTTCAGCTCCGCGATTACCTGCATCAGGTCTGCCACTCCCTCGGACTCTCTACTCGCATCGTCCCCCATCAGTTCAGACACACTTACGCCACGGAGATGCTTCGCTCAGGGGTCAGCTTCCCCGTCCTGATGAAATTACTCGGCCACGTCGATCCGGGTATGACCATGCGTTACGTCGATGTCGCCCTCACCGATCTCGAACGTGAGTTCCAGTTGGCTCGTTCCAAACCCAGGCATCTGGCTCCACAGCCCAAAACATCCACCGCACAAGTTCGGGCAGGCATCGATGGACTCATCGACGCCTTGATCGCCGCTCAGCACGTCATGGAAATGTTCCGCCGTTCTCTCCCAAACGGCAGCGTTCGCAATCGCCTGCTCCGGCTCTCAAAGCGTCTCACCAAGATCCTCGCCGAGATAAGAAAACTTCACACCACCTGAATGAAAATGGGCACCGATTGGCCGCTTATGGCGATTTAGCATCAATCGACGAAACGACCGGATGTAAAGTGCATTAGCCCCCGTATCAGCAATCATGAAATCACCTACCGCGGATGCCGATAAGGGGAGGGAAAGAAGGGAGTGCCTGACGCCAGGAGATTCGCGCTGGCGAGGGAAATCTTATACCTCTCGATCATGGTCTACACGGAACACTAATCGAGGCGGTCAGAACGAGGGTCCGCTGTGTCGTTGACCATTCTGAATAACGTCGCCGCACTCGCTTCCGAGAGCAGTCTTGCGCTGACGTCGGCGAACTTGCAGAAGGCGCTCCAGCAACTCGCGACGGGACTCAAGATCAACTCCGGCGCTGATGATGCAGCCGGTCTTTCGATCGCCGCCGGCCTCCAGGCCAATATCGCAGCTCTTGTGCAATCCCAGAACAACGCCAGCAACGGCATCGGGTTTCTTCAGGTCGCCGATGGGGCGCTCTCGCAGGTGACAGGCCTGCTCAACCGCGCGGTCACCCTTGCCACCGAGGCGTCCAGCAGCGGGCTGACCACCCAGCAGCGCGGTGCGGCCAACACGGAGTATCAGAGCATCCTAAGCGAGATCGACCAAGTCGGCGCAAGCACGCAATTCAATGGCACTCAGGTCTTTACGGATGGAAACAGCTCTCCCGTCACATTAACGAACGGCAACGGCGGCACTACGCTGAGCGGCAATATCAATCCGGCAGATAGCCTGACCGGCAATCTGATCCTGACGACGAATGTTCCGGGCGATCCGGGCGTGACGCAAAGCATCTCTTCCCAGGATCTTGGCTTTGCCACTATCGCCTCGATCACACCTGATGCGAGTTTGTCAGGCAGCATCACCGTTAATTCGACAACCTCGGGCAGCAATGCTGTCACATCCGCGGTCAACGTGGTCAACAATGGCGACGGCTCAGTCTTTATCCCTATTAACAACCCGACAGATGCGCTCAGTGGCAGTCTGACCATGTCGACAGTCGTTCCCGGCACAAGCGGGGCGGCGCAGAGTATCAACCTTGTCAACAGCGGCAGCGGCACGCTGATCGGCTCCGTCGATCCCGCAGACACTCTGAGCGGAACTTTATCGGTAACATCGACAACGTCGGCGAGCGGAGGAGTGCAGTCGGCGATAAGCCTCGCCAGCGGCGGAGGCGGCACAACGATTACTGGGACGATTCCGCCGGGAGACTCACTAGGCGGCAGCCTCACGGTGACTTCCACCATCCCTTCAAGTGGTGGCGTTTCGTCCGCGGTGAGCCTGGCAAACGGAAGCTCGATCACCGGAAACGTGGGGAATGGAAATACACTAAGCGGCAGCGTTACCTTTACCTCTACCACAGCAGGCAGCGGCGGCGCTTCGAACGGTGTGACGCTGACCAATAACGGCACGACCATCACGGGGAACATCGCACCCGGCGATACGGTGAATGGAACGGTCACCGTGACATCCACCATTCCCCAGCCGCAAACTCTGACCTTTACTGCTTCCGGCACCGGCTCGTCAGAGGCAATTACCTCCTCGGTGATCACCACCGGGGTGCCGCTCGCCGGCACGCTGCTCATCAACTCCACCTACATTGACCCTTCGGGAAACAATTTTGATCAATCGGGGACCCAGAAGACAGCGACGGGCACGGTCAACCTCGCCGGCTTTCAGGGTCTCTCCAGCAGTAACGCAGCGACGGCGAGCGCCGGGGCAACCCAGTTGGGAGAGTACCTGACGGACACGCTTGGCGCCATCACCGGAAACGGGTATACCGCGACCATCAGCGGCGGCGTGCTGACGATCAAGACGTACAATCCCTGGGTGACTCAACCCAGCGACCCCGCCTACGGCACATTAGACCTAACCAACACCGACATGACCGGGCAGTCGTATGTCTGGCTGCCCGGAGCATTGACTGGGGTAACGCTGTCGGGAACCATGTCCTTCGAATTTCAGCCTGACAACGGCGGCGCCAGTCGACAATCAAACATAACCGTAGATAGCGCCAATTACCAGGGACTGACGAGCAGCGACCCGATTGCGGTGGATAATGCGCTCTTTCAACTGAGCAAAGACATGACCGCGCAGTGCGCCAGCGGCACCACTCTTACCGCCACGATGACGGGTGAGGGTGACAATAATCTGATGATCATGAGCAACGAGGAGGGCGGCTTCGTAAACCAGACCGCTCAGTGGAACAGGGTATACAATATCGGCGAGCAGTTGTCGGTGGGAAG
>Ga0181525_10000425_pt1 | contig 37144 bp, 54 predicted proteins | sample PEATcosm2014_Bin_48_FD_121100 | JGI IMG/M metagenome (GOLD analysis project Ga0181525, IMG submission 121100) | Peatland microbial communities from MTU Mesocosm Facility, Houghton, MI, USA - PEATcosm2014_Bin06_10_metaG | ecosystem: Environmental > Terrestrial > Soil > Wetlands > Peat | place... | reverse complement strand
TAAACAAATGCTACTGCGTGGCTTTGATCATCTATCATCAATAGCACAAGCATTACAACGCATACAGAAAGAGGCTAAGGATGAAGACGAAGCACTTAAGCAAAGCGTTACATTATCTATGCTGTTTCGTGCGATCAATGACATCCTTCATCCTGGGTTTTCAGATGCACCGAAGTTATTTCCGGAGCAGGATCTAACTGAATTTCTTGATAAGCTTAAAGCAGCACATAAAGAAGCTGTAGATAAGAAGATATTCCCACCATGTAAATGTGAAGAATGCAATGCAGCTACTTCCAGAGACACAGATAAAGCTGAATAAATTTCAGCCAAGACCGTACCAACGCAATCTATGCAGAGCTTTTGAGGAAGGAAAACTCAAACGATATCTGATCATATGGCCACGACGATCTGGTAAGGATATATGTGCTGTTGCACTCTTAGTTCGTGCAGCATTGAGGCGTGTTGGTACCTATTTCTATGTGTTTCCAGAGTTCTCATCAGGCAGACGTATCTTATGGGATGGCATTGATATTGATGGCCATCGAATCCTACATAAATATATACCAGAAGAGATTGTAGAATCACGCAATGAGCAGCAGATGCGTATTCGTCTTATTAATGGATCACAGATTGTCGTACTGGGGTCAGATAACTTTGACTCAACTATTATTGGTACTAACGCTGTAGGCATGATCTTTTCAGAATATGCATTACAAGATTCCCGCGCATGGTCTTATGCGATTCCTATTCTCAATGCTTCGAACGGCTGGGCTTTGTTTATATCTACTCCAAGAGGTAAGAACCATCTTTGGGAGTTATATAACGTAGCTTCAACAACGCCTGGCTGGTTTTGTGAGAAACTAACCATTGATGATACACAACATGTACCAATAGAAGAGATCCAAAAGGAAATAGAATCGGGACAAATGAGCCAAGATCTCGCTATGCAAGAATGGTGGACATCATTTGAGTTAGGTATTGAGGGATCCTTTTATAGTAAGTATATAGATAATCTTCGTCACAAGGGTCAGATTTCTTATGTGCCATGGGAGCCATATCATCCTGTAAACACCGCTTGGGACTTAGGTTTTAATGACCCGACTACGATAATCTTCTTTCAGCAAATTGGAGCGGTAATTCGTATCATAGATTGCTATGAGAATACAAAGAAAGGATTAGATCATTATGCTAAAGTGGTCAAAGAAAAGCCTTATACTTATGGCAAGCATATTGCTCCTCATGATATTGCTGTACATGATCTCGGTACTGGTATATCGCGTTGGAAGACAATGCATGATCTCGGAATCACTTTTATCCGTTACGATACAAAACAACCTAACATAGAAGATGGCATAGAATGCGTTCGACGCAACCTACCTAAGATGTGGTTTGATGAGAAAGCCTGCGAGCCATTACTCAAAGCACTCGAGAACTATCGCCAAGAATATGATGTAAAACGTAAGGTTTACAAGACAAATCCTCTACACGACTGGTCGTCACATTGGGCAGACGCGATGAGATATCTTTGTGTTGGATTGCCTAAAGTTACTAACACTAATGATCCAAAAGCTCTGGAGCAACGGTATAATGAAGCGATGGGATATCAGGGCAATATGCCAGCTATTTTCCGCACAGACTTGCCGGATTCAGGGCCTGGTGGATTTGGATTTTAGGGGTAAGGTATGACGCTATTTGAACAGAATATTATTGATGTTGTATTGAATCTTAAAATGTTTACTTTGCGAAGAACTATAATTTTGAAGTCTCTTGGAGTGTCTCATGCTGCTATAGCGCGAAGTTATCATTATGATGTCTCTACTATCAGAAGAAGATTAAAACAAGCTGAAAAATTATTTAATTCTCTTCATGTCTCATCAGAAGACGCGTATAAAGTGCTGCATAGACATAGAGATTATATAGCACAATATAATGTTGAAAATCCTAAGTGGTTTTATACAAATGAGCATTATGGAGATTACAAACATCCAAATTGGAGAGAATATTTTGGAGATGGCATCTAGAACAGACTTGCCGGACTATTAAAAATGGTTATGATAAGAGCAACTTATTTCCTTATTACACACGTATGGGATTGTCGGTTACAGTTTTCGCCTCCAGCAATGGGGGCGTTTTATTAGGAGTGAGATGACTAAGAGAAAACAACAAGTTATAGAATTAACAGAACAAATAGAGAGTTGCATTCATAAGCTTATTAATCTGATGGCTGATGAACTTCAGTGTCCTGAAAAGTTATTCTCGGTTGATTTTAAAGGGGAACATTTTGAATTTCATTATGCTCCAGACTTTGCTAGTGATGATGCCCGTGAACAATATAAACTTCGCACGCATTTCTTTCATTTGTTATTGAATGATGCTTTTTGTAAATCGGTGAAAATATGGTGTCCATATCCTACTTTTGATTTTACAGATGGCGCACCATGGAAAAACATCATCGGCTTAGTATCAGGAGCAGATCCAGAAGATCATAAGTTTGAGATCATCAAAGAAACTTATATTCCCGATCTAGACAAACAAGGCAATCCAATTACTGCAAAGCCTTTGAATCAAGATAGCATTTATGTACAATGGCAAGATGAGAATCGTTTTAAGTTCGAGGAGAACAAATGAATGTTAAATATCTATCATTATTATTGTTAATGCCAAGCATGCAAGCAATGCAAAATCAAGTTACTCCCGCTCCTGCATTAACTGATGCACAGATTGTTGCTCAAGCATTGCCTGCAATAGTTAACATTTCAGAAGAGCTCATTCCTCATCTTGCTACAGCGATCAAAAGCAATCCAGAAGCAGCAGATATAACTACTGCAGTAGTTCAAGGAGCAAGCGCAGCATTATCAGCACAGAGCAAAAATAGTGTCAGTAAAACAAATGCTGCTTATATTGCGACTGCTGCAGGTGCATTAACTTCTATCATTACTGCTCTAGCATCTGCATATGCATCATCATCTTCTTCTAAGTGTTAATTATTATGGAAAAAGTTATGAAGAGATTTTTGCCCGCTAAGCCATTAAATGAAGAATCTGTATATGTGGCATGCCAGCGTGATAAAAGAAAATTATATTATACGGTCAAGAGAGATCCTAACGATCCTAGGACTTTAGAAGAACTTGAGAAGCTTTTCAAGGATGGAAAATATAGGGAATATTGGGCTGCTACAGAATCAAAAAGTTTCCAAACTGAAGCATGGATCCGTGGTGAAGAATTCCCGATGCCTGGAAAGATTCGCATGCTCGAAGAGGGTGATACTTTATGCCCAGAATTGCTAGAGCCATTTCCTAATGATAAAGCGCGTAGGTATCTTGCGGAGAACAGTAATGTTTGAATGGATCAAGAGCTTATTCTGTTTTAAGGTTAAACCAACTATTCCATTTGCTCAGCCTTTATGCGCAATGTGCAAAATATACAAGCCTATTATAACCAAAGATATGGGCGATGAGTTTTGTTTTACATGCGTAGCAAAAAGAGCAAGGGAAGTTCTTGGTATTCCTCTTGAAGAGAAGCCTCAGAAGAAATATAGATTAAATCAAAATATTGATATGCCAGTTTCTCCATCAGTTCAAGAAGATCCACGAGTACATGAATCTATTAAACGCACTCGTTCTGCATTCAAGCAGCAGCAATGTGCAATGGATATGAGAGCAATGAAAAGTCATGCAGCAGAATGCAATGATCCTTGGACTTGTGTAGCAGATCCTTGTTTTGTGATAGAGCCTGATAAGATTGTGAATAAGCAATTAGCATCGCAAGCAGAGCTTGATCGCTATAATGATATTCGCAAGAAGAATAGGACTCGTTATAAGAAGATGAATAAAGTCAGAGCTAGCAAGCATGAAGTGGATATCAGTTAAAGATCAATTGCCTAAAAAAGGTGAATGGGTTTTATTGTTCGATGGAGAAGAATATTTAATAGGAAAAATTCCAAGCGGAAAAATCCCAAGCGGAGCTTCAAATACTAATTTTCATGAATGGTATTTAAATTGTTGCACTTCTTGCTGTTTTTCTTTTGGAGAGGTAACTCATTGGTCAAGATTTAAAGAATGTTCTTGATATAAGAAGCATAGCATTCTACACTGTGAAAAATTACTTTTATCTTAATAAAAGGATGCGGTAGATGTTATTCCCCCAGCTCGGGCCCCAGTACTACGATGAAAAGGACAAAGCGATTCTTTCTCGTATGGAGGCATTTTACGCAGAATCCATAACGATTAACCAATCGTTTTGGTCAGAGGCTAGACCATGTTGGCCTCTTTAAACTTTCTCTGATTGACTTGGAAGCGCTAACGTAAAGACGAGCGTGACAGGGCGGAAGGCAATGAAGCCACCGTGAACGACTGAGTGAGAAAGCCTCGAAAGAGGATGCGACAGTCTGAACACTATGGAGACATAGTGAGGGAATCTCGAAGAAGTTCCCCGCCTAGAAATAGGTCATTAAAGTAACAGATGCAGGACACAGATACTCGATTTGAGACTGGAGACCAGACTCTCTGGACCGATCTCTATGGTAACCTTCCTGCTAATCGTCGCAGGCAATTCAATTTCAACCGAATTCGGCGTGTTATAAACATGATTGATGGCCATCAGCGTCGCAATCGTAAATCTATTATTTGTATTCCTGAGCGCAATAAAGATCAAGAGACCGCAGATCAATTCAGTAAAGCATTACTATGGTTAGATAAACAAGAAAATTATTTGCATACGGTGTCAGATGCATTTCATGGTGCTTTAGTCACCGGCCTAAACTTTCTACAAGTATGGGTTGATTATCGTTCCGATCCAGTTAATGGCTCTATTAAAGTAGATAATTGTTCTTACAATTCATTTTTAGTTGATCCTTATTTCCGTAAATCAGATCTATCTGATTGCAATGCACTTTGGAAACGATCATTCCTTACTAAGCGTGAAGCGATATCATTGCTTCCAGAACATACTGAAGAAATACTCGGTTTAACTGGACTTGATGCAGGCACTGGCCGTGATGGAAAATTCCAATTCCTTCCAGAATCATATAACTATGGCTATAAAAATCTCCTCACCTATGATGAATTCTATTATCGTGACTTTCGGACTCAACGTCTTCTTATAGATAGTGAGACGGGCGAGACAATGGAATGGCGTGGAAAAGATGAAGAAGCTTTAAAAGTCTTCCTGAAACAATATCCAATGGTAACTATTTTAGAACAAGAAGTTCCTACCGTGAATCTTGCTATTGTAGTTCAGGGAAAAGTAATGTATCATGGACCTAATCCAATCGGAATAGACAAATATCCATTCATTCCAGTACTTTGTTATTACAATCCGCAAATGCCATATTTTCCATGGCGCATACAGGGCGTGGTAAGAGGATTAAGAGATGCGCAATATTTATATAATCGTCGGCGTATTATTGAGCTTGATATACTTGAGTCTCAAATCAATTCCGGCTGGGTTTATAAAGAGAATGCGCTCGTTAATCCAAAAGATATTTTCTTGTCTGGTCAGGGCAGAGGTCTAGCGCTGAAAGATGAAGCGCAAATGACTGACGTTCAAAAGATTCCATCTCCTGGTATTGATCCATCGATGATTCAGCTTTCTGAGCTCCTCGCTAAGGAAATTCAAGAAGTTGCGGGTGTTTCTGATGAGCTTTTAGGATTTGATAATACTGATACTCTTTCAGGATATCATGCAATGTTGAAGCAATCGGCTTCTACTACTACATTGCAAATTCTATTTGATCAACTTGATGAATCGCTCAAACTTCTTGGAAATATATTCATCGATATTATTCAAGCTAATTGGACTCCTGGAAAGATGACTAATGTTTTAGACGGTGAAGCTCCATCACAACAATTTTATGATAAGAATTTTGGCAAATATCATGCAGCCGTTGAAGAAGGGCTGAATACTACTACTCAACGCCAAATGCAGTTTGGTCAAATGCTTATGCTTCGTGAAGCAGGCGTTCCGATATCACCAGCAGATCTTCTTGAAGCTTCTACATTACAGAACAAAACCAAGATTATTGAATCTACAGTCCAGCAACAACAACAAGCACAGCAAATGCAAATGCAGCAAATGCAATCGCAAATGCAAGAAGCTGCTGCTCGTACTGAGTTGGCGCATGCAAGAGCAACTGCTGATAGAGGATTAGGCCTTGAAAGGGTATCACGTGTGCAGGAAAATCAAGCTTTGGCTGTGGAGAGGAAGGCAGAAGCTGAGAAGGATCGTGAAATTGCTTTACTAAATTTTGTGAAGGCGTTAAAAGAAATGGAAGGATTGGATTTGGAACATTTAGAGAAACTCATAACTTTAAGTCATATAGTAAAGAATGAAGAGTCTCAAATGGTAGAACAGACTGCTCAAAATCAATCCCCTATGAACCAGAATCTTCAATCTCTCGGGCAAGAACAGCCCGTGCAGTAGTTAGAGGAAAACCCTTGCTCTAAAGAGCAATTACTACGAAGGAGCCATAATGGCAAAACGTTATCATCAATCAGCAAAAGATCGTAAGCATGAAAGCCGCGGCATGGAACGCGCAATGCATCGCAAACACGGTATGCATGGTATGGATCCACGACGACGTCAGGAAATGGAAGATGCAGGAATGATCAGTGAAGATCACAATGCAACTGCTAATCTGCCACAGGATGTGAAATATCATCCATGGCCAGAAGCATCTCATTATTCTGATTATGGGCTTGATGACACAATCCGCGGAATCGATCGTCAAGAAAACGAAGATGAAAGCGGCATGAAACGTCATATGCAACCTGGAAAGTACTAAGATGCCAGCAGCTCCAAGAATGAAAGGTAAAGCTACTAAAATTGCATTTGCTCTTTTAGGAAAACCAGAAAACCTGGCTGCTAAAAAGACTGAGCGTCAAAAACATATTGACCATCAGTTGCTGTACCAAGCTTCGTTTAGAGTTCGTTAAATTATGGGGTGAGGGAGTGTTATGTAAATAGAAACGCTCTCCTTGCCCTATTTCTAAGGATAATTATGGCTGAAAAGAAAAAGATAACCGTTGCTAAAGGCGTCAAGGTAAAACGTGGCGTTGAAGAGAAAATGCGGTCTAAAAAAGGTTCTTCCTCTGCAGGTAAATATAAAACTGTGTCGCCTAAAGAATTTGCTGGTAAGGCAGGTGGCGCATCTAAAGTATCATTTCCTATTAATACTCTTGCCCGTGCTCGTAATGCACTGGCACGTGCTCATTATGCTCCTCATCCAGAAGGCATCAGAGCTACGGTGTATAAAAAATATCCTGAACTGAAGATGCGACATGAAAAGAGAGAGGGTAAGTAATGCCTAAATTAAAAAAGACAGCGCCAAAAAAAGTTAAGCGTGCTCGCGTAAAACTTGAAATGGAAAAGTTTAAAGAAGGAAAGTTAAGATCAGGCTCTGAGAATGGGCCGATTGTAACGAATCCCAAGCAAGCAATAGCAATTTCTCTCTCTGAATCTGGCCAATCTAAAAAGAAGGCTAAGAAAAAGAAATCAAAGAAGAAATGACTCTTCCAGCGGGGGTGGTGCTCCCTTTTGGCCACCCCCATCTTTTGCATTTTCACTAAAAGTCAGTAGGCTTGAATCGAAAATACGCATCTACAAGGGAGTATATGACAAAAAAGAAAACAGTCGGCGCTATAGCCTCAGAATTATCCCAAAAATCCCCTGATTCACTCGATCCAATAGAAATTCAACGAGCAACTGAGCAAGAATATCTCGATAATCTCATTTGGTGTGTTAAGCATGCACAAAAAAAGATAGATTGTTCTACTATTGAAGGTCATGATGCATGCAAAGATCGTCCTGCAATTGATGGAGACTTCTTTATTGCAGCTTTATTGAAGAAAGAGAAGTTATTATCTAATGTTTTGCGTAACTATTTTGTTCCTACTCTTGCTTGTCCTACTCCTCACTTCGACCAAACAGTGTTTAAATATGTCGCAGCAAAAGAAGATGTTGAATTCTTGTGGGTTGTTCCCGACCAAGAAACATGCGAGATCTTTAAAGAGAACAAAGATAAAATAGTTCCTGAAGAGAGAGCACTTTTAAAGTATGTTCTTGAATATTACGATGGAACATTATTTAATATGTCTAAGAAATTAAACGGCGAGTCACACTTTGCTGGCTCTGCATTGGAAAAGGCAATATGAACTGGAAAACAAAAAACGATATAAAAAAACGATATACCAGATAAATTCGCTACAATAGCAATAATATTAGATGGAGCTATTTATTTTTGCTCATGGGATGATTGTACGTGGGGAGAAGAATGTTGTAAAAAACATGAATCTTCCATAGGAATTGCTATGGGATTTGATTGTGAGAAAGTTGCTTATACAGACAGTCCTTCATGGGAATGTATAGACTTGAAAGAAGTCGATGGCTGGATTTATGTTTCTGATATTTTAAAAGATTTTAAGAGATTGTGATGGAACATAAAATCAATAGCGGAGAAAAAATTATGATGTGTGGATCGTGTAAAAAAATATTGCAAAAACATCTAGATGTATTTAATGGCCAACCAATTAATATGGTTTTTCTATCATGTCAACAAGACTATAATCCTGATGATATTCGCCAGAGAACATGTTTAGATCAATTCCTTATGTTTGTGGTTAAAGAGATTTATTATCAAGATTATGAAGCATAAATTACTAAAGACATAAAACAAGGAAAGTAATATGGCATACGGAAAACAACTGAACAATAAAAGCTTTTATGCAAACAGCCAAGGCGCATCTGGCGCACCTGATATCGCAATGCCACCACTTAATGAAACTCCTGCTATAGCTAAAGCTGCACCAGATCCATGGCAACAACAAGCCTCTAATCAACAAACTGAGAATCCTTTCGGTCCAGTTCCTGATCAATTACCAGAAGAAGTTGCGCAAGAGATGCAATCAGAGCAAGAAGCACCAGAATTGGAAGAAGCAGTTGAAGAAATAGTCCAAGCTCAAGAAATTGAAGAAACACAACCTTCCAAGCCATCACCTAAAGAATCCTTCCGTGCCCTTAAAGAGGCAAAAGAACGTTCTGATCGAGAACGCGATGCAATGCTTTCTCAGATGCTTGAAATGCAGCGACAAATACAAAACATGCAGCAACAGCAACCGCAAGTTCAAGAACAACCAGTAGAAGATTATGACTTTGATATTGAATCTGATGCGTTAGCAGAAGGCAAACACCTTAAAAAGCTGATGGCAAAGCAGAAAGCAATGGAGCAGCAGCTCAAGCGGTATCAAATGCATTCAGAAGAAGTTGCGGTAGAAACAAGAATAAGATCACAATATCCTGATTTTGAGAAAGTAGTATCAAAAGAGAATGTTGAGATTCTCAATGAACAGTTTCCAGAGATTGCTAAAACACTCAGAGATACGCCAGATATGTTCAACAAAGCAGCTGCAGCATATACAGTGATAAAGAACTTTGGCATTCATAAAGATACGGCTAAGCATGAATCTGATCGTGTTAAGGCAGTAACAAATGCACAAAAGCCAAGACCATTAGCTTCAGTTAATCCAACGCAAGGCGATAGTCCATTATCGAAAGCAAATGCATTTGCTAATGGTATGACGGAAGAATTGAAAGAACAATTAAGAAGGGAGATGTATAACGCTCGTAAATCAATGTAATATTTAAACGGAGGTCATATGAAAAGATTGGCGTTGATGTTGATAAGCACCAGTTGTTTTGCAATGTTGCGTGATGCTGAGATTGGCATAGTTGATAATGAACAAACTGCAGACGAATATTTCTGCCATCTTGCTATGATTGTTTATCGTAAAAAGACCTCCATTGAATGTTCTCCAGAATTGAAGCCTTATATATTAAGAACTCTGAATTATTCTCGCCATAATGGTGATTCAGTAAAATTTGATCAAATTGATAAGGATCTAACGCGAGAAGACGAGAAATTTCTGATGTCACAAGTGAATAAAGCAGTGGCATCAGCTCTTAAAGATCAAAAGAATCAGATAGAATCTCGTATTTCTAAAAAGAATGCAGCTTTATATATAGCAGTTTGCGGTTTGTGCTGCACTGTTATTACCACTGCTATTACGTTAGGATCCACACTTTCAGGAGATTGTCCAAAATGAGACTTTCAGAACAGCAAGCAGCATTCGCGCGTGATGTTGCTAAACTCATTAATTGGATATTCGATAATGGATTTGCAGTTACTTTAGGAGAGGCATTTAGAACTGCTGAACAAGCAGAGATCTATGCTAAAGAAGGTAAAGGCATCAAAGATAGTCTGCATTGCAAACGATTAGCCATCGATCTATTTTTGTTTGATCATGAAGGGCATTATCTCCAAGATAAAAAAGATTACGAAGAGTTTGGTGTTTTCTGGGAGTCTCTCAATCCGCATAATCGTTGGGGAGGTAACTTTCCACGAGTTGATTGCGTACACTTTGAAAGACGTGAAGAATAATATATAGTATTACCAGCATTGCAGATGTCGCGAATCTAAAATGTCACTCATCTTAGACCCAAAAGCAAGTTAGGAATTGGTCTAGCCTACAAATTAGGACCCAAAAGCTCCTTTAGGAATTGGTCCGACCTAAGACAATGTTAATCAACATTCTCTTAAAGGAAATTCATGGCAATTACTACTACATCTGGTTTGCCTGCACCGGTACAGCAAAGCTTTAGCTATAAACTGTTATCGGTTCCAGTGCCAAACATGATTCACAAAATCCCGGCGATGCTTAAGCAAATGCCGAGAAATGGTGGTACAACTCTACGTATGCGTAGATATAATCCACTACAAACTGCAATGGTTCCATTAGGAAACACTGGCGTTACTCCACCAGCACAAAATCTAACTGCTGTGGATATAGATGCTAAGATTTCATTCTATGGCACATATGTGATACTTAATGAACAAGTTACCTTACAAAACCAGGATCCAGTTCTTAACGAATGTGCAGCACGTCTTGGCGTGTCACTTCGTCAAACTGAAGATCAGCTTACTCGTGATATGCTTGCAGGAACCGCAGCATTCATTAACTGTACTGCTGGTGTGAATGGTGATAACCCAACTGAACTTACTCGTTCAGATGTTGATGATGTGGTTCGTGCGTTACTTGGTAACAATGCGTACACCATTCTTGATAACATCGAAGGTGATGATAAGTTCGGTACTGCTCCGGTTCGTGATGCATACTTTGCGTTATGTCATACTGACTTAACTAAAGATATGGACAATGTTACTGGGTTCATTCAAAAGAACCAATATCCGTCACCAATGAATGCGTTGCGTTCTGAGTGGGGTGCAATTGGAAACCTACGTTTCTTGATTTCATCTATTGGTTCACAAAGTTTGAATGCATCTTCTCTTGGCGCAAACGTATACAACATTTTCTGTGTTGGTATGGAGGCTAAAGTGTTAGGTCTCCTTAAATTTCTTCTGATTGACTTGGAAGTCCTACGGGATCACAAGGGGCAAGCGAAAGCAGCCTGAACGACTAAGTGAAGAAACGTCGAAAGACGAAGCGATAGTCTGGACTCTATGGTAACATAGAGAGGAATCTCCGAAGAGGGAATCCCGCCTGGAAACAGGTCATAAAAGTAACAGAATTCGTACGCCTGTGTAGAGCAAGATGGTTATTCAGCTCAGTTCATATATCGTCCGCCTATTTATGATGGACCGTTAGCATTGAATGCTTCAGTCGGTTATAAATTTGCAGAAGTTCCTCGAATCTTAAATGATTTGTGGGTTCTGAACCTTCGTTGCACTTTGGCTTAGGGAGATAATATGGACAATACTACAATAATTGGACAAGGTTATTTCACCGCGTCTTCAATTGGATTGGCTAATCCTGATCCAGGTAATGCTGAAGTAGGACAATCTAATCCTGCATATATTCAGATTCCGTCTAATGCTGACTGGATGACAGTGCGCAACTGGACTCAATTTGGTACTGCAGGAACTGATGCTGCATATTTGAATGGTACTGCAAATGCGTTTGTTGGTGTAGAATTCTTCTGGCAAAGAGGAATGGCTGCCGGCTCTGCAATCTGCAAATATTATACTAATACTGCTGCAGTTATTACTGGCGACACTATCATTTCTGGTGGTTTCACACTGTATGATCCAAGCGGACAATCAGTTGGTGCTCAACCATTACTTGGTAGCCCTGTAACAATCTCTGCTGTAACAAACGCTACGCGCCCGGTAGTGACTTGTTCTTCAACTGCTGGCCTTTCAGTAGGTACTGTAGTGAGATTGAGCTCGACAGCACAAACTGACGTTAACGGCGTAGATATGGTTGTTGGTACCGTAACTAATGGAACTACGTTCACATTGCTTACTTCTACTAACGCTCTTGCTACAGCTCCAGGCGCTATTGGTGGTGCTGGTTCATTCCGTATCGTGTATAATGGCAACTCAGCGTTGTTCTATCCGCGTCTACGCTATGTAACTAACATTACTCAAGCGACTAATGCACAAGTAAGTACTTCTATTGCTCACGGCTTGACTCCTGGTCAAGAATTGCGCTTTAAGATACCTACTACTTCTGGCATGACGCAGTTGAATCCTCAACTTAACAATAACTATTTCCCGCAAAGCTCAAGCGTTGCAGCGATAGTACAATCTGTGGTTGATGATTATAACTTCACTATCAACATCAATACTACTGGTTACACAGCATTTACTTGGCCAACTATTGCTCAAGAGCCTACTGATTTCCCAACCGTAACTCCATTCGGTGAAGATACTGCTACAGCACTTGCAAGCAATACAGCACAAGTTCCTACAATTGCTGGCGTGCAGATCTACAATACTAACACTGGCATTCTTGCTGACTCAACCGTTAATACCGGTTATCTTGGCATGATTCTTGGTGCTGGTGGGATTGGTACCATTGCTTCTTCTAATGCAATTCTCGGGCCATCTGGTTCTATTGCTTGGACTGCAGGTAATGCTCCAACCGGTGACCTCATGTATTGGGTTGCAGGTAAATCAACCTATGGCGGATTGTAAAATCTGATATAGTAGTGGGTGCTATCTAGCGGGTAGCACCCCGCTCATAAAGAAAGGAAAACAATGGCTCAAATAGAAAAACGTGAATTCACAAAAGAAGAAAAAGAACAACGAGATAAAATCAAATCTCAGTTAGAATTCCAACGCAAAAAAGATCGTGAGATGGTTCGTGGTATTTTCAGATTCCATGAAGTTCCAGGCGGCCAAATGGAATTCCCTTTCAAGAAATATAAAGGCGATCCATTAGAGACATTTAAAATGAATGATGGTGAAGTTTATACCATTCCATTAGGCGTAGCTAAGCATCTTAATACTAATTGCTGGTATCCCTCTTATACATTTAAGAATGATGAAGCAGGCAGGCCAAGCGTGAGTGTTGCTGAGAAGATTCGTCGCTGCAGCTTCCAAAGCTTAGAGTTTATTGATATTGAAGGATTGGAAAACAATCCTAAATCTGCACTGCCATCATAAGGATGCATCATGTCATATCAAGCCCAGAAGTTTCCCGTTTATCAACCAGCAATGAGGATCATTTCGAATATAACGAATGCTAATCCTGCAGTAGTGACTACTACATTTGCGCATCAATATTTGACGGGAACTATTGTGAGATTAAATTTTCCACCTGGCTATGGCATGGAGCAAGCAAATCAATTGACAGGGGAGATAGTAGTAACTTCGCCTACTACCTTCTCTATCAATATTGATACGACAACATTTGATCCTTTTATGACTCCTGCTACATTTCCTGATAATACTCAATATCCTCAAGTGGTTCCTATTGGTGAGAATGGATTAACATTAAAAGCTGCTACCGTAAATTCACTTCCCTATAGTGCAACTTAAAGGTAAGATGATTCTGAAATAATCAAGGAGATTAGTATGCCAATAAGTCCCGCGGATTCTACCTTAACGGCGATCCAAACTAAGGTTCGTCGACTTACTCGTAGTCCATCAGTCAATCAATTATCTGATGGTGATCTGAATCAGTATATTAATACGTTTATTACGTATGATTTTCCTGAACATTTACGACTGTTCAATTTAAGAACAACTTTTACGTTCTATACTCAGCCCTATGTGGACGCTTATCCTACTAACCTATCTCCAATTTCCGATGAAGAGATTATTTATCCTCTACAGAATTTTGATAATCTTTATCTCACTATTCATCCTCCTATTTATATAGCAGGTTATCAGGGCCTCTATCTTGAATCTCGAGAACAATTCTTCGGCATATATCCTAAGCTCAATTTCATCAACTCAATTGGTGTAACCGGCGATGGAATGACCACCTCATTTTCAGGTGTTATTAATACTCAGCAAGCAACCACGCAAGCAGGATTACAACAAACAACTGTCATTCTACAAAATCAAGTTCTATTCTCTTCTATTGATAGCAATTTTAATGGTTTAGGACTGATTGATTATCCTCTTTATCCAACCTATCAACAGCCAAATATGGGCTGCTTAGGTCTTCCCGGACAACCGCCAGAAAATCTTGAAGCGTTTGAATATGGCTTTATAAATTATGTTACCGGTGAATTTACTATTAACTTTCCCGTAGCTCCTGGAGCAGGCGAGCAAATAAACTATCAAGTCGTCCCAGTTCAGCCAGCATTGCCACAAACAATGTGCTACTATGATTCAACAATTCTATTGCGGCCAGTTCCGGATCAAGTTTATCGTGTGCAAATGGAAGTCTATGCAAGACCAACATATCTTTTAGAGACAAATCAATCACCACAACTTGAAGAATGGTGGCAGTACATAGCTTATGGCGCCGCAAAAAAGGTTCTTGAAGATCGTATGGACATGGATACTGTTCAATTGATAATGCCAGAGTTTAAGAAACAGGAAAATTTGATACTCAGAAGAACAATTGTAGAAATGACTTCACAACGCGCTTCGACTATCTATACCCAAGACAATGGTGCCGCTGGTGCTTATGGTCCTGGGTGGTGGTCAGGAGGCGGCACGTTCTAATTGATTAAAAAGTTAAAGTAAGGAGTTAACATTGGCTTACCAACCAAACATTCCCGCGAGTACGGATCTATTGAGCGATTCTCAATCAGATATACAAGGCAATTTTCAGGCGATTCAAACGCTTATTGATGTAAATCATTATGATTTTGCAAGCAGTAATCAAGGCAAGCATTTTGCAATTTCAATGCCACCACAAGCATCAAGTCCGGCAATTACATTTGCTGCTGGTGAAGTGGGATTATATTCCTATGTGAATGCTACCACGAGTCAGACTGAGCTCTATATTAATAAAACCAATGAAGCTACGGTTACACAAATTCCGGCTACTGCTTCTGTTTTAAGTCTTACTTCTGCTCCTTCTCAAGGATCGGCTGGATGGTCATATCTTCCTTCTGGAATTTATATTACATGGGGATCAACGACGGTATCAGGTAATACGCTTGTTACATTGGCTTCTCCTCCTCCAAATCAAATTCTCAATGTTCAATTAACGCCAGCTTCGGGGTCCTCGTCATATGTTAATGCTCAAGTTGTTCTTAATAATATTGTTTCTAGCTCTACTTTTAATGTAGTTGGCACCATCAATGGCTCTCCATCAGCGGTGACATGTTATTATTTTGTTATTGGGTACTAAATTCAGGGAGTGCTCATGCCATTAGATAGATTCTTAATTGCGCCATTTAAGACTGGTCAACAGCAAGATGTGAGACCATGGTTGATAATGGATGATGCATTCCAGAAACTTAGTAATGCTTATGTGTTCCGAGGAAGAGTCAGAAAACGTCCTGGTTCTTCAGTCATGAATACATCTGTTGATCTCTCAGTCCAACAACTTTATTCACGATTGCGTATAGGACTAGGGACTACCGATTCTTCAGGAGATGCTTCAGGAACAGCATCTGGTTACATCTTTCAGACTGGTCAATTGTTTTCCATTGGCGATGAAATATTTACAGTATCTACTACGGGAACTCCAGCAGATATGCTCATTGCGCCGATTCAAGTAGGAACTACCGATTCTTCAGGGGACGCTTCAGGAACTATTTATGAAGGAGTTGGTTCTGTAGGAATGGTATTCACCATTGCAGGCTTTACGTATACGGTGGCCATGTCGAGTGGTGCATTAACGCCAGGTGTAGGAGCTCCCGGATCTGGCACATTTGATTGTGGTTCCGGTGCTTATACATTTACTGGAACAACAGACGATTCTACGATTTATTTAACGGCAGCATCAGACGCAACTTTTAATACTTCTACCGGTGCATATACTTTTTCTGATGCATATCCATCAACAAATATCTATTTCTATCCCGCTCTTCCTGTTATGGGATTTGCAACTTATGATTCTGATCTTGTAGAAGACGAGCCCCTCTTTGCATTCGATACTGAATTTCCTTACCTTTGGGATGCTACTAATCAATATTGGAATAGAGTTGGCACAGCAGTCTGGACTGGATCAAATCTCAATTATTTTTGGGCATGCACATGGCGCGGTATAACCAATTATGATTACTATCTTTTTGTCAGTAACTTCAAGATTCCAAGCCTTTCTCCTTCTGTAACTCCCGATTACATCAAATATTACAATGAATCAGATTTCTATAATCTCAATCCTGTTCTAAATCAAACAACACGACTTGTAACCGCTCTTATGGTGCAACCATTCAAAGATAGATTATGCGTTTATAACGTCGTTGAATCGACTTCTGGATCTGGAGAATCACAAGGAACTACTGATGGCACAACGGGAAATGTAACCGTTAATCCAGTTACTGCTTTTAATGGCAATCCTTTTATGGTTGGTGACAACTTTCTAGTGGGAACTACACTTTTTACAGTTACTGATGTCACTACAAATTCTGATGTTGCGATGCTCGTGAATTCACAAACATCATCAGCAACTGCTCCCACTTCTACCGGCACCTTTAATGGCACTACAGGCAAGCTCGTAATCACCGGTAACGGAACGAATTTAAATGCTCCCGTGTATTATATATCTGTAGGAACTCCTACTGCCTATCGTCAATATTGGAATCGTTTAAGATTCTCTCAGAATGGAACGCCAGTCTCCTCAAATCCATCATATCCTACTGCAACTAATGCATGGCTTGATAGCATTCCAGGACTTGGTGGCTATATTGATGCTCCAACTAAAGAAGCGATCGTCAGTGGAGAATATATTAAAGATCGATGGATAGTTTATTTTGAGACATCTACTTGGGAACAAGTTTATACATTCAACCAAGTATTACCGTTTGTTTGGCAAAAAATTAATACTGAACTTGGTGCAGTATCTCCATTCTCAACAGTTCCATTCGATAAAGTGGTTATTGGTATCGGTGATGTTGGTGTTCATGCTTGTAATGGTTCAAACGTAGAACGTGTTGATGATCTGATTCCTGATAGCATCTTTAATTTTGCTAAGGAAAATGGCGGGAATCTCAGAGTCTGGGGAGTGCGTGATTATTATACTGAAATGATTTACTGGGCATTCCAAGAAGAAACGCGTTATACACCATTCAATAATAAATTATTGGCTTATAACTATAAAACTCAATCATGGGCATTTTTTGATGATGCAATTACTGCATTTGGCACTTTCTATAATAGCACCAATATAACTTGGGCATCATCAACATTCTCATGGGAATCATCCTATCAGCAATGGAATACTGGTAGTATTCAGCAGCAATTTAGGCAGGTAATAGCAGGCAATCAGCAAGGCTATACATTTCTTATTCAGCGTGATGAAGGAGCAAATGCACCATCATTACAGATCACTAATCTCGTTATCAATGCTCCAACTTCTTATTTTACTGTTACTTCTTATAATCATTGCCTTGGTTACGGTCAATATGTCTATATTGAGAATTGTACTGGCGTTACTGGCATTAATAATACCGTATTCCCGGTTGGCATTGTTATCGATGAGAATACTATTAGATTCTATGCTCGAGCAGACCAATCATTTGGAGGAACCTATGCAGGCGGCGGCACTATAAGACGCGTATCTCAAATAGATATCCTGACTAAGCAATATAACTTCTATATTAAAGAAGGCAGAAATGCACTGATTAATAAAGTTGATTTCCAGGTAGATAGAACTTCTGAGAATCCAGATGGAGTTCCTAATGGTGTTACCGTGGATTATTATATTTCTACTGCATATCAATCATCTTTGAATGCAGGAGCTCCGCAACCAGGAGGAACGGGTACTATAACTGGAACTGGTATATTAGAAACTACGCCATATCCTGCATCGCCGTATACTGATGAAACATTCCAATATCCTCTTGAAGATATTCAAACTCAATTATGGCATCCAGTATATACCTGGGCTGATGGAGAATTCATTCAATTGCATATATATCTATCTCCCTATCAAATTCTTGATATTGATGTTGCATGGGCAGATTTCCAAATGCATAGCATGGTATTTTATACTCAGCCAAGTTCAAGCAGATTGCAATAATCATTGCTTCAGATACTCAATGACCATATAGGTATTGATGAAATCAGAATAATCTATGCCAGTAGTAATGGTTATAATGGTAGTACCAACATCGACTTGAATATTCAGATCAAGGGTTGGTGAAGAATATGGCAACGGAATCATTTTAGTAGCGGCAGTATTTGTAGCAGCGCCATAAATATGCGTTGCCGTGAATCCCTGATCAACTTGAATGTTATGTACTACTGACTTGGCTCCTGCATTGGGCAATGCACCAAAATTGACCACCATACGATATGTTTGGCGATAAGTAGGCGTCTGACCATTCTGTGAATTATTAGGAAAATATAATTGTCCTGTCATGAATTCATACAATGGATAATAACCGGTTTCTTTTATGTTTAAATTCAACGCCATATTATTAACATTTTGATATAGACGAACTAAAAGTTCCTTGAATCGATCGCTATTAATATCGGTAGAATATAGTTCTGAAACATCCCATATATTGGTTGTCGCTATAAATGAGCCAATATCTGAGAGGAAATTAGTTGATCCTGCCATGCTATTCCTTTTGTTTAGGATTTTTTATATAACATAGTAAGATGATACTGAGAAAATTGATAATATATTTTAGGAGATAGTATGGCTACAAATTGGAGAAGAAACCTGGGTTCCACATTGGGAACTCTTGGTGGTGGTTTGGTAGGGGGCCTTGCCGGTATTCCTGGAGGTCCAGCTGGTATTGCAGCCGGCGCTGGCATAGGGGCTGGCTTAGGTGGAAAAGCTGGAAACTATTTTCAAAACGTGGCCAATAGTAATCGTAGTAATCTCCCACAAAACAATGGTATCTCAGCTCAACCTACTACTTTTCCGGGAGGTCCTAATTCTCCGGCTATCACTGCTCAAAATTTGGGCGAAGAAGGAAATGCCTTATTCTTCAATAGATTTAATCCTCAGCAACAACAACTGATGGCAATACTCGGACAATTAGGTCAACAAGGATTGCAGGGAAATAACTTTTCGTTTGGCCCAATTGAACAGCAAGCACGTCAAGGATTTGCCCAACAAACGGTACCTTCTATTGCAGAGCGCTTTTCTGGCCTTGGAGCACAAAAGTCATCAGCATTTGGACAGCAATTAGGACAAGCAGGCGCTGGATTAGAATCGGATTTGGCTGCTCAAAAGCAACTTTATAATATGAATCTATCTGGATTATTTCAAAATTTAGCTAGTCTTGGACTCACTCCGCAATATGAAAGTATTTTCTCTCCTAAGCAGCCATCATTTGGTCAATCGTTAGGAACCAATATAGCCGGTCCAGCAGCGCAAGCGCTCACTACTCTTGGAGGTTTATATTTAATGAATAAATATGGTCAGCAATCACAATTGCCTAAACCTTAAAGGAATATCATGCCTCAAATATTAAATAAATATTCTTTTGGGTCAGATTTAGGGGCAGCATTAGGTTCAGGCTTAGGAAGCGGTCTTCAATATCTTGCTCAGAATAAAATAAACCAAATGACTCGCGCAAATGAGATGAATCAATATTCTAATCTCTTACAGCAAAGTGGATTAGATCCTCGTGATGCAAATGTTCTTGCATATCATGCGGTAAGTAATCCTGAGCAATTTCATCATATATTAGAACAATATAGCCCACGGCAAGCAATCAATCAGCAAGCTACAGAAGTTCCTCAATATCAACAAGGATTGCAACAATTAGAACAGCAGCCTGCACAAGCAGCCTATAGGCAACCAACTCCTGAACAAGCAATGCAATTACAGAATCTGTTTAAAGGACTAGGACAACCTCAGCAAGAGCCATCAGGCTTAGGAGAAGGCGTTGATCTGTTACGCAAGTCTGCCGCAAGTGAACTATTGAAAACTGCAGTAGGAAAGCAACCAGAAGAACAACTGCCTCAAATTAGACAACCACAACCACAAGTTGTTCCACAGGTAGTTCCTCCTATTCAACAGCCACAACAACCAGTTGAATTTACACCACAACAAATAGAAGAGCAGATTCATCCTTTATTAGCAAAAAGAAAAGCTCTTGAAGAAAAAGCGGCTCGTGAAAGAGATAAAGAGGAAAAGGCAAATCAAACTGCTATTAATAAAGCAGAAAAGCCTTACGTCGATAAGATTACTGCTTATAAGGAAGCTGCTGATGATGCAGATAAACGTCTTAATAAGATGGAAAATCTTGTTAAGAAAGGAAGCCTCCCTTATTCCGGATATTATAATACTCTCAAATCATTAGAAGAACATGTTACTCCATTAACAGGAGCTGGCGCTGGAGCAGCTATTGGAGGAGCATTAGGATTAGCCGGAGGACCATTAGCTCCCGCATCTGCTACAATTGGTAGCGCTATTGGCGGTGGTATAGGAGCTGCTGTTACTCCTATAGTTCAAGTACTAAAATCATTCCAGCGAGGAATCACTGCTACTGATACTGAAGAATTTGAAAAACTATCAAATGACTTTATAAGAAATGCAAAGACAATATTCGGATCAAGAATTACAGACGCAGATCTACGGGCTTTTATGGCTACATTGCCAACTTTATCTCAAACAGATGAAGGAAAACTTGCAGTCATAAAAAACATGAAATCATTTAATAAGGCAGCTCAGGTTCGATATAAAGCAATGCGTGATGTAATCAAAGATAATGGCAATAAAATACCGGCCGATATTCAAGGATTAGTGGAAGAGCGAGCAAAGCCAGAATTAGACAGAATAGCTTCTGACTTTGAAGCGGTTTAGTGGGCAAATATAATAATAAAGATTCCTAATTGAAGAAGGAGTAAGATTTCAATATTCTTTATTCTTTCTTCAATTGTTCTTTCATCCTTATAATTTTGTGCATTTAATACTGCATTTCTATACATCTTGCGAATTCCGTATCCAATAAGGGCACATATAAATAAAAAGAATGATATCCAAAATACGTCTGAAAAATTCATAGTTTCTCCCTAAATACTAACTTCTACTTTTAGTTTCCAGACTTTTACTGGCGCTTTTCTATACTTATTAAGATCAATATTATTCAGCTCAGGAATAGATTCATAATCTACAGGCCCTAATCTTGTCTCTAGATAGTAACTTAAGCCACCATAGCTATAAGGCTTATAATCAGATAGATCTCGTAACTCAAGAGCAATTTGATGCTCTTTCTTCTCTAATGCCAATCGCTCTTGCGTAATGTTATAGAGTTCTTTTGCCTTTGATAGCCAGATTGAATTGTCCCTATTTTCCATAGTGTCCCCCCTGGATACCTATTCGTATTTTTTATCTTTCTTTATCTGTTCTAGTACTGATCCAACTATATATTCATTCAGTGTTATTCCCCTCCGTGCTGCTTGCGCCTTAGCTTCTGCATGTACTGCTGCATCGACTACTTTTACTACCCATCTTTTGTTCTTTATTTCCATAGTGCTCCTTTATTGTTTCCCACTATAATGATCTTTTCATTGCTGTATTCTATATCCACAGGTACAGCAATATCCTTATATGGAATCCAATAAAGAACTTCATCAGACCATATGCGAAATTCATTACTTTTTTCCCATTGTCCTTCGCCCTTGTAATAGGCTAAATGCATGTCTCGATCTCTATGATCATATATAAGGCATCTTTCTCCAATTGCAGGAAGAGATCCTTTTGTTCCGTTTGGCTTAATCCATTCCATATTGCTCCTTGATGATTATAGGTATAGTATAGCACCAATTGCACCCAATATCAAGTATATCTTGCTATTTCCTTCTTTACAGGTTTAGACTGGGTAAAAATTATAACTCTTAAGGAGAAAAAGATGGCAATTCGGCAAAGAACACGATCATTAGTCGGTTACGGCATCGACAATGCGCTTCAATCATTGGCGCCTCAACCTATTATAGCCAACCGAGCTCCAACCACCTCTGATACAGCCCCTCTGGGCGCGCTCTGGGTGTGGCCGGCACAAGATGAAGCATGGATTTTAGTGAGCAATGCTAATGCAACTGCTACTTGGAATCTTATAGAATCTTCTGGTGGCGCTGGTGTATTTAGTTCACTTTTAGTTAACCCAGGTCCGGTGACCACCCAAGGTACTGGCGCGGTGAATATCTCTGCTGACGCGGTAGCTACTACTATTAACGTAGGTACTGGCGCTGCCGTTAAAACTCTTACTTTGGGTTCACAAACGGGCGCAAGTGTAACTACTATTTATGGTGGCTCTACAGGTGGTATGCTTATAGAAACTGGTAGTGGAGGAGATATTGTTATCGATTCTGGAACTGGTGAAATTGATATATCTACTGATGCTGCTGCAAATACAGTTAAAATTGCTACTGGCGCCGCAGCTAAGGCTCTTACTTTAGGTTCCCTTAATACAACATCAGCTACTACCATCAATGCAGGAAGTGGGAGCTTAACGCTTGCTGCTGGTGTTAATACTATTAACATCGCTAATGATGCTACCACTTCAACCGTGAACGTTGGTACTGGCGCAGGAGCTAAAACGCTCAATCTTGGTTCTGTAAATACTACTGCTACTACTGCAATAAAATCAGGCACTGGTGGCATTAGTTTGGCTAGTGGATCTACTACTCCTGGTTCAGTAACAATCACTCCTATAACCGGAACTGTTGCAGAAGGCGGTACAGATACTGTTACTGCAAACTCTCGTGTGATTTATGCTACGTATACTGGTTATACCACTGCTAATTCTGGTGGAACTCAAGTATTCAAAGTTGCATCATCTCTCATTACGACCACTTCAGCAGTTCATGTTACGGTTACTAACCTGAATACTTCTGGGAATGGCGCATTCTTGACCGTGACTGGTATTATTCAAGGTTCTGGTTTATTGACCATTAACACTGCTAATAATGGCGCAGGCGCTTTAGGTGCAGGTGATACTGTGATTATCTCTGTATGGGTCATTAACTAACTTATAGAAGCCCCCCTTCTATTCCTTACAGCCTCCTAGTAATCTCATGCCTAGGAGGCTATGCTTAGTAAAAAAACTTTTAGGAGATTCCATGGAAACCAGTCAAGCACTCGTTCTTAAAGCCACGCGTGGCAACTGTTCGTTCACTCTGATCCTTCCAGTAGGCACTACTTGGGCAGATGCAGTCGATGCAACTGCAGAGCTCTATATGCAAGTAGGCGAAATGGCAAAGCAATCAGTGCCTCAAGAGCCGCCTGCAGATCCACAAGAGCCTTTAGAACCAACGATTGTTGAAGGAAACTAATATGGCTATCAATAGAATTAAAGCTCTTGCTTTGACCAAAATAGAAGCAACAACATTTACTGGATCATATCTTCCAATTAATCCCTCTGGCGCAGAAGGCGCAGCATTCTACTTCAGAATAAATAATGATACTGATGGTGCAGTAACAGTCAGCTTTGATGGCATTAATGATCATATTTATCTTCTTGAAGCAGAAGTATATGAGACGCCAACAACACAGAATAATAGCTTGCCAGCAGGCAAAGTAGCATTATTTCCTAAAGGGCAAATAATCTATGTTAAAGCAAGTATGGGTACTGGCTATCTCTATCTTTCTGGCTTTTATCAACCAGTAGGAGAATAGAATGGCAGCACCAAATTTAGCGATACGATTACACTTTGAGCCAGTACGATCATTAGCTTATACCTCGGTTGGTTCTGGCTATATGGGCGTAGGTACGGCAATTAGCAATCCTGCACGACAGTTCTTTGTCCAGAATCTAACTGATGTTACGCTCATGTTCTCATTTGATGGAGTGAATGATCATTTCCCTTTACCTGCTAATGGGTTCTTTCTTGATGATATAACGAGTAATAAAACACAACAAGGCGGCTTCTGGCTTGCCGAAGGTACTCGTTTGTATGTTAAAGAAGTTGGTACACCATCTTCAGGATCAGTTTACTTTACCGTTGCCTATGGCACAGATAATTAAGGAGATACCATGTCGCAAGCGGGAAGTTTTCAAAAAGCAATTCCAGCGGGAACCTACGTCGAAACGCTCGAAGGTAATGCCGGCGGAAAAGTGGGCCCTGATGGTACGGGTAATATTAATGTTGTTGGTGATGGCACTACTATTACTATAGTTGGCGATCCTGGCGATAATACCTTAACAGCAAGCGTGATATCAGGCAGTGCAGAAATAACCATAACGGGTGATACTGGCGGTCCATTAACGAGTAATACGTTTACCTTTACGGGTGGCACTACTGGCATAACTTTTAATGGTTCTGGCACTACTGAAACGCTTGAAGGTACTTTAGTTGTTGCAAATGGTGGCACCGGAGATGTTAGCTTCACGGCTTATGCTCCAATCTGTGGTGGAACTACAACTACTGGCGTATTGCAATCTGCTTCAACAGGCATATCAAATTCAGGCTACGTACTTACATCAACAGGGTCCAGCTCATTACCTACATGGCAAGAGGCTGCCGCAACGGGGATAGTTACTATTGATGGCAATAGTGGATCAGTAACTGGATCAACCGTAACCATAGAAACAGCGAATACTACAGTTAAAACAAGTGGATCTGGCACTACTATGACGATAGATTTCCAACCAACTTCTGGTGGCAATCTTCTTTTGGGTGCCCCAGGATCGTCTATTTCTTCAGGTTTTCTCAATAGCGGTTATGGTATTCATTCTTTAGAAAGTATTAGCTCAGCTGAAAATAATAGTGGCTATGGACCATATTCTCTCCAGAAGCTTACATCAGGGCAAGAAAATAGTGCTTTTGGCGTTAATGCTTTGAATGCTATTACTACTACGAATTCCAATAGTGCTTTTGGATTAGAATGTTTATGGAAGTGTACTGGTACTGGTAATACTGCAATAGGTGATCAAGCAGGGGAGAATATTGCTTCTAGCGGATCTTATAACTGCCTATTTGGTTATGGTGCTGGGCAGAATTATACCACTACTGAATCAAGCAATATTGTTATTAGTGCCGATGGAGTTGTCGGCGAAAGTAATGTAATCAGAATTGGTACTCAAGGATCTGGCTCTTCGCAGCAAAATGCTTGTTATATAGCTGGTATTGATGGAGTGAATCTATCAACCGCAAATATAGTAACCGAATCGAGTACTCAGTTAGGAACTGCAGTTCTTACTGGCGGTACTGGAATCACTATTGATGCTACATCAACGCCAAATGAAATTATTATTAATGCATCAGGCGGGGGCGGAGCTGGTACAATAACTGGTAATGATGGAACGCCAGAAGCACAAGTTGCAGGTAACTGGGACATCGTTACTTCTAATGCAACGGTTACCTTTGCAGGATCTGCGGGTACTGAAACATTAAATTTCCAAGGGGATCAATATAACAATATTATTCTCGGTGCGTTGCCAGCAGGTATTACGTCGGGATCTGGTGATAGTGTTGGTGTTGGATTCAATGCTCTGAACAGTATTACTACTGATGAAAATTGCGTAGCCATAGGTGCATTTGCTCTACAAAGCCTAGTTGGATCAAACGGAAATAATGTAGCAGTTGGTGGCAGTTGTCTAACTGGTTTAACCACGGGAGCTAATAACGTCGCCGTAGGTGCTGGAGCTGGTAGTGGATTTTTTGGTCTTGGTACTGGTTCATATAATGTGCTTATTGGTAACTCAGCAGCAATTTCATATTCTGGATCAGAATCAAGCAATATTTTGATCAATAATGGGGGTGGTAATGGTGAAAATAATACGCTCCGTATCGGTGCCGGAACTGGTTCCGGTAATCAGCAATTAGCATCATCTTATATTTCAGGAATTAATGGCGTCAACGTCTCTTCGTCAACTCAAACAGTAGTAACCATGACTTCTGGATCTGATCAACTTGGTACTGCAGTCTTGACTTCTGGAAGTGGAATTAGTATAACTCCCGGAGCAAACACGATTACGATTGCAGCAACTGGCGGTGGCGGAGCTGGAACTATTACAGGCAATACTGGTGGAGCTATATCGCAATCAGCTGGCAATTGGAATCTAGTAACTGCTAATACTAATATTGGCGTAGTGGGATCTGGATCTACCTTAACCATGGATTGGACTGGTGATGCAAACTCAAATATTCTAGTAGGCGCTACAGGGGCTATTACTACTGGGGAAAATAATACTGGATTTGGGAATCTTGCTCTTGATTCTATTGTATCTGGCTCAAATAACACTGCTGTTGGAGAATATGCTCTTGGTGTATGTATAGGTGGCAACAATAATACTGCAATTGGTAGCTTAGCTCTCTCTGGCATCGGAGGCGGTGCCGGCACTGATAGTGGCAACACTGCAATAGGATATAATGCACTAACTACTTTGGCAGCTGGTGGAGCGAATACCGGCAATACCGCAATAGGATATAATGCCGGACAGAATGCAGAGGAATCTTCATATTTAACGCTATTGGGATATCAAGCTGGTATTAATTATGATACCACTGAAGCTAATAATATTCTTATTAATAGTAATGGTGTTGTTTCTGAATCTAATGTACTTCGTATTTGCGACGCTGCAAATACTTCTACTGGAACGGGATTATCTGCTTCTTATATCGGTGGTATTACTGGAGTTTCAGTAACAGGCGCAGCAGTTATTGTTTCAACCGGTGATCAACTGGGCGTTACGGTATCTTCACGTAAATTCAAAGACAATATTGAAGATATGGGATCAGCGAGTGAAGCACTCTATAATCTCAGGCCGACTACATTTAACTACAAAGGATCAACTGAGACACGCTATGGACTCATTGCCGAAGAAGTAGCTGAAGTTATGCCGAATCTTGTCGTATATGACAAGTCTGGTGACCCTCAGACTGTTATGTATCATGAATTGCCTGCATTGTTATTGAATGAGATTCAAAAATTGAGAAAAGAGATTGATGAACTTAAGAAAGGGAAGTAATGAGCAATGGATTATCAAGCATTGGCGCATTAGCCTATCAAGGCACGAATGCTCCTACGCCTCCAAATACAGCCAGTTATAAACGAGCGCCAACGCCAAATGACTATCAAGGATTTTCAGTTGGTGATTTCTGGATATATAGAGTCTCTAAAACAGCAAACAATAGTCTTCTTTATGTTCTTATGGGCGTAGCAGGCAATGTTGCAGATTGGGTTCTTTTAAGTAATTCCATTGGTGTGGTTACTAATCTTGAAACCGATGACGGACATATTGTAACTCCTACAGCAGGAGTGATTAATATTTTAGGAGGAACTGGCATTGCTACTACGGGCACAGTCGGACCTAATACCGTTACTATATCTACTGCTGGCGACGTAGCTACTTCATATATAACTAACCCTGCTACTGGTACTGCGGTTCCTGTTGCTGGTGTGTTAACCTTCGCAGGTACTGGTGGAGCTGTCATATCTGCAGCAGGATCAACGATAACAGTTAATGCTGGATCTACTGGTGACGTAACCGGATTGCACACTCAAGATGGACATACCGTTACTCCTACAGCTGGAGTGATTAACATATCTGGCGGTAATAATTTAACCACTACTGGTACGGTTGGTCCTAATACAGCAACTATAAGCTTGTCTGGCATTACTCAGCATTCGCTTCAAGTTGGTGGAGCATCAAATGCATTAACTCAGCTTGGCGTTGCTACTAATGGGCAGTTAGCAATTGGTTCAACCGGAGCTGATCCGGTGCTTGCTACATTGACGGCGGGAACTGGTGTGACCATAACGAATGGAGCTGGATCAATAACAATTGCTGCTTCAGGAGTTGACGCGCAATCATTTCCTACAGATTCTGGAACAGCTACTCCATCAAGTGGTGTATTGAATGTAAATGGTAATGGTGCCGGTGGTAGTATATCTACCACTGGATCTGGTAATACTATTCATATAACTGATATTAACAAACCAGCTTTCTTGGTTGTTCCAACAGCTTCAGCTACAAATGCGACAGGTGATGGTACCTTTTTTACCGTTCCATGGGCAACAGCGCTCACCAATGTTGGATCTCATTTCAATACTGGAACTTATACTTTTACTGCTCCTGTTAATGGTTTGTATTATTTTGGATCTTCAATATCTCTTCAAAATCTTGGTGTCGCATTTACTCAAGGTGCTACATTTTTTGTTACTACTTCAATTGGTTATGAATATCTAACAGGAAATCTCGGAGTAATTCAGGATGCTAATAATCAGTATTCTATAATCAATCATGTTTTGACTCCTATGAGTGCTGGTGATACATGCTATGTACAAGTATCGGTTGCAGGAGGCACTAAAACTATAACCGTTGCCGGTGGACATTCAGGTAATACTGGAAGTTGGTTTTATGGATATTTAGTTCAAGTAACTTAATATTAGAAGGAGGTCTTATGTCAGATACAATGAAGATGCTCATCATTGCATTGGCTTTAGCTGCTGTAGGAATAGTTAAATATTATTACCCGGCTTATAAGGATGATAATCCCGTAGAAGTTATTGCGGAAGAGTTCATCGAATATGAGACTGGCATACATATAGATCTCACTCCATTATCATCAGACAAATAAAAACCCCCACGTCGCTAGAGCGTGAGGGAAAAAGGAGTTGCTCATGAATGAGAACAACCAATTTCATTATAGGGACTCTTACTGAAATCGCAATAAAAACCCCCAACGCCTGAAGGAGGCAATTGGGGGAGTAGATAGAAGTAAGCAGTACACACCATCTAAGTTTTTTTTATCCCCATGAATTCCCACTGTGGATTTTCTTCATCCTTGCTGTATTGAATATATAACTGATATTCCCCTTCGCCAATATCCACATGGCATTCAGTTCCAAACGGAGCATGATCTAATTTACTGGGAGCGCTATGACGTATTATTGGTTCCATGTTATTCCTAGTTTAAGAGATCTAAATAAGCCATATCATATTCAAGGTCCCCGCTCACAATTTGAAACACGAGCATGAATGCCTCAGTGAATTGTGGATAACTATAGGTTCCTTCTTCAGCAAAGAACTCTAATGCACATGATTGCTCGCTGCGAGATATATAAGCAGCTGCATATCCTTTATCGCCATAAATGAAGTAGGTTATGATATCGCTGGATATGATCTCTGCTGATACTTCTTGATTCTCAAATCCGCATGAAAAGCAAGCATGCTGCAAAGCCCGCTCTATGTTCATATGATTGGTGACAAATTCTGGGCAATCATGTATCTGCAATACCATGTGTAGATAGTTCTTTTGTTCTATAGTTGGTTCACTTTCTATGATGCGTACGCATCCTATAGTAAGCAGCAATAATGCAAAGCATCCCAACAACATTTTTTTCATTACGTCTCCTTTTATAACACGTATAACAATACCATGCAGATACCGATAACCATTACCATTGTTAACTTAAAGATTATAGTCAGCCAAGTATTGAGATCCATGATTACTCTTTAAACAATTTTTCAAAAATCAGATATATCAAACTAATCCCTAACCCAAATAGCAATACCAATATCCCAAGAAAGAACCATATAACAAATTCCAGCTTATCCAAAAACTCATTGAGCGGCATTACTACTTTCCTTTATTTCATTCTTTTTTCTAACGCCAAATGAAGATCAATGTCTGGACAGAATTCTCCAGCAGGACAAATTTTACACATCCAAGGTTCCCTGGCCATCATTTTTCGTCTTTGTTTATCTTCTTTTTTCCATTGCCTCACTAAGTCATAAGAAGGCTCAAAGAAATGCCGATGTAATTTTTTAAAGAAGCTCATGTGTATTCCTTTGGTACTATTATTTGGTACCATTTCTCAACTGCTTGATTTCCCTTATTCTCTTTATTGCAGGGAAATATTTATTTTTTGGAAGATCCGCCAAATTCTGCAACTTCAATCCATCCAATATCATTTCGGCGATGTCTGGATATTCAGCGAGTTCGTAGTTTATCTCGTCAAGTTGTTCGGTTGTAATAACTTCTGGAGTATCATCTTTTGCGTTGTACTTAGTATTGAGCGCAGTTCCTTTTGCATAGACTTCTCTACTAGTTGCTACAGCTGCTTCGCCATCATCATCTTCATCACCAACAACCACACCAACCAACGAAACATAACATACGCGCTTCATATATGTAATTGTTGAAGAGATTGATTGTACGTCATTTTTAGCAGGTACAATGCGCACTTTGGATTGAACCCATTCTCCTGATGTATGCATCATCTTGGTGATCAACCATTTACCATCATCAGCATCGATAATCATCTGCATGACTGATAAACCATTCTTGGTTAATGCTGGACGTGAAGCTTGCACTACTGACATAAGATCAGCATAAGCACTCTTGAAGTATGGATTATTCTTGTTTTCACCAGCAACTGCAAAGTCAGCCTGAGCTTTAGCTAAAGCAGTAGCAAGCTCTTTGATCTCCACCGATGAATTTGCCTCAGGTTGCACGATCTTACTCGAGTTGAGTATGTCTATCTTCTTGGAAAGATCGTTGATCATATCCTGAATTTTAATGAGTTCCATTGTTTCCATTACTTGTTTCTCCTATTGAGTTTCATATCCTCTACAACATCCATCAAATGTTGATCCCAACAATCTTCTGAACAGAATTGAGCGACTTCATTATTCACATGTTTAACGACTATATCGCTGACTTCATATTCTTCAAAGCACCATTCGCATCGTTTAATGTTGTCCATTGTGTTTTTCCTTATGAATAGAATAAACATCATCTGCCAATGCCATAAATGCGTATTGTGCCATGGTATATTTATTCAATACATTTAACATTTCAGGCGTCATATCTTTAAAATCTATAGACGAGTGCATCTTATAAATCGCTGATGCTAAATCATTAAGAGCTTTTCCCAATTGTTCTACTCGCTCCATAATTCCCCTTCGGTTTAACTTCTATCTACTACTATATTAACATATATTATATTATTTGCAATCAAATTATAATATGTTATAATAGATTCATATAGAATATTAGATTGGAGAATGATGATGATTGATAAACTAGCAGAAAAAAGACAGGATTTGCTCCTGAGATTAGAGAATTTGATTGTAGATGAACCTAAGTCAGCCAGGAGATTGGCTATAGAGATGGGGCTTCATGAGCATACCCTGAATAGTTTTATGAGAAACAATAGGGAAACTAGCATGTTAACACTAGCTAGGATAGAGAAATATATCTTGGGCAAGGAAAAGGGGGATAGGGATGAATAGGATATTTCTTTTGTTGCGTATAGGATTATTTGTCTTCCTAATGTATCGCATGATTAAAAGAGTCAACAGAGTGTTATAAAGGGGGAACTTAATCCCCCTTTGCTAATTACGCACGTTTAACTGATGCGTAATTACAAGCAATGATACTTGCTGTTAAGACTGCTGGTATTAATACTGGCGCAGCGCTTATTGTTGGCACTGTTACCGTGACTAATCCAAGAGTTTGCATGATTGCCAGACCTACTCCTTGAGGAGCTACTGTAGACATTACAGTGGTGTAGATCTTCTTTTCAATAAGTGTTCTCATAGAATCCTCAGGCAGAAATGCATGGGATTGACTGGTCATGATAATGGTTAGGGCTAGTAGGCCCTTTTTGATATTTAACATAATTTCCTTGATTGATTACAGTTTTAGTTTTGATATTCATCTGGCATGAAATCTCTGATGAAATGTTTTCTCAGGAATCCATACCAGGTGATCATTAGTAATAAGTATGCGATAGCGGTATGCATTGTTTGGGTCATTTGAATATTCCTATTCTCTTCCAGAATTCAGTCTTCAACAGAATTACATTGATGACGTATCCTATGAAGAAGCCCATCAATCCTAAAAGATATTGTTCATACCAGTACCACATAATGATTCCTTAAGCTGGGCCTGTTGCAACGCCGCCAAGAATACCAAGGCCAAGACCTACGGTATTGCTTGCTGCTTCTACGGGAACTAACAAAGTAGTTTGTAGAGTAGCGAGTGTAACTGGATATGCTGGTCCTGTTGCCAATGCTGCTACATGCATAAGTATTTGTGCAGTGCCATGAACAAGAATCTTGCCAGTCCAGAAACCGATAGTTGCTCCAAGAGCTCCACCACCATTGAGCGGTGCGCCAAGGTGCAATGCATAGTCTTCGCTATTATTAAGCTTAGCAAGCTTTAATGTAGCACCAGCTGCAGCAAGCTTAGCAAGTTTAACGTTATCAATACCACGTAGTTCTTTATCGATGAATGCACGTTCGATTTTGGTGTTATCAACAAAGAAATCATTTCCTTTGTGAGTGAGTTGCATTGCATTCATAGATGCGCATGCAATCATAGTTAAAGCTAGAATAGCTTTACGAATTTGTAACACAGAGTTACTCCTAAATAATGGTTAAATACTGCTGCTTTCTACTATCTCGTCCCTCTTTTACGCATGTACCATAATATCCCTTCAGGTTTAAACAGGGTAAAAGTTGTATTCATTATAACAATATGCTACATTGTGTCAACAATCTTAATGAGGAAAAGCTATGACAATAGAAAAAATAGAAGAGATGAGACGGAAGTTAACTGAGATGTTGATCGATAGTGATTATGGATCGGTTGAGATTGCCAAGCGAATAGATATTAGTTTTATGGCATTTAATCGATTCATCATAGGTGTTAAGAAGACTAACATAAGAACGTTGCTCAAAATTGAAAAATTCCTCAATGCGCCGCCTCCAAGAAAGATTCCAGTGAGGAAAGATGGCAAGAGAAGGATGGAAAGGATAGATGGATGAACGTAGCTCTATATTTATTGATATTTTTTGGATGCTTTCTTATGGGTCCAAGATTCTCATTAGCATTAATAGCTATGACATTTATATATATAGCGGCTAAAATTGGATAAGGATAGAATAATCATGGACATAATAATCTATTTTAAAGACACATATCAATCAGTTGAAGACATTAAAAAGCAACATTTGATGGATCAATTAGATATATTATTTTTTCACCGAGATGAATTTCTTCAAATTGTAGGTAAGAATACTATTGCTATTGTTCGATGCGCTGATGTAGTGGGAATATGGTGCAAACGGGATGATGAAATATGAATCTAGATAAATCGTTTGATGAGATAGGAAAGCTTCTTCGTCTTCAAACTTATGGTGAATTATACAATGAGCTAGTGAGCAAACAGAATAAGACTGATGGTGATCGAGCACAAATGAAAGATCTACTGGATAAATATTCTGCTCTTGCAAAAGAATTAGGCATAAAAGTTACGATGAGCAGAGAGGATTTAGATGATATTCCCAAATCTGAATCAGTTGACTGAACCTGCAAAACAGCTACAATAACAGAGTTATTTTATAGATGAGATATATATCTTAATGCTAAAAATAACCAATGAAATTCCCACTTAAAGAATTAAGGCCAGCAATTGCCAGCCTTAAAAACTTTTAACTCAATTCCTACGGATTAGCCCCCAAGTGGAACGAGTGATGAGATAAAAAAGAACCCGGTTTTAAACGAGCTCTTCTTTAGTACTAGCCGTTTGCTGTAACACAAAATAACTAGAAATGTGAAACACGAATTTTTCATGTTTCACAAAGTAAGGAAAGTATAAATGAACTTTACACTAAGTCAAGAAAAAATTTCTGAAATAAAGCGTAGCCTAACAGGCAAAAGGGGAAAAACTAGAAGAATAGTATTAAATACTATCGTTGGACTCCTTAATGCACATGGCAATGCTTCTCCGGGACAAACATATTTAGCAGGTCAGGCGAAGCGTCGCCGGAGAGAAACGGGTAATAGAACAGTCAAGAGATTGTGTGAGCTTGGTATCATAATTAAGAAATATAGACATGAAGAAACTTGTCTATATTTCTTATCCCCTTCTTTTTTTCAATATCGTCATCTCTTCTATGAACTAGTTCCTGCTCTAAGACAGCTTGGTCTGCTGTTGCTTTTTTCTCTTACTTCTAATGTTTTCGCAAAAGAAGTCACACAACTTAAAAATATAAATTATAACTCTCGCAAGAGAGAGATTTCGTTGCTTACTTTTAGGGCTAACGAGGCGAATGGTTACAACTTTTACGATAAGGACTACGGCAAACTTATAACAATTCAAGTTATTAATAAAAAACAATCAATAACTATAGAAAAACAGCAGTTATGCCCAAAGGAGAGCGTAATGAACCAACAAACCATAATTAATGTTATAGCTCAAGCTTATAATTTATCTATAGAACAACAGGAACTATTGTCGAGACATTCCTTCGAAGCATTGGAATACGCTCGCAAAGAACTCTATCGACAAAAAAAGCAGTATAGTTTGTCCAATGCCCAAAGTGCTACTAGTTGGTTTTCTGCGGTGGCTAATTCTTTTGAGAAGAAAGCCTCGCGATCCTCAAATGGGAAGATGCCTGCATATTCTACAAAGCCAATGAACCCTGGTGGTCATAGTCCTGCGGGAGATGCGTCAAATTTGAGCAATGATGAAAGAATTCAGTTTGCTATGAATGAAGAGTCGGCATGGGAAGAGATAACTGAAACTACGCCAATTATGGAATCAGTGGGATTACATCTTGGATATGTTGATAGAGCAAAAAGCAACTGGAAACGTATCGGCCAGATTCCTAAAGAATTCCCAACCAGCAGTAACGCTTTTAAGAATGATCTTTCAGAAGCAGAGAAGTATACCGAAGGACCAGAGTATGAAGAACATTTGAATGCAATTTCGGAAGACAAACCCGATCCTGCAGGGTATAAAAGAAGAATAAGAATTACCGATTATAGAAGAATAGCGAGGAAATAATGTGGATTGATTTAGAAAATATACGTAATGCAACCATAACTTCTGATGAATGGGTTGAAATCACAAATATCATGGCTCAAGAACCAGAAATGACCGATGCCGATTATGAAAGAATGCCTGGCATGAGAGAATGGATGGCTGAAGTAAAAAAAATCGCTAACGATTTCAGGGAAGAAAGAGAATGCTTAGATATTATCACAAAGATGGCACAAGAGAATGGTTATAATGTGCGTGTAATTACGGAAAATATGTCCGAAAATACATGAAGGAAGTAGTAATGAGAAGCAAACAATATATCATCCCCCTAAAACCAATACCTTGGCGTAGGGCCGGAATCAGTCAGACCAAATTCTATGACCAACAAGTGAACGAGAAGATTGCCTATGGTCTCTATCTCCTCAAATGCCATGGCTCAGACCCCATCTTTTCAGTACCAGTAGAACTCGACGTAACTTTCTATATGACAACTGCCCAACAAAAGAGCAAACAACTCAAAACCTACCATCATGCAACGCCAGATCTCTCAAATCTTATCAAGTTTTTAGAGGATGCGATTGTAGACGTAGGGTCCATAATAACAGATGACCGGATTATATCCAGAATTGTAGCCCAAAAAATATACTCAGATAAGCCTAGGACCGAATTTATCATCAGAGATCTTGAAGTTTAAAATGCAATAAATGTTAATATATGTTATAATATATTAAACAATATTATATAAAGGAATCTATGGAAACTATTCATTCTTGTATTCTCTGTGAAGTAACTCTCATTCAAAACCTTAACTGGAACGAGGATGGCAAAAACGAGAATGTAGATTTTTTGTGCGACTCTTGTTACTATCACGAACAATATAAAGCAGAGGAATGTGAATGAGTCATTATATATGTGCATTTGGATGGATAACAGCGGCTTTTATGACGCAATATTCATTCGATAATAAGTATATAGATCACGCTATTTTTTTCCTCAGCATAATCTTAGCACAATTGGCAAGTATATAGAGAGTTAGAGTGAGAATAACTAAATCTAAAAAAGCTACTGATACTAGCACAGAAGTGAGAAGCTTATCAAATACGAGATCTTGGCTGGATTTCCTCAATAAAGATGCTATTTTACTTCAACCAGATAAGGATATGTTCCGTAAAAGACTAGCTTTGACTCTACTCGAATGGGCACAACAAGATTCCTCTCTAGAAATTGGAGATTTTGCTATTGAAATGAAGATGCGAAGAACAACTCTTTATGAATGGGCACAGAAGTATCCTGACTTTAAGGAAGCTTACGATTTTGCAAAGCTTATGATTGGAGTTCGTAGACGCAAAGGAGCTCTTACAAGAAAGTTTGATAAGGACGTAGTACATAGAGATGAACATGTTTATGATCCAGAGCGACACGAAGTGAACGTCTATCACAACAACCTTAAGAAAGATATCCAGAACGACAATACAACCAAAGTTATAGTGCTATCGCAGCTCGATACTGGTGAACTCGTTCCTATTGGTGGAAAGAAAGACGATGAACGTCCGCTTTAAATTCATTCCCATTAAAGAAGTAATGCCAAATACAGACGACAAAGTCTTATGGTTATGGAAAGATAAAGCTGGCGAGTTTGGTAAATGGCAATTCTCCACAGAAGAGCAACCTGAGGGGGCAATAGTTATGTGGGCTACATTACCAGTTGATGAGATATTGAAAGAGAAATGGCCTTATTCAGGACCGTTACGATTAGCACAACGAGGAGATCAATGAGTTACGGAAAAGTGTTCGACAAAATATGTAACGAACAATTGGAAAAATTACTTATCTTGGGTGAATTTCTATTGGAAGAAGATCGAATAAGTCCATTGTTGACTAAGATTATTGAAGGTGATGATGGCTTTATTTATTCTATGAATCTAGATATTAATGATAAAGAAGCTATAAAGAAGGCGGATATCTTCCTGAATAAACTTAGATTAATGCTTGCTGCTTCGGCTTATCATTTGAAGGAATGCAAAGAATGCGAT
>Ga0181525_10000424_pt1 | contig 37146 bp, 28 predicted proteins | sample PEATcosm2014_Bin_48_FD_121100 | JGI IMG/M metagenome (GOLD analysis project Ga0181525, IMG submission 121100) | Peatland microbial communities from MTU Mesocosm Facility, Houghton, MI, USA - PEATcosm2014_Bin06_10_metaG | ecosystem: Environmental > Terrestrial > Soil > Wetlands > Peat | place... | reverse complement strand
CTCTCCGATATGTCTCAGTGGGACGCCCAACCGCGGGTCCGGCTGAACTGACCGTGGCACAGCCTTTAGGCTGTGGTTTTTGTCGCACAGCCTTTAGGCTGTGGTTTTTGTCGCACAGCCTTTAGGCTGTGGTTTTTGTGGCACAGCCTTTAGGCTGTGGTTTTTGTGGCACAGCCTTTAGGCTGTGGTTTTTGTCAGGGGAATCTGGCACAGCCTTTAGGCTGTGGTTTTGTAGGCAAAGCAGCATTCGATTTTCGCGAAAAAGCCAGGAGAAAAAACGGAATGAGCGCACCAGACACATTGATTCATCTGGATGGAGTGACCAAGGTCTTCGTGACCGACGAGGTGGAGACCCATGCGTTAGCGGGCATTCACATTGACATCAAGAAGGGCGAGTACGTGTCGATCTCCGGGCCGTCGGGCTGCGGCAAGTCGACGCTGCTGGCAATTCTGGGACTGCTCGATTCACCGTCTTCCGGCCAGTACACGCTGAATTCGAGGCCGGTGGAAAACCTGAAGCTGAGTGAGCGGGCGCGCATCCGCAATCGGGAAATCGGCTTCATCTTCCAGGCCTTCAACCTGATTGGCGACCTCAACGTTTACGAGAACGTGGAGTTGCCGTTGACCTACCGTGGCATGGGCTCGGCCGAACGGAAGAAGAAGGTTCACGAGGCCCTGGAGCGCGTGGGGATGTCCCACCGCATCAAGCACTATCCCTCGCAGCTATCCGGAGGCCAACAGCAAAGAGTAGCTGTCGCCAGGGCGCTGGCGGGCGATCCCTCGATTCTGCTGGCCGATGAGCCTACCGGAAACCTCGACTCCCAGAACGGCGAGCAGGTGATGGATTTGCTCCGCGAACTTCACCGGGGAGGGGCGACCATCTGTATGGTTACCCACGATCCGCGCTACGCGCGCTATGCGGACCGCTCGATTCATTTGTTTGACGGACGCGTCGTCGAGGAGAGCATGGAGGTCCCGGCGTGACCAGAGACGCCCTTGGCCGCCACGTCGACATTGTCGCGATTGGCGCGGTGTTGTCGTGCTATGCGCTCTTCGTAGCAGCACAAAACGGAGTGGACCGCTTGCACGCATTCGTTCTGCGAAACCACGCGGTGCTCGAGCGTATGGAGCACCACCGCCGGATCGGGCCGGCGCGAATGGCCCCGTCGCGATTAGCCATCGACGCGCGTAAATGGCTGCGCCGGGCGTAAACAAAGCGGTCAGCTATCAGCGATCAGCTTTCAGCCACACCGCGCAGGCTATCAGCGGTTAGCCTTTCAGCCACAGCGGATTCTCATCAGGGGTCAGCTACACTGGAGCGGCTGATCGCTGAAAGCTGAAGGCTGAAAGCTTTTTTTCTTCCCCATGATTCGACTTGTAAACGTTGAGAAGTACTTTGAACACGGTCCCACCAAGACCTTTGTTTTGCGGCGAGTGAATTTCGCCGTGAAGGAGGGCGAGTTTGTCTCCATCATGGGACCCTCGGGGGCTGGAAAATCCACTCTGCTGCACCTGATCGGAATGCACGACTCTGCCTGGACTGGCGAATATTACTTTCAAGACCACCCCGTCCATCGCCTCAATAAGAAAGACCGGTCGGAGCTCTACAAGAAGTACTTCGGCTTTGTCTTTCAGAGCTACCACCTGCTCGACTCCCTCACGGTCTACGAAAATCTCGACATACCGCTTTCTTACCGGAACATTAAGAAATCGGAGCGGGAGAGCATAGTTTGCGACATGCTCGACCGTTTTGCAATCGTCGGCAAGAAGGATCTGTACCCCAATCAACTGTCTGGCGGGCAGCAGCAGCTAGTAGCCATTGCCCGCGCCATGATTGCGAATCCGAGAGTGATTCTGGCCGATGAACCCACCGGAAACCTGCACTCCAGCCAGGGCAAGGAGATCATGGAGCTTTTCAAGAAGCTGAATGACGAGGGCACCACGATCGTGCAAGTGACGCACAACGAGAAGAACGCCGAGTATGGGCACCGGGTCATTCAGATTGAGGACGGCTGGATCGCCAGGGATTAACGCGTGCGACGACTGGCGTCTGCGAAGTCCGAACTTGGCTAGGCAGGACCTCACGATCTCGCACAAAACGAGCAAGTAGAGGACCAAAAACGGCGCCTATAAGAATCGGAAACCCATGTCAGCACAAGGATTTCGCCGTGCTTACTCCTCAGTTTGACTCCTAATCTTCCATTTTCAGTATTTCTTAAGCTTCTCTTTATTGACACGGGTGTGGCAGCGGAGTTAACCTGAAGCTTCCTTAATAACTGGATTAACCAGGACAGGCAGAAAGTGATCACACCTATGGCCGGCAGGGGGGACTCAAATGCCGGCTTCGCTGCGGCGAGGGGATAGATGAACAAGCAGTATTTCGTGGTGGATCTGGGCCATTCAATTCATGGCCGGGTCAAACGAATACACATTTCGCATCAGGCCTTGCTTTGGTTTGCAGGCGCAGCCCTGCTGACGTTGCTGCTGGCCTTTGGGCTGTTTTCCAGCTATCTGAGAATGACCTGGAAGATCGCCAACTACAACGCCATGCGCAATGACTTTGACCACTTGCGCCAGCGCTACCAGCGGCTGCAAAAGGAATCCAAGCAACAGACCGAGCAGGTGGCGAATCTGCAACTGCTGGCGAGCGAGGTGTCGGTGGCGTACGGGCTCAACCCTCCACCCGCCGCCGACGAGTTGGCGGCGGCAAATCCGTTGAGTCCCAGCTATAAGGAGAGCCTGCAGCAGTACAATTTCCTTGCGAGCGCCAATTCCTCCTCTTTACTCCTGCACCGCTACCCCAAACTCTTTCAGAAGAATGTCGAACCCTCTCTGTGGCCGGTAAACGGCATGATGAGGAGCACTTTCGGGGAACGCCTGGATCCGTTCTCCGGAGAGGGCACGTTTCACACCGGAGTGGACCTGCAGGCTGTTCCGGGCACACCGGTTCACGTGACAGCCGATGGTGTGGTTGCGAAGACCGAATGGAACTCGAGCTATGGCAAGCTGCTCGAGGTGGATCATGGCGGCGGCCTTCAAACCTGGTACGCGCACCTGTCAACCTATTACGTCGTGCCTGGCCAGGCGGTGCGACGGGGCGAGGTCGTGGCTCTTTCCGGCGGCACCGGACGCGTCACTTCTCCTCATCTGCACTACGAAGTGCGGCAAGGCGGCACGCCCATCAACCCCTACCGTTTCCTGGCAAAGTCTTCCATGGCGGCGCCGGAAGGCCCAGCGCATAGCGACCTGGGATTCTGACGCATTTCTCACACTCCACACCTTTCGTGGCGCGGGCACTCGTGCCTGCCGTGTCGAGACTCGTCTCGACACATGTCTGGAGTGCCCGCGCCACATCATCACGCCTACGATCCGCCATGCACGCCAGCCCTCAGATTCCGGCTTGACACAATAGAGTGAGATGACCCGTCGCGGCCTTCTGTCGGTACTTTCTGGCGGGTGTGTTTCCTTAGCTCTCGAGGCGCAGCAGCCTAGCCGCAAGCCCCTCCCGAAATTGCCGCCAAAGCTGGGCGAGTTTCTCGCCTACCTGGATCCAGCCACCGAGAACATCGTTCTTCGATTGACCAACCCCGCCTATACCAGCCGTTCGCCGGCATCGCAGAACAGGCACGTCTCCAGCCGGTCGCCACTGTTGCTCTTCTCGAACGACCGGCCAGGAGCTATGGCCCCGTTCACACTCGACCTGAAGACTGCTGTGCTTAAACAGCTGGCCGAGCCCGCGGAATTGAAAACAGACACGCTCATGCTCGGCTCGGCGGATCGCGCCTGCCTGTTCCTCGACGGCCAGACGCTTACTCGAGTCAGCCTCGACCACGGCAAGCTGACAACGCTGGCGGATGGTGTAGAAGATTTCCATGCGCAGGGCGTAAAAGACGAGATTGTGGTCTTGCGCAAAGGAAAACTGGAACGGATTGTGGGAACCACCTCAACCCCGCTGGCTGAAGGCGCCAGCTCGCGCGGCCTGATCAGCCCGGATGGAAGCGCGTGCTGTTTCACCAGAGAACAAAGCGACGGCCAGTATTCCCTGCACATAGTGCCGATGGCGGGCGGCCGGGCCGTGGAAGCAGCCCGCGGAGCGATCACGTGCCCAACCTGGAATCCCGACAGCCAGGCGGTGCTGTTTCTTCGAGACGGCGAACAGGAAAACTTTCCCGTCACCGAACTTTGGGAAGCGCCCGCGGATGGCGGCGGCGCGCGAGTGGTCTCGCGCACATCGCGGTTTGCCACGTTCTCTCCAAACGGAAATGGCACAGTCTTTGTGGGCGCCAGCCGCAGCCAGGCGCAACCGCATGTTATGCTTTCGCTGCGCACGGTTCATCGTGAGATGACGCTGTGCGAACACAAGTCCAGCAGGCCTGAGCTGGTTCGGCCGGTGTTCTCGCCGAACAGCCAGCGAATCTATTTCCAGAGCGATCGCCACGGGAAGCCCGCGCTTTATACGCTGAGCGTGGCGCAGTTGGTCGAGCCCACCCAAGCGGAAGCATAGTACTGGGCGTAAATATCACCTTGCTTCCGGAAAGGCTGATTGCCGCGCCCGCAGGTACCACGCGAAGATGGTTTTTGGCACCCTCACTTCCGCATAAACCGGGAAAACGAAAAACGCGTCTCGCCGCGCTCACCGAGGAGCGCGACCAACTGGCGCGCGACAAACTGGAATTGGAGACTCGCCTCCGCGAAGCCGAAACGCTGCTGTCTGAGCGCACTCGAATGGCGCGCGAAATTGGCGAGGAGTTTCAGCAGTTCATCTACTCGGCCAGCCACGACCTGCAAGAACCCCTGCGGTCCATGACCAGCTACGCTCAACTGCTCGAGCGTCTGCCGCCGGGCGCCTCCGAAGCAGCCGAGTTTGCCCGCTACATTCAGGAGGGCAGCAGCCGGATCAACTCCCTCATTCGCGATTTGCTCTCGTTCAGCCGCTTGAGCGATTCTCCGCGCCGCGCCGCGGTTTCGCTGTCCGCCGTAGTACAGGGTGCTTCGTTTTTCCTGCAAAAACAGTTGCAGGAAGCCGGAGCCACGATTACGGTTGACGAGCTTCCCGAAGTTTCCGCCGATGAGAACCAGATGAGCCAGCTCTTTGTGGAACTGTTGCGCAACGCCGCAAAGTTCCGCTCAGCGGCCCCTCTCGAAATTCGCGTCAGCGCCGAAGAGCGCGACGGCGAAAACCTGATATCGGTCTCCGACAACGGCCAAGGGATTGCCTCCAACTACCACGAGCAGGTCTTTGGTTTATTCAAGCGCCTTCACGGCCGCGAGGTGGAAGGCACCGGCATCGGTCTGGCGGTGTGCCGCAAAATCGTGAAAGCCCACGGCGGCCGAATCTGGGTGGAAAGCAGCGGCACGGGCGGATCCACGTTCCGGTTTACCCTGCCTGTGTAGCTTGCGCTTCCCGACGGTCGCATTTCGCCGCAACCCGCCGGCAGCACTGAACCGCGCGCGTAAGCAAGCGGACAGACCTTGTACGCAATCCTCCGCAACTCCGGCGCTGGCTGCTCATCAAAGCCCGAGCTTCTGCCGAACGGCATCCGTTTCATCCTTCGCAATCAGCTTCAGATGGAGGGTTGCACTCTCTTTCTCGTGAAGCTCAACCTCGATGCCTTCAGGCTGGAGAAGCCTGACCAAGCCGGCATTGGCCCAGAGATCGGCATCGTTGTCTTCCGTCGCGAACGCGAGATACTTGCCTGGGCGCAGATTAGGGATGGAGAAATGATGTGACTGATCGAGCATAGGCCAGTGCCTCCTGGATTCAGGAAGCACGGGCTCTTCTTCCGAGATCAGCACGACATGCACCGGCGCGTCGGATTGGTCTTCCGGAACGTCAACGTCTCCTGTCACGCTGGCGACGTTCCTGCTGTAGGTCACGAGCAAGTTGACGACTGCGCCCTCGGCCACGTCGATTGGCGCCGGATCGAGCACTCGCCCTCCGGACTCGATCGACTTCAGATAGCAGCCGCTCGTTTCGTTGAACGACACCTTATACTTGCCGGGGATGACCGCCTCAATGATGTAGGTGCCGTTCACCGCTTGATACTGCGCGCGAGCGTTAACGAAGCCGCCATCAGCACCATGCCACTCCTGCAAGATGACCGTTCCGCTTGTGACTGGTTTGTCCTCCTCTCCCTCCAGCACCACACGCACGCGAACCTGCGCCAGTGCAATCGGGTTGATCACTACCCCCGTCACATCCTGATCCGTCAATGTCACTTTAGCCCTTCCAACCAATTGCGGGCCGTTGGACCCAAGAGTCATCAGCTTCAAGCTGTTCTCTCCAGGCCGTAATCCTGCGATTACAAATTCACCATTCGGCAGAACCCTTCCGCCCTGAGATGTACCGGCGCTCTCTTCGTCGAGGCTGGCGGTCAGGAAATATTTCGTTAGCGAACTGCTCGCCGCTGCGCCGGCAATTCTTCCTCTCACGCTCAGCGTCAGACCGTGCTGTATCCGAATATCGATGCCCTGCTGCTCCTGTCCACTCGCAATCCGGACACCTTCGGCTTCCCCAATTGAAAGCGCGGCCGGGTAAAACGTCGTCAAATCGTGCAGCCTGCTCATCCTGCCGGAGCTTTCGACAGATATTACTCGCGTCCGGGAGCCCCCTGTCTCGGGAGACGCGCTGATGTAGTAGGTCCCCGGAGATAATCCTTCGAAGCGGTACTCGCCGGCTTGGTTGGTATTGGTTTCGTCCGAGCTAACAGTCTCGTCGCCTGTTTCTTTTCGTTCCAGGTTGACGGTGGCGCCGGATACCGGATCGCCATCCGCATCGAGCACGCGCCCGCTGATGGCGCCAGCCGGGAAAAGGCGCACCGTCAGGTCTTGCATCCGGTCTCCGCTCGCCACCTTCAAAAGCGACCCTTCATCTTCCGGCTTCACACCGCGGTAGGCGCCATCCAGAAATCCGCCCTTCTTCGCGGTCAGCCGGTACCGGCCCGCGGGAATTTCCACAAAGCGGAAATGGCCCGCCTCGTCCGTGGTGGCAACCAATTCCGAATCGAGTTCCCGCTCAGATGGGGCCAGGATGACCCGCGCTTTTCTCACCGGCTCCTTGGTGACCGCGTGGACCACGCGTCCTTCCAAAACCGCGAGCTCGCTTTCCGGAGGGGTCTGTTGTGCCGCCGCACAAGAACTAAACAGCAGGCACAACCACCAATTCAGCGGGCCGCGGAGCCTCGGTCCGCATATCCGTCGATCCCGGCGTTGGATTTTCGGCACCCCCATAGTCTGAGGCTGATCAGGTCGGGCTCTGCTCCAATCCATGAACGAATTCTAGGAAATTTTCCCGCCGCGAAGTGCGTTTTGTTAAGCCTGTCGGAATTGGGAGACGGCGCCTCCGGCGCTTTCGTTTCTGTGTTGCTTCATTCGGCAGGCCCCCGATGATCTAGGGCCGCGCTGTCCGAAAGTGATCCAGCCGGCGAGGCGAAATCCCGCGGCCGGTCACGCGCGGGTCCGCCGAGCATCCACTTTTCAATAGCTTCAGGTGGCCTTCGGTTTGCTCTCGTTGTTACTCCTAGAGGTGCCTTATGAACGAAAGATTACGTGACCAGGTGGATCAGCCGGTCACCCTCGAGTACTTCCAGAAACGCTGGGCCGATGGCTGGCGCGTCACTGCCATCGAGTGGCAGCGCGATCTTGCCGGGCAGCCGGCCAGCCATGAACCGGAGCCTGCCGCCGGTCCTACCCCGCTGCAGCCCGTTCAGGAGCCCGCTGAGATCCCCTACGGATTGCGAATTTCCGGCGATTGCGCCGCCCTTGAAGCGAATCCTGATGAAATGGCCGTCATGATGGTGATTCTTCAGGAAATTGTCAAGGACCAGCCTTTCAGTCTCATCGCCGGCCACCTCAACCGCCAGCGGCTCAAAACTCGCGCGGGCCGGGACTGGACGTCGGCCGACGTCTTTGAACTGATGCCGCGGCTTATCGACGCCGGACCACAGTTGCTCAAATCGAGCGAGTGGCCTGCGCGCCGCCTCGAGGTGCTGCGCCGTCGAGCGTAGTTCTTCGCGCGACGCATGCTAACCTCGTGTCGGGTCCATGCAGCGTGATCGAGGCGGAACTGTCGCCCAGCGCTCGGCGAGCCGGTCTGCGCGGTTCGCGCTCACCAGTGCGCTCGGGTTTCTGGCCTGCTTCTGGGGTCTCTACGCCTCGGCGCCGTTGCCCGATCAGGAGCGTCTCCCGAATGACCCGAGCCGCGTCGGCCTCCGCACCTCGCGAGCTGAGCAGGAGCTTCGTCCCTGGCGTGTGTACAAAGGCTGGGAGTACGACGAACATGATGTCGCAATTCCCGCAGATGCCAACGCCCGCGCCGAGTGGAGCTACGCGCGATTCATGTATCGCGCCATTCGCGACGGCCCCCTCGGAATCCGCAAAACCAATTGGACCATCGATTATCCGCGCTCCGACCGGCACCTTGCCGGCGCCATCAACCGCTTGACCCGCATCCGCGCGCGCACGATCGAACAACCGGTTGCCGCCGAGGATGGCGACGACATCTACAACTACCCCTGGCTCTACGCCGTCGAAGTCGGCCATTGGGACCTCACGGACCTTCAGGCTGCCAAACTCCGCGACTACCTGCTGCGCGGCGGCTTCTTCATGTGCGATGACTTCCACGGCACCTGGGAATGGGCGAATTTCGTGCGCAGCATGAAGAAGGTGCTGCCCGACCACCCGATTGTCGATTTACCGAATAACGAAGCTATCTTCCATACCGTCTATGATCTTGACGACCGCTACCAGGTACCCGGCGAACAATACGTCTTTACCGGGAGCATGCATGAGTACGATGGTTACGAGGCCGAGTGGCGTGGCGTCTTCGACGATCACGGCCGCCTGATGGTTGCCATTTGCCACAACATGGACTTGGGCGATTCCTGGGAGAACGCCGACAACCCGAAATACCCCGAACAGTTCTCCGCCCTTGGCTTTCGAATCGGCGTCAACTATGTTGTGTACGCTATGACCCATTGATGGTTTCGACTGGTTCGCGCTCTTACGCGGCGAACTCCTGAGCACATTCGCACCGGTCTCCACCCAACGCATGTTCGAGTTCTTCTTTAAGTATCCGCCGGAGGTCTTCTCGAAAGCGAGCTTCGTTCTGCTCGGTTCCTGGCCACGCTGGTGGCTCGTTCTCTTCGTCCTCATCGCGGCCGGCGCCCTTGGCTACAATCTCCGCAGAGGTCTTCGGGGCCAACCCGCAGCCTCACCCTCGGCGACCGCAGCCGCTTCGCTCGCTCTGCGCTGGCGCACCGCAGGCCTGTGGATCTTGCAGACCGCCCTGGTGTCGCTCATCCTGTTTCTCCTGTGGCAGCCGGCGCTCAGCATAGCCGCCCTGAAACCCCTACAGAATATCGTTGCCGTGGTCATCGACGATAGCCGCAGCATGAGTGTAGAGGACTCCGGCACGGCGCGAATTGACGCCGCTAAGCGTGTTCTTAATAACAACCTAATCAACGACTTAAGTAAAAGATTTCAAGTGCGACTTTATCGCCTGGATGCCGGCCTTGCGCGGCTTCCAGCCAACGACGCCGGCTCCGTAACTGCAACGGCTCCCGCCACGCGCATCGGCGCCGGTCTCGAAGAGTTGGCTCGCGAAGCCTCCACGCTGCCGATCGGCTCAATCGTGCTGCTCAGCGATGGCGGCGATAACTCCGGCGGCATCGGTCGCGATACCATAGCCCAACTCCGCGCCCGCCGCCTTCCCGTCAATACCATCGGCTTCGGAAGCCCGCGCATGGAAAAGGATATTGAGCTCGAATCGCTCGATGTCCCCGCCAATACGCTCTCGCGTTCGCGGCTCGAAGCCCGCGTCTCGCTCCGGCAGCAAGGCTTCAATGGGGCTACCGCCACGCTGACCCTGCTGGCTGGCGGCGCGGTTGCGGGCTCACGCCAGATCAAGCTCTCCTCGTCCGGCACCCAAACCGAAACCATCGGCTTTGATGCGGGCGCCGCGGGCGTCAAGAACCTGGAGGCGCGCATTGACCCGGTCTCCGGAGAAACCAACGCCGGCAACAACCGCCTGACGCGAACCATCCTCGTCGACGACTCCAAGCACCGCATTCTCTATATCGAAGGAGAACCCCGCTGGGACTTCAAGTTTCTTCGCCGCGCCGTCGAAGACGATCCGGTGGTTCAGGTCGCTTCCCTGCTGCGCACCACCCAGAACAAGATCTATCGCCAGGGCATCGCCAGCCCGGAGGATCTCGCGGAAGGATTCCCGAATCGCCCGGAAGAGCTGTTCGGCTACCAGGGCCTCATACTCGGCAGCGTTGAAACTGCTTTCTTTACAATCACTCAGCAGGAAATCATCAAGCAATTCGTGGACCGCCGCGGCGGCGGCGTCCTCTTCCTCGGCGGTCCGGCCTCGCTCGCCGAAGGCGGTTATGCCACGCCACCATTTGCCGAGCTACTGCCCGTCACGCTCCCCTCGCACAAAGGAACCTTTCAGCGGGAGATGGTAGAGGCCGTTCTCACAGAAGCCGGCAAGCAAAGCCTGATTTGCCGCGTGGAAGATGATGCCGAAAAAAACCTCGAGCATTGGAAGAACTTTCCGCTGCTCGCCAATTACCAGGATGCGGGAACTCCCAAGCCTGGCGCTACGGTCCTGGCGGAAATGAATGTGGCCGGCAAGCACTTGCCGCTGCTTGTGCTCGAAAATTACGGCCGTGGCCGAAGTGCGGTTCTCGCCACTGGCGGCACCTGGCGTTGGAAGATGCAGCAGCCCAAGGAGGATACCAGCCAGCCGATGTTCTGGCGCCAATTGTTGCGTTGGCTGGTGGCCGCCACGCCGGGTCACGTGGTGGCGTCAACCTCGAGCCCGCTCCTCAATGACGATGGCCATGTCGAGTTGCGTGCCGAAGTGCGGAATCTGGTCTACGCGCCTGCCTCCGACGCCGACGTCGAAGCGCGCGTCGTGCTTCCCGATGGAGGGTCGGAAACAGTCGCCCTCCGCCCTGACCCGCTGGATGAGGGCGTCTATTCTGCCGCCTTTGACGCTGCTCGTGCGGGCTCGTACGTGGCTGAAATCCATGCTCGTAGCGGCGCGCACCGTGGCTCGGACGACCTCGGTTCCGGCTCGGTCGCGTTCCGGCGCGAGGACGGCGTGGCTGAGAGCTTCCACCGCGAACAAAACCGCGAGCTGCTCGAGCGGTTGTCTCAAGAAACCGGCGGCCGCTATTACCAACCCGAAGACGCTCACCGCCTGCCCGATACCATCGCTTATTCGGAGGCTGGCATCACGGAGCGCGAAACCAAGGATCTTTGGGACATGCCCATTGTTTTTCTCGTCGCCATCGGTTTGCGCGCCGCTGAATGGCTACTACGCCGCGGCTGGGGCGCCATATGAGAGCCGTTGAAAGGTCGCTCGTCGCCCTGCTGCTCACTGGCGCGCTATCAGTGCCGGCCGCTGCGGCCACATACTTTCTCACCATCGCGGGGCTAGGCGGCGCTCCTGAGTACGAAACCCAGTTCCCGCAATTGGCCGCCGAGATCGACAAGGCGCTCGTGGCCAACAATGCTAACGCTCACACGGAGACTCTGAAAGGCGCTTCCGCCACGCGAAAGCAGATCGAGGAAGCGTTCACCCGCCTCGCCGCCCAGGTTAAGGAGGACGATTTCTTCGCGGTGACGTTGATTGGCCACGGCACGTTTGACGGCATTGACTATAAGTTCAACGTCCCGGGCCCCGATCCCACGGCCGCCGATCTGGCCCGTTGGATGGATCGCATTCCAGCGCGCCAGCAGTTGATCGCGGTTCTCACCAGCTCGAGCGGCGCGGCGCTCCCGGTTCTGGTGAAGAAAGGCCGCATCGTCATCACAGCCACCAAGAGCGGCACCGAGAAGAACGTGGTTGTCTTTACCCGCTATTGGGTGGATGCGCTCCGTGACCCTTCCGCCGATACCGACAAGAACGGCGCCGTCAGCGCACTCGAAGCCTACCGCTATGCCAGCCGCAAAACCGCCGCCTATTACGAGGAGGCGAAAGAGCTCGCTACCGAGCACGCCATGCTCAGCGACAACGGCTCGAACACGGGCGAGCGTGACCCCGGTGCCACCAACGGGCAAGGACTTGCCGCCGGCGCCTTCGCCCTTATTCGTTCTGGCGAGCCGGCCACTCAGGCGCTCACCGACGAGAAACGAGCCCTGCTGGCCAAGAAAGAGGAGATTCAAGCCCGCATCGACCGTTTGAAGTATCAGAAAGCCGGCATGGATGAGCAGGACTACCGCAAGCAACTGGCTGCGGCTTTGATCGAACTGGCCAAGACCCAGGCGGAAATCGACAAATGATGCGCCGCGCCGAATCTCGCGTGACAGGGGTGGGGCCTTTCCTGCCCAACGGTCGAGCGCGCCTGTGGGGCGGAACCCCTGTTCCGCGGGCGACCCCCCGGTCGCCCATCCCGGCCGCGCTCGCGCTGCTGGCGGCGATGTTTGCTCCTTCGGCGCCGGGGCAGTCCGTAAAGGCAGCTATCCCCACCCCGCTCGAGACCTGCCGCGACCTGAGACAACATGGCAAACGCGTCGAGGCACAGGCCTGTTTCACGGCACTTTCCCGAAACGCCGATGCGTTCCTTGCAGCCGAAGGCGAGTGGGGTCTGGAAAACTACGACGAGGCCAACCGGCTGTTTCGCGCGGCTGCCCAGCAGCACCCCGGTTCGCCGCTCATCTCCACCGAGTGGGGCCTCCTCTTTCTCGAGCGTTTTAACCGCACTGAAGCCGAGAACCTGTTCAAGGAAGCGCTTGATGCTGATCTCCACTACGCCCCGGCTCACCTCGGCCTGGCCCGGGTCGCCGCCGAGCGCTACGACAAAGAGGCTGTCGACTTCGCGCGTGCCGCTGCTTCCGAAGATCCGCATTCAGCAGCCCCGCACGAGCTCCTGGCCTATCTCGCCCTTGAAGATGACGACGCCAAAACGGCCGCCCTCGAGGCCCATCGCGCCCTCGATATCTCCGGCGACGCTCTGGATGCCATGGCCGTGCTCGCTTCGATCGATTGGCTGCGCGGCGACGTCACCACCGCCACGCTCAACGCGCCACTCTCGAATGAATGGGCGGCCCGCATTCTGCGGATTAATCCGTCCTATGCCGCCGCGTTTACCACCGGCGGCCATTTCCTGGAAATCAACCGCCGGTATGCCGAAGCGGTGGCGCTCTATCGCAAGGCCGTTGAGCTCGACTCCACATACTGGACTGCCCGCTCCGAGCTTGGCCTCAACCTGATGCGGCTCGGCGACACCAAAGAAGCCAAGCTACAGCTCGAAGACGCCTACCAGCATCACTACCGCAACGCCGAAACCTCCAACTCCCTTCAAGTGCTCGATAGCCTTGACGGGTTTGAATCCACGCGCACGCCGACCCTCGAACTCTTCCTCGACAAAAAGGAAGCCGACTTGCTGCGGCCCTATTTTCTCGAGCAAGCCCAACGCGCCATCGCCGATTACCAGCGCAAATACAAGTACACCCTTCCCGGCCCGGTGCGCCTGGAAGTCTACCCAAACCATGAAGACTTCATCGTGCGCACCCTCGGCTTGCCCGGCCAGGGCGGCCTGCTCGGCGTCACATTCGGCTTGGTCGTGGCCATGGATAGCCCTTCGGCTCGTGAGCCCGGCGCCTTTCACTGGGCCTCTACGCTCCGGCACGAATTCAGTCACGTTTATGTTCTTTCTATGACCCAGAACCGTGTGCCGCGCTGGTTTACCGAAGGCCTCGCGGTCCACGAAGAGGGCGCTGCCTCGCCGGATTGGGGTGACCGGCTCACCCCCGATGTCATCGACGCAATTTCCAAACAACGCCTGCTGCCGGTGCTCGATCTCGATCGTGGCTTTGTTCGCCCGGAATATCCATCGCAGGTGATCGTGTCCTATTACCAGGCTGGCCAAATCTGCGATTACATCTCGTCTCGCTTCGGCGACGACGCTCTGCTCGGCATGATCCACTCCTACGCTGCCCGCAAGACTACGGCGGAGGCTATCACGGACAATCTCCACCAGACTCCCGAAGCGTTCGACAAGGACTTCCGCGCGTGGCTCGACAAGCGAACCGGAGAAACGGTAAAACACTTCGCCGAGTGGAAGAAGGGCATCGAAGATGCGCGCGCAAGCCTCAAGGCCAATCGCCCCGATGAGGCTATCAGCGAGGCGCGCGCCGTTCGCGACTTATACCCTGACTACGTGGAAGACAGCAGCGCCTATGAGCTTCTTGCCCAGGCCTATACCGACAAGGGCGATCAGCGCGCCGCGCTCGTCGAACTCCAGGCGGCGGCCGCGCGTGGCCTGCGGCGCCCGTCGTTGCTCAAGCTCGCCTCCAAAACCGAGGAGACCCTCGGCGACACGCCGGACGCGATTGCGTTCCTCAAGCGCATTAACCTCTTCTACCTGGAGGACGAAGAAGTCCATCGTAAACTCGGCGCCCTCGATCTGGAATCCGGCCAGACTGATGCCGCCATCGTCGAATTCAAGGCCGCCCTCGCCCTTAAGCCCGTAGACCTTGCCCAGTCTCATTTCAATCTCGCATCCGCTTTCGCCCGCGCCGGCCGCGCCGCCGACGCCCGCAACGAAGTGCTGCTGGCTCTCGAAATCGCTCCTAACTTCAAACCCGCGCAGCATCTGCTGCTGGAACTTACTCAGTAACTTATGTCCACTTCCACTGTTCAAATGGATTCCGCCGAACTCAAAGCCCGCCTCCAGCGCTTCCAAGACGCTCAGGCCGCCATCACGCGCGAAGTGCGTAAAGTGATCGTCGGCCAGAAGGAGGTCATCGAACATGTCCTCATTTCCTTATTCGTGGGCGGCCACTGCCTGATCACGGGCCTTCCCGGCACCGCCAAGACGTCGCTGGTGCGCACCCTCGCCCAAAGCCTCGGCCTCGCCTTCAAGCGCATTCAGTTCACGCCCGACCTGATGCCGTCCGACATCACCGGCACCGACATCATCGAGGAAGACCCCACCTCCGGCCATCGCCGCTGGACCTTCGTGCCCGGGCCCATTTTCTGTAACGTTCTGCTGGCCGATGAGATCAACCGCACGCCCCCGAAAACCCAGTCGGCGCTCCTCGAAGCCATGCAAGAGCTATCATGCACCGTGCGCGGCAACTTGTATCGCATTGCCCCGCCGTTTTTCGTGCTTGCCACCCAGAATCCCATCGAGCTCGAAGGCACCTATCCGCTGCCCGAGGCGCAGCTCGATCGCTTCCTCTTCAACACCGTGCTCGACTATCTGTCCGCTGAGGACGAACTCACCGTAGTCGATCTCACCACCACCACCCACGTCGCCCAGGTCGACGCGATCACCAACGCCGCCGACATTCTCGATTTCCAGCAGCTCGTCCGCATGACGCCCATCGCCGAATCCGTCGCCCGTTACGCCGTCGATCTGGTCCGCGCTTCCCGCCCCGCGGCTGGTGGCGGCGGTTCCCTCGACTTCATCCAGAAATACGTCAACTTCGGCGCCAGCGTTCGCGCAGCGCAGTTCCTCGTTCTGGGCGGCAAAACGCGCGCGTTGATGCACGGCCGCTACCACGTCACTTACGAAGACATTCGCGCACTGGTCGTGCCCATCTTGCGGCATCGCATTCTGCTCAACTTCCACGCCGAGTCGGATGGCCTCGATTCCGGCCAGATCCTGCAGCGGCTGCTCGATGCAATCCCCGCTCCCAAGGCCTGATCGCCCTCGGCGTCAGCCATGCCTGCAACCTCGCCAACTCGCTTCCTTGACCCGCTGGTCCTCGCGCAAATCTCGCGCCTCGACCTGGTGGCCAGAACCGTGGTCGATGGTTTCGTCGCCGGCCTCCATCGCAGCCCCGATTTCGGTTTCAGCCAGGAGTTCGCCGAGTATCGGGCCTACGTTCCCGGCGACGATCTGCGCCATGTGGATTGGAATGTCTTCGCCCGCACCGAGCGCACTTATCTGAAGCGCTATCGCGGCGAGACCAACACGGAGCTCACCGTGCTCCTGGATGCCAGCGCCAGCATGGGGTTCGCGCGTGGTGGCGGCGTTTCGAAGTTTGAATACGCCAAATATCTGGCCGCGGCGCTCGTCTATCTGGCGCATCTGCAGCGCGACGCTGCCGGCTTGATTGTGTTTCACGACGTTGTCGCCCGCTTCATGCCGCCCTCCTCGCGCCAGGGCCAGTTCATGCGCCTGCTGCACGGCATTGATACGGCTACGCTCGGCCGCCGCACCGCCTTTGAACGCCCGTTCCTTGCGCTACAGAACGTGCTCAGGCGGCGCGGCCTCATCGTGGTCGTCTCCGATTTCTTTGAAGATCCCGGCCGCATCATACAGACCCTTCAGCCGCTCCGCTTCCACGGCACGGATCTCATCCTCTTCCACTTACTCGATCCCGAAGAGCTCGCCCCCACGCTCGGCGAGCCTGCTCTATTCGTCGACATGGAAACCGAAGAGGCGCTCGAAGTGAGCCCCGACTTCGCCCGCAATGAGTACCGCGCCCGCATCACCGGCCACCTGCGCGATTTACGCACCAAGGCTCAAGCTTCGGGCATTGACTACTTCTTTTTGCGCACCGACCGCCCGCTCGACGAAGGCCTTCGCGAGTATCTGGCCGTCCGCCAGCGGAGAAAATAAATGGGCTTGCTTGCGCCATGGTTCCTCGCTGGTCTCGCCGGCGCAGCCCTGCCGGTGTTCCTCCATCTGCTGCGCCAGTACCGGGCTACACCACGGCCCTTCAGCTCGCTCCTCTTCTTTGACCGCCGCCCGCAGGCGTCTGTAAAGCATCGCCGTCTGAAGTATTACGCCCTGCTTGCCGCGCGCCTGACTTTGCTGGTTCTGCTGGTCCTCGCGTTCGCCCAGCCTTTCTTCAACCAGGCCGTGCCTGTTTCGTCCGGCAAGCGCCTCTTGGTAATCGCTATCGATCGCTCCTTCAGCATGCGCGCTCATGGTCACTTCGCCCAGGCACGGGCGGCGGCGGAGCGCACGCTCGATTCCGCCTCGCCCGCCCTCCCCGTCACGGTGCTGGCCGTGGATTCACTCGTCGAAACACTCGCAGCGCCGCAAATTGGCAAAGAGGCCGCCCGCGCCGCTATCGCATCCATCGCCCCCGTCGACCGCGCCAGTTCCTTCGGCGAGTTCGCACGCTCGCTTCGAGTCCTCGCCCAGAACACCGGCATGCAACTGGATGTGCATTTTTTCAGTGATCTTCAGGCCACCTCCTTGCCGCCCTCGTTTGTCGATATCGACCCTGGCCCCCAGTCGTCGCTGACCCTGCACTCGGTGGCCGAATCGCGCGAACCCAACTGGACAGTCGAATCCGTCACTGCGCCGGCGCGTGTCTATAAGGAACACGCGCGCGTAGTCTCCGTGGTCAAGGGCTGGCAAACCGAAGCCGCCGCGCGTAAGGTCTCGCTCTTTCTCGATGGCCGCCTCGCCGCATCCCAGCAAGCCACCATTCCCGCCAGCGGCCGCGTGCCTGTCGAGTTTCCCGGCATCGAAATCCCCTACGGGGCGCATCGCGGCGAAGTTCGCATCGAGCCCCACGACGATCTCCCCGAGGACGATACTTTCCCCTTTTCCATCGAGCGAGCCGATCCGGCGACGGTCCTTTTTCTATCGAGCGGCCGCACTCGAGATGCGTTCTACTATCAGTCGGCGCTCGAAGCCGCCGGCGCGGGTTTCAATGTCCAAGCCTCCACCGTACAAGCTTCCACGTGGACCCAAGCCTCGGGCACTGATTTCTCTCGTTTCGCTTTCGTTGCCGTCGCCGACGATGGCAGCCTCAACCCAGCTTTGGAGACCCAGTTGTCCGCCTATGTCCGGCGCGGCGGTTCCCTATTTGTCCTGGCCGGTGCCGGAACTCTGTTGCACAGTCGCGTTGCGGTTTCCGGCATGGCGGCGCACCCTTCCGATCGTTCCATCACGGGCGCCAGCGCCGAAACCCAGCATCCTGCCGTGGCCGGCCTTTCGCTCGATGGCGTTCAGTTTTACCGCTGGCTGAAGCTCACTCTATCGCCCGGCGCCCGCGTGCTCGCCCGTCTTTCTGATGGCTCGCCATTGGTCGTGGAAGAGCCTCAAGGCGAGGGTCTGATTCTGACGTTCGCTTCCTCATTCGACAATCTGGCCAATGATTTTCCGATCCACTCCGCCTTCGTCCCCTTCGTCGCGCAAACTGCTCACTACCTTGCGCATTCCGAGGAAGGCGCCTCCAGCCTGGTGGCAGGTTTACCCGTGGAATTACGCAAGGCGAAGGATTCAGGCGCGGCTGCCGACGTCATTGGTCCCGCGGGCGATCATCTGCTTTCCTTCAGCGAAGCCACCACTGCCTCCGTCTTCTCCCCACCCCGCGAAGGCTTCTACGAAGTGCGCCGCGCTGACGGCCGGCGCGTCCTGGTCGCCGTCCACGCCGATCGCCGCGAATCCGACCTCACCCCCATTCCCGACGAAACCCTGTCATTATGGCGGGATATGGGGCAATCTCGCGGCCCCGTTGCCGCGGGAGCCGGCGCCGCCGCCAATCGTGAAACTCGCCCCTACAGTCTGTGGCGCATCGTGCTCATCCTGGTTCTCGCGGCCGCGTTCGCTGAGTCGGTTTTGGCAAATAGCTACTGGTCCGGAAAACGTCAGGAAGGTTCATCCTCATGACAGCGCTCGAACAACTCAACGCCTATTTCGGAGCTCTCGAGCGGCGCTTCCGCTTTCTCTTGCTCTCGCGTGGCGCGGCGCTCTCTGCCGCCGCGGCCTTGCTGCTTACGGTCCTCCTCGCCTGGGTTGGCGATCGCTTTGCCTTTGCCGACCGCGCCGTGCTCCCCTTGCGCATCCTGCTCTACGCTGCGGTCGCCGCCGCCATCGTCCTTGCCCTTGTCGTGCCCTTCCGCCGCCTCACGCGACGTTGGGTCGCTCGCCAGGTGGAACAGCGCGCGCCGGGTTTTGAGCAGCGCCTGCTCACATTAACCGAAGGCGATGGCGCCGGCTCGGACAATGCGTTCCGCGAATTGCTCGCCGAAGATAGTCTTTCGGTCGCGCGCCAATACAGCCCCGATGACGTCGCCCCGAATCGCGTTGTGTTCGCCGCCGCCGCTTCCGCTGCCGTTGCAGCCGGCATCCTCCTCTGGCTGATTCTCGCCGCTCCCGGCTTCCTCGGCTATGGCGCATCCATGCTGTGGGCCGGCGCGCCGCGCTCCTCCATGGGCCCGCTCTATCGACTGGACGTGTCTCCCGGTGACAAAACCGTACGCCGCAAGTCCGATCAGCTCATCACGGCCCAGCTCACCGGCTTCTCCGCCGACACCGTCAAACTGCACGTCAAATACAAGGACTCGACCAAATGGGAGCAGGCGCCGATGCAGGCCCAGCCCGGCGTCTCGAGCTATGGCTTCCTGATCGCAGGCCTGGCGGATTCGCTCGAATACTATGTCGAAGCCGGCCGCGCTTCCTCGCCACACTATCGCCTCACTGCCAAGGACATTGCCGGCGTCGAGCGCGTCCGCGTGGCGATCAATCCGCCTTCGTATCTCGGCCTGCGCGAGGTAGTGAACGATCCCGGCGGCGATATCCGCACGGTTGAAGGCTCTGAAGCCAAAATCTCCGTACTCACCGATCGCCCCCTGGAACACGGCGTGCTCGTCTTCGAGGATGGCCATGAGCTTCCGCTCAATCGCGAACACGGGCTTGCCCGCCTTAGCCAGGCGGAGGAGGGCAACTGGCTTTCCGCTTCGCTCCAAATTGCCAAGGACGCCTCCTATCACGTCGCCGCGGTGGAAAGTGGCGAGCGCATCCGCATCAGCGACGACTACTTCATAGAATCAAAACGCGACGAAGCTCCCACCGTCCGCCTGTCTCGCCTGGATTCCCGCGTGAGCCCGATTGAAGAACTGCCCGTAGCCGTCGAAGCGTCGGATGATTTCGGTCTCAATAGCCTCGAGCTGCACTACTCCGTCAATGGCGGTCCCGATCAAAAGGTGCCGCTGCTCCCTTCCTCTGGTGTCAAACAAGCCAACGGGAAAACACTCCTTTACCTGGAGGATTTCCACCTCAGCCCCGGTGACTTGGTGAGCATGTACGCCGAGGCCAAAGACGCGCGCCAAACCACGCGCACCGACATGGCCTTCATTCAAGCCGAACCCTTCGATCTCACTTTCCGTCAATCCCAGGCGGCGGGCGGCAGTGGCGCGGGCCAGGGGAATGAATCCGAGCAGATATCCGAAAAGCAGAAGCAAGTGATAGCCGCCACCTGGAATCAGAGCCGCGATAGCTCTCGCGACCGCAATGCCGCCTCCGAGAATGCGCGCTTTCTCTCCGAAATGGAGAACAAGATCGGCGAGCAGGCCAAAACGCTTTCTGAACGCATGCACAACCGCGAGCTTTCCTCCGCCGGCTCACGTTTCGCCGACTTTTCCAAGGAGATGGACCGGGCCGCCGAGGAGATCCGCAAAGCTGCCGAGCAATTGAAGCGGCAGCGCTTCGAAGATGCGCTCGGTCCGGAAGAACGCGCGTTGCAATCCTTTCTCCGCGCCGACTCCATGTTCCGCGATATTCAAGTTGCGTTTGGCCAGCGCGGCGGAGGCGGACAGGGAAGCGCCGGCCGCGACCTGGCCCGCATGCTCGATCTCGAATTGGACACCGACAAGAACCAGTACGAAACCGGCGAGTCCGCTGGCTGTGGCGATTGCGGAGCCCAAAAGCAGATCGACGAAATGCTCCAGCGTTTGAAGATGCTCGCCGCGCGCCAGCAGGAGTTGGCCGCGCAGCGCCAGCCTGAGCACGCCTTCGAGCAACGCTATGAACAGGAAATGCTGCGCCGCGAAGCCGAACAATTGCAGCGCCAGCTCGAACAGCTTCAGAACGGGACGCGCCAGCAGTCGTCGCTGCAGCGGCCCGGCCAGCAAGGCGGTCAAAGTGGCCAGGGCAGTCAAGGTGGTCAAACCAGTTCGTCTTCGGGCGGCCAATCCGGTGAGGCGAATTCGTCGTCTTCTGCCCGCGCTGGTCGTCAAAACGCGCCCCAAGACACGCCTCAAAACGCGTCGACGCGCCAGTCGCTGCAACAGGCCATGGACGCCTTGCGCCAAGCCGAAGAGGAAATGCGCAAAGCGGTGAGTGAACATGACCCGGGCGCCATGCGCCGCGCCGGCGACAAGCTGGCGGAAGCCGAAAGCCTGATGGCGGGTATCGAGAAACAGCTTGCTGGGAACTCTGTCGGTGATGTTGCCGCGCGTGCGCAGCAGTTGGCCCGTGCGCAATCTGACTTCGCGAATCGGCTCGATCAAGCCTTCCCTGGCGAGCCCGCGCCTGGCTTCACTCCGTTTTCTGATGGCCCGCGGGCCCGCTTCACTCGAGGACCCTTCGAGCGGCCAACGACGCCACAGATAGGCGCGCTCGCCAGCGAAAAAGAGCGCCTGGCCCAGCAGGTCGAGCAGCTCGAACAGCAGATTCGCGATCGCGCCAATGCCCTTTCCGGCGGTCAGCCCGGGGTCTCTCGGCAAATGCGCAGTGCGCTCTCCGACGCCGAACAGCAGGATCTGGCGATGCACATGAAGAAAAACGCCGACTGGATTCGCCGGGGCTGGGGCACGCAGGTGAAGAAGGATGAGGCAGCCATGGCCGGCTCGCTCAACGACCTGGCCGAGCGTCTTGCACAGGCGCAGGCCGCCGCCAAGGAAGGCGCTCAACCTGGCGACGCACAAGCCGCGCAAGCCGAACGCACTCTCCGTCAGCTCGAACAGCTTCGCGAGCAATTGGAGAACCAGGCCGCCCGGGCATCGGCTCAAGGCCCGGGTGGCGGGCAGCTCAACAACGCAAGAAGCGGCGGTCAAGCTGGCGGACCGCGCTCGGTGGTTCCCACCGGAGACGCTTCAGGCCCGCGCACCGGCGGTGGCGCCCTGGGCCTGCCGCAGCAACCCGGCGATGACGGCACTCGTCCCCGCGACGGGCGTGACCTCGAGGGCCAAGGTGGCTACGATCCGCGCGCGGTGGAAGAGGCGTTGCGGCAATTGGGTGGATTGCGTCCCAGGGACAATCGCGGCGATTATGCGAGCGCCTGGAATGACGTGAATGGCGTGCTCGGCGACTTGCAGCGCCTCGGCCAGGCAGATCCCGGAGTGTTGGCGGCGCGCTTGAACCAGGAAGTGCTGCCTGCGATCGAGCGTCTCGAATTGCAACTGAAACGCCAGGCCGGAAACGATTCCGCGCACGCCACCAGACCCGATCCCGCTCCGGCCCCGTATCGCGACGCCGTCGCGGAGTACTTCCGCCGATTAAGCAAGTAAGTCAAGAGCTTGCCGCCGCACGCGAACGCGAAGGCCTGCGCGCCCCACCGGGCGCGAATCAGAATAGGCCTTGATCCGCCTCCTCGCGTATGATGCCCGCCTGATCATTTGTACCCGACCCAAGGAGTCGCATGGCCGCTGTTTCTAGTGGCCCGGAAAGGCCCTGAGGAGTACCCGACCGAAACTCCGCCTGTTTCTATTTTCTCGCTTCTGTGGTACTATTCAGCCCACCTGCTCACAAAAAGACTTGCTTGAATACTGGGATTCGCCGCTTCATCGCCTAGAGTCGACAGAAGTCTGATCCTTTTTCATAGCAACGTGGCGAATACCTGCTGGGGAAATCATGCTGACTGGCAAAACGCTAGAACGAATTGGAAAATCCGTAATCCTCACGATTATCTTCTTCGTGGCAGCAAAGGTCCTCGCGAGTCCCTGGCTATTCGCCAAACTAATCAAAGACATCGAGTACCAGTTCCTCCAAGGCCAAATGGCGAGCGCGTACCAGTCCCGAAAACCGCAGCCCAAACTCCCCGTGGTAATTGACATTGGAGAGTTCGATCCTCTTGGCGGAGACGCACCGACGAACCGGAAGAAACTCAACGAGCTCCTGAATCAGCTAAGACAGTACAACCCCGCCGCGATAGGCATTGACATTGATTTTTCGTCGAGTTCTGAACGCTTAGTGGACCCGGAGGACCTCTACTATTTCGACCAGTGGAAGAACCTGAAGTCGAGCGACGGCAGCTCGGCGATTCCCGTCAGATTAGGAGTCGCAAACCGGATTGGCGACGGCGGGAACTGGCTCGGCCGACCCGAATTCTCCGGCCTCGCGGCTGGCATAGTCGTCCCGGATCCGGTTACGGAAACCAATTCAGACTACTTCTTTACATGGGTTGGGAGGCGGGGCGATCGCGGCACTGAACTCCCTCAGATGGCATTTGCTCTGTACCGTGACAGTCTAAGGGGGGGCTCGACACGGAAGATGCCGCGATTGGGCTGTATCGAAAGGCCAGTTGCAAGCCCGAATCATGGAAAATTCCAAAAAGTGAACTGTACTTGTATTATGGGGCCTTCATCGTTGACTACTCCGCCATTCACTATATAAAAGAGCGGATTGTGCATCTGAGAAAGAATGTCGTCGGCGTCGAAGGGTCTAGCGAAGACATTGAGGGCAATATTGTTCTGATTGGAGATGAGAAAAAATCAGGAGAGGATAGGTTCAACATTCTTGGCGACGCGCAAACCTATGGCGGCGTACTAGCGCACGCCTGCTCGATCGTGACCCTAAGAGAGGGGCCACTGCGGCACCTAAGCTCCAGTAGCGCCGACTTGGCGGATTACGGATTGCTACTATTTACTCTCGCCTTAGTCGTCGTAATCCACATCGCCGTTTCCCGCAGCGAGCGCCGGGCCAAGCGCCTCGACCGTAAGCTGACGAAGTTCGGAGGGGACAAATCGAAACTTAAGCTTGGCGAGTGGTTGATCTACATTGTCGGAACGCGAGATTCTGACCGACTGGAAGTGTTGGTTTCGATAGGCATGGCGATTCTTCTTACACTTGCGTTCACCCTGTTTATCGATCAAACCCAAGTCTTTTGGCCTGAACACCTTTACATAGCTGGGTGTATGTTCCTCGGGGCAGTCCTGGCCGCGCCCCTTTGGCCCGTCATCGCTAGCTGCTTTAAGGCCGCCGGCAAATTCCTCGACGAAATAACGAGCGCCCAAGTCCAATGAACGACTTAGAAATACGATCTGTTCGAAGCTTTGCGTTGACTTGGCCGGGCAGGCTCGCCGCGCTTCTCCTCCCGCTCTTTTTCTGGTGTGGTCCCTGCCCTGCAGCAGACGAAGCCTACTGGATTGTCAAAATTACCAACGATGACAAGTTTTGCGTCAGGCGTCCTTCCAAGGAGGAGACTCCTCTTTCCAACTACATGCCACTGTTCTTGAACAGCCAAGTAAGGTGCATATCCGGCACATGCCGGCTGTCTGTGTGGATGCCTCGCTCTGCGGAACCCAAAGAGCTGAAGGTCTTAAAGCCTACCGGGGGTAGCTGCGGGCAACCGCGACCTGCCGCTTCTTGGACCGTCCTCGATAGCGCAGTGAAGCCTCCGCCCGGCGAACCGCTAGTCCCATTGACGCCCGATGCTCCGGAACTTTACAAGCAGGTCGGCGTCATGCGGGGCCGCCAAAAGAGCCCGGGCTGCAGTGGGTCCATTTCGGTGACATCCCCAGTTTGCGATGAGGTCGTCGCGCCCGAGGACTTTCAGGTCAGCTGGAGCCCGGTGCCCGGTGAGAGGGGCCACGTTCAAGTCGAGGTCAAGGTGTTGGATGGGCCGCATTCAAATGACCAAGAAGCCAGTGTTGACGCTGACTTCGAAGCAGGTTTGGGAGATCAGAAGAAACTTCAGGATTACCTGGCTTCCGTTCAGGGTGAGGATGCCGATTACCGCATCCAAATTCACGTCGGCAGGTCTAGCGCTCTTACTTCAGTAGTTACAGTCTCGCTGGCTTCGAAATCCAAGGTTAAGTCAGTCAAGGACAAGGCTGCCCAGTTCGGAGCCACAGACACAGCTCTTCGCGCAGTGACCGACGTGGTTCTGTCCATCCAGCAACACATGTGGACCAGAGCGGCTCGGGCGGCCGACACCATCGAGAGTGTTTCACCGCACGAGCCACAGTTAGCACCCTTCCTCCTGGCCGGGTACTGCTTTTCGGGGAACCAGCGGCGTCGGGCAGAATTCCGTCAAGCCGTTATCGAGGCCGGTTTTGTCGACGGTTGTCCTGCGGAGAGTCCAACATCTCCTTCTGACCAGTCTCTGCCACCGTCCAGGGGCTCGCGGCCCAGCGGACGGCTCGGTGTCGCCTTGCTGATCGGCAACTACAAGTACCCGAACGACACTCTGGATGGTGTGGAAGAAGATCTTGTCGGCATGGAGAAGACCCTGGTGCGCCTCGGTTTCGAGGTAAGGACCCTCAAGAACTTGACCCGCCAGGAAGAATTCAAAGAGGCAATAGAAAGCTTTCTCAACCAGACTTCCTCAAATGCTGACGATGTCGCGCTGGTGTACTTTAGCGGACATGGCGTTCAGCTGGACGGCCAGTCCTATTTGCTTGGGACCGGATTCTCCCCCGCCTCCGACCCTACCACCGCATGTCTTTTGAATGGAATGAAGTTGGACGAAGTCGTCTCGATGCTCCAACGGTCACCATTGCGGGGTCGAGTAGTTATTTACGACGCCTGCAGGACCAATGTCTTCACAGCCGCGAGTGACAGGGATGTGCCAGGCGGGGTTTCGCTGCAGAGAGAAAAACGAAACACCGTGATCATGTTTGCGAATAAGCCTGGAGCGGGAGTCGCCACGGCACAACCTGGTGGGCTCCGTAGCCCTTTTACGGAGGCTTTGATTTTTGCGCTCAACGGTGAAGGGATGGGAGTGAGAGAGATCTTTTCCTTAGCACAGGCCAAGACCTCCGAACTTAGCCCCGGACAGGTTCCCGAATTGAGGCTTAGCGACGAGGTGGATGCCGATCTTCTGAAGAAGAAGCCCGGTTTGGCCGACGATGATGGTCGGTCCCAAGAAATGATTTCGAAATCTTGTGAGGCTTACCGGGGACACGATTGGGAAAAATACTTGACGCTGGCCCCAGTGGCCGCCGCGTTGACCCGGGATCAGGCGTTGTCTCGGCGTCTGAAACAGGAGATTGATTTTGTCCAACACGTTCAGCAAGCGGAAGGCGCCCGCCGCAGCGGAGATATTTCCGCAGCCCTGGACCAGTGGGCCACAGCAGCGGAGATCTTCCCGGGTCGAGCCTGGGTACGAATGGAGCTCGCGCTTTCTGAGCTCTTGGCAGACAAGCCACAACTGGCAGGCGCGCAGCTATCCACGCTAGAAGGCTCGGATGACCCAGGACTGGCGGCCTCCGCCCGAAGGCTGCGCCAAGCGCTGAATCAAAATATGCCGAACTTGGTTGTTGGGGCGGATCCCATCGGTTCACTAAGGGGAGAAGACTCCGAATGCTCTACGGCAAAGTAGGCGTCACGTCAGGCAGTTGCGTCCGTTTTGCGTTGGCTCTCGTCGGGCTCTTCGCCGCTGCGCCCTGCCCACTCCTCTGTCAGCGACTGCTCTTGATTACCTGTCCACCGGCCGGGGCTTGTCAGTTTATTCCTGCTAACACCCTCACTGTTAATCGGAAAGACCAATTGAGATTGGCAACCGTTGGTGGAGTGGCAAGCACCCAGAAGGGAGCGTGGCGTCAGGTCAAGATCGCCTCACTTGAAGGCGGAATTCTGATCGACCCGGAAACGGCGGTGTTTTACAGACTTGCCCCGCAGCTTGCTAAAGGGGAAATGGCATCGCCGGTCCCCCCGGCCAAAGGCCAGATAACCACGGTCGCTTGGCAGACCGCGGACATCCAATACAAGACGGAGCCGAAGAGTTCGCCCGTGCCATTGGCGCCCGAACGGTTCTCCGGTTTTGTGAGCGGCGCAAGTCCTGGAGAAGCTGCTACAAGATTCATCAACGATCTGTTTGAAGCAGACCGGAAGCGGGCTCGTTGGGCGGACCTAATGGCGGGCGCCATAACATTGGCAAGCGGATCCACTGAGTACCGCACCTGGCGGGACAGTAAGTCAAATCAGTTTCTGGCGCTCGCAAGATCTCAAAACGGTATCCCTGACGACCCAAGCAACCTTGCTGCTTCGCTCGACCTGGCCTTCGCACTCAGCCAAAAACTCCAGGCCCTGCCAGATCTAACCCCTCCGGAACGGGCGGCCATTTTGTCCATTCAGAACTCGAAGCAGCTTCTCGATAGCCGTCTGGCGATTGCACGTTCGCTCTGCTCCAGCGAGTTCTGGCGGGAGTGCGTAGAGAAAATCCAAGGCATCGGTCTGGCCAAGTGGTCGTTCTCTGATCTCATCGTGACTGAAGCAAATGCGCGGCGGAACGCAGCCCGCCTGCTACTGGAGGCGGCAAGAAATGACAAAACTCAGGATTTACCGGCGCGCGCTCTTGGCGAGTCGGTCCAGGCATACCATCTATGCCCGTGCACTCCAGATGCACTTGATGCAGTTAAGATGGCCAGAGAGGATTACGTCAAGAGCCGGCGGATCAGCGGAGCATTGTCGACTGCCAAGGAAAAAGCGCTTGACGAGCAGGTCTCTGATCTGAAGGGTATGGTTGAGACACGCCCACAGTATGTCCTCACGAAACTTGACGCCCTAGATGGTTCCCATCATTCTGAAACCCAGATGCTGCGAGCGCAATGTCTGAGGAAGCTAGGCCGGATCTCCGAGGCAAGAAACGTGGTTCTCAACGTCAGCCTTAACATTCCGCTCACGTTCGAACAGGCGCAGCAGTGGGCGAAGTTTGACGCTGAGCTAGTGGCCGCGATTGAAGAGGATCTTCCCGCGCGGGAGAAAGCGGCAGCGGAAGCGCTTGAAAGGGAGGACTTCGAGGCCGCCAGAAAGGAATCCGGTTCCGCGTTAGCCATCGATTCACATGATTCACGTGCCCTCGAACTGCTTGCCAGAGCGGACGCCTTCTCTCGAGACAAGGCGGACGGATCGAAAGCCCTTAGCGATTGGTTCCTGACGGCTAACGTGGCATGCATTTCCCCAGAAGCCAGGGACTCAATGCTGAGGCTCAGTCGCGAGATCATCAACAGCGGCGACTCTTCGCCCCAACGCCAGGGGACGCCTAACTGGATCAGCGGCGAGAAGTACGAAGATGGTTCGATCTATTACGACCCTGTAAGCATGAGCTTCCAGCAAAGAATAAGCACTGTTTATGGCCAGGAAGAAACGACGTCTTTTGAATGGTCGGAGCAGAGGCTCACATCAATCTCGACCACTCCAGTAAGAAAGAATGCCCCGGCGGCTGCCGCTCCTCCCAAGCCATCCTTTTACGTTGAAGCGACATACGAGGCGAACAGTGTAAGAATGCAGGATATTGGGCCGAGGAAGGGCAGTAATGAGCAGGCGGCCTTGAAGTACTTCAATGACAGGCAAGAGAATATCGCCATCATTCAAAAGATGGGGAAACAAGTTGCGGCCGGTGGTTGGGCTGGGAATCCCTTCTTTGATCCCTTCTATTGGGAACATTTATTCCTGTTCAAGCTTGAGTATGACGAGCGGGGGCGGGTGAAAACGGCCATTCCAGACGATTCTGACCCGGGCCGGCAGCTTGACCCGTTTAGCCAGGTGCTTACGTTCTACTGGGACGACCAGAATCGTCTAACCAGAATTTCTGGGGATCGAGGGTACGAAAGAATCCTAGACTACGACAACAATGGGCGGTTAAGGGGCGAGAAAATCCGGCAGGGCAAGCGCACCGGCTCGATCAGTTATCAATATCGCTCCCCGGATAAGCGTCCGGTGTATGCCGAATGCGAATCAAGCTTTTACCACAAGGGGAAAAGGAAAGTCAGTTTCTATTTCGGCGAGCGGAATTAAGTGGAAGAATCGCCGCAATTTGGGCGATTAGTCGAGGTCAGCGCCAAGAAACGCAAGCACCTGCGGCGAAAGATGCTTCTTCAAGCCCTACCGGCATCGGGCGCCTCTCTGAGCACGGGGAACTCGACGGAAGCAATGGTGGTTTTGAACTGCTCCCCCACCGACGCCACCCTCGAAAAGCGGACGATCCAGCTTATGAACATCGGGGCCGGCGTACCGAGTTTTTCGCAGAGGAGACGGGCGGAGTCTTGACGGCCTTTGCGGCAGGCCGTCGAAATTAGTCCGGTAGACTCTCTACCTAAGGCGTTTGACTATTTGCCGCGCGTGTCATCATCGTGCTTGCCGCCCGCTTCATCTTCGGCTCGGGGCAGCGCCCCATCCGCCCCAACCTTAAATGCTAAACTCAAAAGTGAACGATGCTTAACAATGCTTGAGGAGGCGCAAAACAACGGGGCCCGAGACAGCGCGTGGAGGCGGCTTATTTTCTGGGATTTTCCACGCGGCTCCTGGCAGTACGACGTCGTGGTCGTCCTGATTCTCCTGTTTATCTTCGCCACCCCGCGCGACCTGTTTCGCGACCAGCCAAGGGCAGCCAGCGTCGTTCTACTGTCTTCGGAGAAGGGCTATGACCGCGTGTTCATCGAGGCCGATTTGCTGAACGGCTTGGATGATGCGGCCCGCCGGCAACGAAGTCAGGAACTGATCAATCAGAAAACGGGCAAGACCCACCTGGTGGTGCGCGTGGAGCCCATTCGTGACGATGCGGAACTCGAGATCAAGGGGTACATTGCGTACACCATGCATTGAGGCCAGGCGTCACTCACACATTGTTAGACCTATGAAGCAGCTTTTGGCGGTGATTGCAGTATTGGCGTGCGCTCGCGGAGTCGAGGGTCAGGAGTTGAACTCTGTGTTGGCGCGGATCGACGCGGCGGCTCACGGTTTCTCCGGCGTTAGCGCCCGTATGACATCCGTGGCGCACACCGCGGTGCTCAATGACGATACCACCGAATCAGGGTCCTTCCGTATGCAGCGGCGGGGCAAAGAGGTTCGCGCGCTCGTCGATTTCTCGGCGGAGAAAGACAAACGGATCATTTTCTTCGCCGACAAAGCCGTGCAGATTTATTACCCCAACCTGCAGTTAGTGCAGGTCTACGACCTGGGCACTCAAGCCAAGGTGCTCGACCAATACCTCCTGCTTGGATTCGGAACGTCGGCAAAGGAACTCCAGGCCGGGTACAACATCAAGTTGGCCGGGGAAGAGAAGGTCGATGGGAAAGATGCGGCGCGGCTGGAACTGGAACCTAGGGATGCCGCTGCACGCGACCGGCTGGTGAAAGCCGAGATCTGGATTCCCGAAGACTCCGGTCTGCCGGTCCAACAGAAGTTTTACCAGAAGAACGGCAACTTTACGTTAGTAAAGTACTCCGGTCTGCAGTCGGCCCCGTCTTCTGACAAGCCGCTAAAGTTAACGGTGCCAGAGGGAACAAAGACGGAGCACCCCCACTGATCTTTAGAGAAACGCGCAAATACAAAACTTAAGACAGGATAGGTGTCGCGTGGAACGGCGCTTGCACGTCATCAGGGTAAAGGAAAGGAGACGCCCGCACTAGTGAAGCTTTTCGGTTTAGGAACGTTGACCGCAAAAACCTTATTGCCGCAAAAGAAAGCGAGCGAGCGGCTGGGGTTCCTCGATTGGACCAGGGGCCTTGGCGCCTTCATCATGCTGCAGGGTCACTCGTTCCACTCCTTTCTGCGGCCCGACCAGCGCGAGGCCGGCCCCTACATTTTCTCCCAGTTTGTGGGTGGCATCGCCCCTGCGATCTTTCTGTTTCTCACGGGCGTGACGTTCGCCTTTATGATGGACGGGCAGAGCCGCCAACTGGCTCCGGCGGGCCAGCGCATCTGGCGCGCGTGCCGCCGATCGGGCTACCTGTTTCTGCTGGCTATTCTGTTCCGGCTGCAGATGTTCGTATTCGGCTATCCCGGCAGTCCGGTCAGCGAGTTGTTCAAGGTGGATATTTTGAACGCGATGGGACTGGCCACCTTGATGTTTGTGCCCATGGCCGTATTCAGCACGTCCGAGCGCATCAAACTGTGCGCTGTGTTGGGCGTTGTGATTGCAGCGCTCTCACCGCTGGTTTCGGCATTGGACCCCAACTCCATGCCGTGGCTGGTGCGCGCCTACTTCGTACCCAGCTTCACCAATTTTGGGTTTTTCCCGTGGGCCGCATTCGTGGCCTTCGGCATGTCGGCCGGTTCCCTGCTACGCATAGCGCGGCGCGAGGATCTGCGGGTGGTGATGCAATGGAGCATGCTAATCGGAGTTCTGCTAGTGGTTGCGGGTCAATATTTCTCGAGTCTGCCGTATTCAATGTATTCGAAAGTGGACTTTTGGTTGAATAGCCCCGGATTGGCGGCCATCAAATTGGGCGTGCTGCTCACTATCCTGAGCTGTGCATACCTGTGGGTCAACCTCAGTACCTGGCTGGCGGGCGCGGCGGAGCCAGGCGGATTGCTCGCGAACAGCACGCAGTGGAGCATGTTCCGCCAGCTTGGGCGGGCCTCGCTGGTGGTGTACTGGGTTCACATTGAACTGGTCTATGGGCGCTGGTTCGGCTTCTGGAAAGAGCAATTGACCACAACGCAGGTGGAGTTGTTCGCCTCAGCGCTTATCGTTGCAATGGTCGCGCTGGCATGGGTGCGGCTCAACTGGAGGCAGGTGGCCGGATGGTTTGCGCCCTCCCTGGCGCCTCAGCCGGGTCCTGCCGCCGGGGATTAACACGCACTTGTCGCCGAACCATCGGCGCAGTGATGTGGCGCGGGCACTCGTGTCTGCCGCGTCGGCACTCGTGCCGACGCTCCCCTCCGGCGCTCCCCAAGCAAACTGCCCCCAAGTTGGTTATCCTCGTTACGAGATGCGGCTACTGGTTGTCGAAGACGAAAAGAGAATCGCCGACTTTCTGAGCCGGGGGCTCGAGAGCGCCGGCTACGCAGTCGATAGCGCCAACACGGGCGCGAGCGCGGTGGATCACGTTCATGCCACCGAATATGACCTGGTGATTCTCGACCTGGGTCTGCCGGATATGGACGGGCTTCAGGTTCTCGAAAAGATCCGCAACCGGAAGACCGTGCCGCCCATATTGATTCTGAGCGCGCGCGACGCAGTGGATGACCGCGTGAAGGGTCTCGAACAAGGCGCCGACGATTACCTGGTGAAGCCCTTCGCCTTCGTGGAACTCCTCGCCAGGGTGCGCGTGCTCTTGCGCCGCGGACAGCCTACCCCGGAAAGGCTGCAGGTAGGCGATCTCTCGCTCGATTGCATTCGGCGAAAGGTGACACGCGCCAATGAGAACGTCGAGCTGGCGCCGAAAGAATTCAGCATTCTCGAATACATGATGCGCAATCGCGGCCGGCCGCTGAGCCGGACCATGATCGTCGAGCATGTCTGGGACATGGATTACGACGGGTTGACCAACATCGTCGATGTCTACATCCGGCATTTGAGAAGCAAGATCGACGATCGATTCCCGGTGAAGCTGATCCACACGGTGCGGGGGATCGGATACATGCTCGACATGCCGGAGGCGCACCAGGCGGCATCCGCCCAGACCCTCGATTCCAGGTAAACGTGAAACTCCCTGCTCGTCTGCTGCGCGTTTGGGCACGGCTGGAACGCCGGCCGGAGTTCGCACTGCTGCGGACGCTGCGCTTCACCCTGGCGGCAACCTTCCTCGGAATGCTGTTGGTGATCCTGCTGGTGGCAGGCATCGCCGGCACATCCATCATTCGCTCGTTAATCGAGACCAGCACGGAAGATACGCTCCGCGAAGAACTGGCTGCTCTAAAGGGCTATCTGAGCCTTGATCAGGGAATCCCCACACTCAAAGCCGAAGACGAGGACGATCGCGCTGAAATTGCGCGCCTGACACGCGTTTATGTAATTGCGGATTCGGCTGGGCACGTCAAGAAGGGCACCAGCGACGCCGCTTTCTATGAGCTGAACGATAGCGCTGCGATCCGTCACGACGTGAACCTGATCCGGGCAACACAGCCGCAGCAGAATGTCTTCCGCATCATCAAAGGCGACGAGGATGGGCCGTACAAGATCATCGCGAGCATTGTCTATGATGACCGGCACGCCGCGTACTACGTGGCAGTGGGCCGGACCATCGCCGGCGACGAGGCCGTCCTGAAAAACTTCCGGCGCGACTACCTGATTTTTCTAGCGGTGGCAACCGCCTTTGCCGCGGCCGCCAGTTGGTATTCAGCGGGCCGGGCGCTGCATTCCCTGCAGAGCGTCGAACAGGCCGCCAAGGATATCACCGGCACGAATTTGGGTTTGCAAATCCCCAAGCGCGGCGCCAACGACGAATTGGACCGGTTGATCGGCACATTCAACGAAATGAGCCGTCGTCTGAAGGCATCCTTCGACCAGGTGCGGCAGTTTTCCACCGACGTCTCGCATGAGCTGCGCACGCCACTGACGGCTATTCAGGGCCAACTCGAGGTGGCGCTCTTCACCGCCAAGCAGCCCGAACAACTGCGCGAAGCCATCGAAAATGCTTTGCAGGATGTGGAGCGGCTTTCCAACCTCATACGTGCGCTCCTTTTGCTTTCGCAATCCGAGACCGGCGAGTTGCGAATGAACAAGAGCAGGCTGGATCTGGCCGAGCTGACGTCCGAGCTGGTCGAGCAGTTCCAGATTCCAGCCGAAGCGGCCCGACTGAGGTTGACCAACGAGGCGAGTGGCCCGGTGATTTGCGAGGCGGACCGCACTCAAATGGAGCGCCTGGTGACGAACCTGTTATCGAACGCTCTGAAGTACACCCCGCCGGGCGGGTGGATCCGGGTGGCGGCAGCGAATGCGGGCGCCAACGTCGAATTGATCGTCGAGGACTCAGGCCTGGGCATCGCGCGCGAGCACCTCTCGCGCGTCTTCGAGCGCTTCTACCGGGTACCGGATTCGAACCCCGAAAAGGGTCTCGGGTTGGGTTTGAGCTTCGTCGCCAGCATCGTCCGCGCGCACGGCGGCGAGATCCAGGTGGCAAGCGAGGTCGGTAGGGGCACGAAATTTGTCGTTACTTTGCCGGCTGGCGCGCCAGCCCCACAACCGGCGCCACTTCTAACGGCTCCCGAGGCATAAGCGTGATCCGATCTGGCGGTTTGGCTGAAAGCTGATAGCTGACCGCTGACAGCCGTTTGGTTGAAAGCTGATCGCCATGTGCTGAAAGCTGAAAGCTGATAGCTGAAAGCTAACCCCTTTGGCGTGCGCGGGACCCAGCCAGCCCGCCTGCTACAGTTTAAAGACAGCAACAGACTTCCGAAAACTTGTAGAATAAAGTACCCATGGCTCTTGAAATCACCCAACACGACTTAGAAGGCGTCCGCGTTTGCGATCTCAAAGGCACCATTGTTTTGGGCGATAGCGTCGCAGCGGTCCGCGCGCTTGTGAAAGATCTTGTCGCTGAAGGACATGCGCGAGCGGTGTTCAACCTGAAACAGGTGGATTTCATTGATTCGAGCGGGTTGGGAATGCTGATACTGGCGCATTCCACCATACAGACGGCGGGCGGCTCGCTAAAGCTGGCAAACCTGTCGCGCCGCAGCATGGAGCTGTTGGTCCTCACCAAGCTCAGCACCGTGTTTGAAGTCTTCGGCGACGCACAGGATGCGGTGAATAGCTTCTACCCCAATCGCGAAATCAAGCGCTTCGACATTCTGGACTTTGTAAAGCACAAGTAAAAGCGAGTGCCCTTCGGCGGCGAATCGCTCAGCCGGAGTATGCTAAATAAAATCGGGAGGCAGACCTACGCAATGAAACGGTTATTGATTCCGGCTATCGCATTGACCATGTTCGCGAGCAGCGCTTTTGCGGCTATTAGCGCAGCCGAGCGACTGACGCAAGCCACAGGGGTATTGGTGGATATGACGAAGGCATCCGACAAGGGGATTCCGGAGGACCTGCTTGAGAGGGCTCAATGCATCGTCGTGATTCCGGAATTGAAGAAGGGCGGCTTCATTGTCGGCGCCAAGTACGGTAAAGGCTTCATCTCGTGCCGCCATGCCAATGGCAAGGGCTGGACGGCCCCGGGCTCCATGCGCGTCGAGGGTGGCAGCTTTGGTTTCCAGATTGGCGGAGCGGAGGCCGACGTGGTCCTGCTTGTAATGAATGAGGAAGGCGCCAGGAAGCTGCTCGAAAGCAAGTTTACGGTGGGCGCGGATGCCACCGTTGCCGCCGGTCCGGTGGGACGCGACTCCTCAGCGGACACGGATGCAAAATTGACTGCCGGCATCCTTTCGTACTCGCGGGCGCGAGGCGCGTTTGCGGGACTCGCGCTTCAAGGCGGTACGCTGCGTGAAGACCTCGATGACAATGCCGAACTTTATGGCTCCAAGCTGACCAACAAGCAAGTTCTCAACAGTGCTGCGCCGCCGGCCGCGGCGGCGGGTTTTATGGCCGAGTTGAATAAGCTTTCACACAAGCGCGAATAGCCAGACCGAAACGCAAGGGCTGCCGCGTGAGCGCCCTTGACGTGACCCAATTATGACTCTTCCGACCACTTATCAGGCGGCCCTGTTGCTGCTCGTTCTCTCGATGGTCTGTTGGGGGTCCTGGGCGAACACCTTCAAGCTCACCGGATCCAAATGGCGTTTCGAGCTCTTCAGCTACGATTACGCCTTCGGCGTGCTCATCGCTTCGCTCATAGCCGCCTACACTCTTGGTTCGCATGGCTCTGAGCTCAGCTTCAGCGACCGCCTCTTGGTCACCGGTCTGCGGAACGAGGCGTTCATCTTTGCTGGAGGAATAATCTTCGCCATTGCCAATACCTTGCTGATGGCGGCGATTTCCGTTGCTGGGATGTCTGTGGCTTTCCCTGTTGGTATAGGACTGGCGTTGGTAGTCGGCGTCACGTTGAACTATTTCATCAATCCGCAGGGTAATCCGTACCTGTTGTTCTGCGGCATTCTCCTGGTCGTTCTGGCAATCATCGCCGATTCGCAAGCCTACCGGCTGAAAGACCGCGAGGCCAGACAAGCCAAGGCGGCAGCCGACAAGGCTGCCGAAGAGAAGGCCGCTGCCACGGCGGCGAAATCGCAGACCGCAAAGCCATATCCGCAAACAAGAGTCTTGCAAACCAAGAAGCGGATCAAGACGCCCACGCGCGGCATTGTGCTCAGCCTGCTCGCCGGCTTGCTGATGGGATTCTTCTATCCGCTGGTTTCGCTCGGAATGATGGGAGAGTTCGGTGCGGGCGCGTATGGGGCGGCGGTGGTTTTCTCGCTTGGCGTGCTTGCCTCCACGCTGGTTTGCAACTTTGTCTTTCTCAACATTCGCCTGATCGGTGAGCCGATCTCGATCCGAACTTACTTCAAGGGCACGCGCTACCAACACTTGCTCGGGCTTTTCGGCGGAATCGTCTGGGCGGTGGGTGGCATTTCCAACTTTGCTGCCGCCACCACCCCGGAATCCATTCAGGTTGGGCCCGCGATCAGCCTGGCCATGGGCCAATGCGCAACCCTGATCAGCGTGTTGTGGGGATTGTTCGTCTGGAAAGAGTTCAAGGGCGCGTCCAGGTCCGTGGGTTGGACTATTGCGCTGATGATGCTGCTTTTCGTGGCCGGGCTGGCGCTGCTGGCCTTGGCGCCTATCGTCAAGTTCTGAGCCGTTTGCGCCTGGCCCCTCGGCCCGATTGGCGGCCTCACTCGAACCCGAGCAACCGTTTAAGTAAATCAGCCACCTTGGAATCGGGCGAGGCCCCTTGCGCCAGCGTGGCGGAGCCTCCGCCTTTACCCGCGGCGCCGCTCAACGCCTGCTTCAATGCGTTACCGGCGTGTACTCCCGAGTCGCTCGAAGCCGCAATCAGGATCGTCGGTGCTCCAGTCGCCATAGCCACGGCGACCGCGCGGCCCGCCTCGACGAACGCCTGAGCTGAAGCGCGAGTCTCTTCGGTTACGGCGGGCACCGCAAGCCATGCGCGCCGAATGCCGTCCCCGGCCGGCTGCGTGTTTTGATACAAGGCCCGGCCATCGCGGCGGGCCAATTCCGTCCGCAGGCGCTCACGCTCCTTGTCGGCATCGGCCAGCCGCTGGCGTAACGTATTGACGGTCGCCGGCAGATCGTTCGCGGTTGCCGCTGCAATGCGAGACAGCTCGGAAACAACCGCATAGTCCCGCTGCGCGCAGGCCAGAGCGCGATTGCCCGCCACAAACTCCAGCCGCATGTTGCTTCGAATCCGCTCGCGGCGGCGGATCAGGACGAAACCGGCCTCCGCCAGCGACGCGGTGTGCGTGCCTCCGCAAGCGCTCCGGTCGATCCCCTCGATGCTGACAATCCGCAGCGTGCCGGTTCGATCGCTGGCCTTTCGCAAACCCTCGGCGCTCGCTGAGTCTTCGAAAGAAACCCGCACCGGAATCGCCATAGAGACGAGTTCGAAACATCGCTCTTCAGCACGCCTGCTCTGTTCGGCGGTGAAGT
>Ga0181525_10000423_pt1 | contig 37164 bp, 17 predicted proteins | sample PEATcosm2014_Bin_48_FD_121100 | JGI IMG/M metagenome (GOLD analysis project Ga0181525, IMG submission 121100) | Peatland microbial communities from MTU Mesocosm Facility, Houghton, MI, USA - PEATcosm2014_Bin06_10_metaG | ecosystem: Environmental > Terrestrial > Soil > Wetlands > Peat | place... | reverse complement strand
TGGGATTTGCGCCGCTGCCGTGGCAATTCTGGCCGATTCTGGCCGTGACCCTGCTTTGTTACGTCGGCCTGACGCAGCTCATCAAAATGTGGATGGTGCGAAAAAACTGGATTTGACGGCTGAATTTGCGGCGAAAATGAAAAGCCGTTCCGCATCTCACGGAACGGCATGTTTCGGTCCGTGCAGGTTGATCGTGTCTGCTCAAACCTCAAGCTGAAACTAACCCCGTCCCGCGCGCGTGTCAAATGGCGCGTCATTTTGTTTCCGGCGGCAGGGCGGCAATCTTTTTGTCAATCAAATCCGACAACTGAGGCAGCGCTTCCTTCAGGCTGCCGTAAAACAACCTTTCACTCTTCACGTCATTCAATCTTCCCACGAGCGGCGCCTCCCGCAATCCGGCCTCCTTCTGCCAAAAGGGATCCGGCTCTTCGCCATCGCGCAGGTTTAATTGGTCAAATACGTCTCGATAATTCCCCAACGCCTCGTCAAGCAGTCCGTTTTGGGCGGCGTCGGATGCCAAGTCCGCCATTTTTTCCAGCGTGATTCCGATGCCGATTTGAGCCTCGCTGCGCGCGGAGACGCTGGCGTTGGTGGAGCTGACGACCTGCGCAAAAGCATTGGTCGCATCGTCATAATTGGTCAGTTGCAAATTGCAGTCGCCAATTCCGATCATTGCCCTGGCAACAAGCTGGTTGGTGGGATCCCACTGGGCAATCTGGCCAAATACCTTGATGGCGATTTGGAAATTCGCGAGCGGGCTGTTTGTATCCGGCGACTCCTCGCGCATCAGCGCGTTGCCGTGGGCGAGGGTGGCCTGCACCCGCAAATCCATCAGGCAATTGGTGTCCGCTTCCAGCTTGCTGAAATAATCAATGGCGTCGGAATAACCCTGCCGCGCCACGGCCGCGCGACCCGCCATCATGCGCGCGTGATAAACCAAGGGCGAGCCCTGCCAGTTGGTGTTTTGATAGAGCAGCTTGTAATTTCTTTCCGCGTCCACGTAATCCGCCTCGTTGAAGAAATAGTCGGCCACCCACCATTGCGCCTGCGGCGCGAGGTCGCTGGCCGGAAACTGTGTGACGAGGTTGGTGAACAACCCGAACGCGTTCGTTTTGTTTCCGGCGTGGGAATTCACCCGCGCCAGCGCGTAGAGGGTCTGCGCACGCGACTGGTTGGTGGGGAAGTGGTCCAGCCAGCCCTGGTAGCCAGCGATGGCAGCGGGCCAGTTAGTTTCCAGTTCGTAAGTGCGGGCGATGGCGAATTCCGCCTCCGGGCGCAGCTGCGAACCGGGAAATTGCGCCAGAAACTGCTGGAATACCGCGCGCGCCGACATCTCGTTCGCGGCCGCCTGGCTCTCGCCATAAAGCAGCACGCTGTTGGTCGCCAGATTGCTCGCCGGAAACTGCCGCAGGATTTGCGCCAGCGCATTGCTCGCGCCGTCATAGTTGGTCAATTGCAGGTTCGCCCGCAGGCTCTGATAAAGCGCGCGGTCGCCGAGCGCCACGGCCACGGAGGGGACATTGGTGAAATCGTCCAGCACCGCCTGGTAATTTTCCAGAGCGCCCGCGTAATCCATCTGCGCAAACATCGCGTCGCCCGTTTTGAACAGCGCCACGGCCAGATCCTCCGACGGCGGCAGCGATTGCATTAATTTCACGGCGGCTTCGAAATCGGCCAGGCTGTTGGTCATGTCTCCAGCGAGCCATTCGCACCAGCCGCGATCCAGACAAGCCCTGCCTGCCAGACCCGCCGTTGCGGAATTCGTGAACATGCCGAGGAACTGGTTGAATTTCGCCTGCGCCGCTTGCAAATGGTTCGTCTCCGCCGGAAGCGCGGCATGGTCCTTCAAATGCAGTTCGCCGAGCGTCAGCAGCGCGATGTCCGCCGACGGCGAATTGGTAAATTGCGCGATGAATTCGTCCAGGTTCATCTCCGCGTCGGAAAATTGATTTTGCGCGTCGGCCAGTTCCGCGATTTTTAAAACAGCCTGCCGCTGGTGCTCGTCAGGTGCGTTGGTGGTTAGATTTTCCTGATAGGCCGCTTCAGCCTCGGCAAGGCGTCCCAATTTTTCCAGAATATCCGCGCGGACGGAGACACTCTCGGCGCGCAGATTGTCATCGGGCACCAGATCGGCGATTTGGAGCAGGTTGGTGGCGGCAGCCAGCGCCGCGTTGGTGTCAGCGGCCGCGAGTTCGACCTGGCAGAGCAGATAAGCGCGCCGCCAGTCCAGTTGCGGCGGGAGCGTCTGCGGGTTGAGCGCCGCCAGAATGTTCGCCGCCGCGCCAAACTCATTTTGCTCAAATTTTGCCTGCGCGAACAGCAATTGCCCGCGCGAAACCAATTCATTTGCCGGATCCATCTGCGCCACACGCTGAAACACGCCATTGGTTTCCTCAAACAATTGAGTAATCTGCGGCCATTGGCCAAGTTGCGCCCGCGCCGCCGCCGCCTCAATCACCGCGCGCAGTCGCAACGATGAATCGGGGAAATCACGCGCCAGCGAAACAAACGTCTCCGCCGCGCCGGTAAGATCGTGGTTTTGAAACCGCCCCTCGCCAATCCAATAAACATACTGGTCGGCCAGTGTTCCGGCCTTCGCCAGATGGTTGGTGTCGGCGAGCAAGGCGATGGCAGTCGTGAATTTTCCCTGCTTGAACTGCGCCTGCGCCTGCAACAGCACGGCCTCCGGTGCGTTGGTGGATTTGGGATATTTTTGGGTGAACTGCGCGAATTCCGTTTCCGCGCGGTTCCACATTTCGTCCTGAAACGCGCTCACGGCGGCGGTATAAGCGCGCTGCTCCTTCGTGCTGGCGGCGGAAAGCGATCCGCTGCTCAAAATGAGCGCGAACAAAACCAGAAGCCATCGCCGGTAAAACGCCATGCGCCCGAATCTAAACGACGTGGCGCAGCGACAAAAGCGTGAAATCAAGGCCCTTTTCACAAAGGTTGATTAAAGTTGATTTAGGTTGATTTACCCGGCTGTAGAACGCGGCTCAAATACTGCCCAGTAAAACTTTCAGCGCACCGGGCCACGGTTTCCGGAGGCCCTTGTGCAACGATGCGCCCGCCGGCATCCCCGCCCTCCGGACCAAGGTCAATAATCCAGTCCGCCGTTTTGATTACATCGAGATTGTGCTCGATGACAAGAAGTGTATTGCCGGTGCTGCGCAGTTTGAACAGCACCTCCAGCAGCTTCGCCACGTCGTGGAAATGCAGGCCGGTCGTCGGCTCGTCCAGAATGTAAAACGTGCGCCCGGTCGCCTTGCGGCTCAACTCCGCCGCCAGCTTCACGCGCTGCGCCTCGCCGCCGCTCAACGTCGTCGCCGCCTGCCCCAGCCCGATGTAGCCCAGTCCAACCTCGGCCAGCGTCAGCAGCGGATCGTAAATTTGCGGCACGGCACGGAAAAACGTCACCGCTTCGTCCACCGTCATCGCCAGCACGTCGGCGATATTTTTGCCCTTGTAATTAATTTCGAGCGTCTCGCGGTTGTAGCGTTTGCCGCCGCAGACTTCGCAAGTGACGTAAACCGGCGGCAGGAAATTCATCTCGATTTTCAACACGCCGTCGCCCTCGCATTTTTCGCAGCGGCCGCCCTTGACGTTGAAGCTGAACCGGCCCGGCGCGTAGCCGCGGATTTTCGCCGCCGGCAGTTTGGCGAACAAATCACGGATGTGATTGAACATGCCGGTGTAGGTCGCCGGATTCGAGCGCGGCGTGCGGCCAATCGGCGACTGGTCAATCACGATGACCTTGTCAATCACTTCAAAACCTTTCAACGCGCGATGGATGCCGGGCGTTTCCTTGGAACCGTAAAATTTGCGGAAGAGAGCGCGGCGCAGGATGTCGTCCACCAGTGTGCTCTTGCCGGAACCGCTGACGCCAGTGATGCAGGTGAACGTGCCCAGCGGAATCCGCGCGTCAATGTTTCGCAGGTTGTTTTCCTTCGCGCCAAGAACCTCGAGCCAGCCGCGCCCTTCCGTTGGCTTCAGGCGTTTTTTTGGAATGGGAATTGAAAGTTCGCCATTCAGATACTGCGCCGTGAGCGAATTTTTGCTCGCCAGAATTTCCGGCAACGTGCCCGCCGCCACGAGTTCGCCGCCGTGGACGCCCGCGCCGGGACCGAGGTCAACGATGTAATCCGCCTGCCGGATGGTGTCGTCGTCGTGTTCGACCACAAGCACGGTGTTGCCGAGGTCGCGCAGCCCTTTGAGCGTGGCCAGCAGGCGGTCGTTGTCGCGCTGGTGCAGGCCGATGCTCGGCTCGTCGAGGATGTAAAGCACGCCGACCAGCCCGGCGCCGATTTGCGTGGCGAGCCGGATGCGTTGCGCCTCGCCGCCGCTCAACGTGCTGCTTTCGCGGTTCAGCGTGAGATAGCCGAGGCCGACATTTTTCAGGAATCCCAGCCGCGCGCGGATTTCCTTGATGACCTCGTGCGCGATTTTCTCCTCGAATTCCGTGAGCTTGAGACCGGCAAAAAATTCATCGGCCTTTTCCACCGACAACGCGCAGACGTCCATGATGGAAAAACCGGGAATTTTTCGTTTAGTGTTCAGGGTTTTCGGTTCAGGGTTGCTTATTTTTGACGCCGAACACTGAACTCCGAACTCTGAACTATTTCCCAGCGTCACCGCCAGAATTTCCGGCTTGAGCCGCCGACCCTTGCAAACGTCGCAGAATTGCGGGCTCATGTAGGGCTTGATGCGGTTGCGGACGAACTCGCTTTCGCTGTCGGTGAACATCCGCTCCAGATTCGGCAGGACGCCTTCGAACGGGCGGCTGATGGTGCTCATTTTGCCGCCGCGCCAGAAATTAAAATCAACATTGTCTTCGCCCGAACCGTGCAGCAGGACCTTTTTGAAATCGTCCGGCAGGTTTTTCCAGGGCGTTTCCAAGCCGACGTTGAAATGCGCGGCGATGGAGCGCAGCATGGCCTTGTAATAAATGTTCATCCGCTTCCCGGCGCGACGCCAGGGCTGGACTGCACTTTCAAGCGCCTGTTCTGGGTCGGGCACAACGAGGTTCTCGTCAAAAATCATCTTCTGGCCAAGACCGTGGCAGACCGGGCAGGCGCCCGCCGGGGCATTGAATGAAAAATGCTTCGGCGTTGGCGGGTCGTAGCTTTTGCCCGTGGCAGGGCTGCACATTTTGTTGGAATGAAGGGTTTCAATCCACTCGTCGTTGGTAGGGCGCGGTGTCCCCACCGCGCCGGCATTCGTCTTGGCCACGGCGGGCTGCGGAGAGCCTGCCCTACCTTCCGGCAATTGGTGCAGCGCGAACATTACGCCTTCGCCCCACCGCAAAGCGGTTTCGACCGAATCGCCGAGCCGCACCCGGATTTTGTCGTCAATCACCAGCCTGTCCACGACGGCCTCGATGGTGTGAAATTTCTTTTTGTCGAGCTTGACCCGCGTGTCGGCGGCAAGCTCGACAAATTGGCCGTCCACGCGGGCGCGGACAAACCCCTCGCGGGCGAGACGCTCGATCACGTCGCGGAACTCGCCCTTTTGCCGGCGCACGACGGGCGCGAGCAGCATCACGCGCGTTTTGGGCGGCAGCGCGAGGATTTTGTCCACGATGTCGCTGGTAGTCTGCGAGACAATGGGCACGCCGGTGTCCGGGCAGTGAGGTTTGCCGATGTGCGCGTAAAGCAGGCGGAGGTAATCGTAAATCTCGGTGGTGGTGGCAATGATGGAGCGCGGGCTGCTGCCGGAACTGCGCTGTTCGATGGCGATGGCCGGCGACAGGCCCTCGATGAAGTCCACCTCCGGCTTTTGCATCTGGTCGAGGAACTGCCGGGCGTAGGCGGAAAGGCTTTCGACGTATTTGCGCTGGCCCTCGGCGTAGATGGTGTCGAAGGCGAGCGACGACTTGCCGCTCCCGCTCAAGCCGGTGATGACCACCAGCTTGTCGCGCGGGATGTTCAGCGTGAGGTTTTTCAGGTTGTGCTCACGCGCGCCGCCGATACGGATGAATTCCTTGCTCATGGTGCGAATTTTCAGTTCAAATCAACCGGCAAGGATACTCAAAATCGAGCGGAAAGCAAAGCGGGATGTCGCTGTATTCCTCAAACACCACCAGCATTTTGCATTTGCTGGTGAATGGATGAGCCAATTAAAAATCCGGCGGGCAATTTAGGTTCCTGTCAAATCCTTTACGCGCAAAGTCGCCGTCTCTTTTTCGGAACGGAATTATTCCAATTATTTGCTTTGGCAATTCAATGTCCTCCACGGTCACGTTCATTGCCCCGTGTATCGGAGGCGATAGAAGGCGTTGGTTCCCGACATTTGGATGGTCAACAGGTATTGATTGCCAATCGGGAGCGGAGGCGCGGCGACCGGAACCCAGTTGGCCGGCGAAAGACCGGTTGTCGTCTCCAGGACAAATCCCGACGGATTGACCGGCCAGAAGATGAACAGGATGCCACTTGAAGGGATTGCTGTTAACGGGGGCGGGCTGATGACATTGATCGGATTTGCCAGGCCGGAATCCCCCAGATTGTCCGTGGCTTGCAGCACCAGGTTCGTGGCCGTCTGGGCGACGGTGACCGCGCCGGTCCAGACTCCCTGGATGAAGTTGCCCGAAACCGACGGACTGACCGGCACGCCGTTGGTGGACATGAGAACAACGGTGCCGGTAAAATTGGTGACCATCCCGTTGGTCGGGTTTTGCGCCTGGATGACGACGGCGAACGGCGCGGCCACAAAACGCGGCGACGGAATCTGGTTCCAGACGAAGTAAAGCAGCGGATTGACCACGAGCGTGGCATTGGAACTCAGGATGGAGCCGTAGTTGTTGGTCACCAAAACGGTGTAACCGCCCGCTTGATTCAATTGGACATTGGTCAGCGTCAGCGAGGTGTTGGTTGCCCAAGCGATGTTTGTTCCGTTGAACCTCCACTGGTAGCTCAAAGCGGGTGAGCCGGAGGCGGTGACGCTGAAAATCGCATTGCTGGTCAGCGTCACGGTCAGATTCGTCGGTTGCGTGGTGATCGCCGGCGGATCAAGCAGGACAAGAATTGCGGGCGAACTGGTGACGCTGCCGGCGATGTTCGTCACGACAACCGTGTAGCTGGCGGCATCGGCGTCCGATGCGCTGGCCAGTGTCAGGAGGTTCGTGGCTGATCCTGACACGTTGCCGCCGTCAGTCATGCCGGAACCGTTTTTCCGCCATTGATAGCTCAACGGCAATGTGCCGGTGGCAGCGTTGGTGAAGGTGGCGGTGGTGCCGGCAAGATTGGTCCGGCTGGCCGGTTGCAGGGTGATGCTTGGCGGCGCCAGCACGGTCAACACGGCGTTGGAGCTGATGACCGAACCGAAGGCGTTGGTTATCGCCACAGAATAAGCGCCCGCATTGTTGGTTTGCACGCTTACGATGGTGTAGTTCGTGCTTGTCGCCCCGACAATGTTCGTCCCGTTCTCCTTCCATTGATAATTCAACGGCGTCGAACCGCCGGCTGCCACCGTGAAGACCGCAGTGGAGCCAACAATATTGGTGGAGCTTGCTGGTTGCGTTGTAATGCCGGGCGGTGTGTTCACGGTCAGCGTCACATTTGCGCTGTTGGTTGAACCGCCCGCGTTGGCCACTTGCACGGCGTAGGTGCCGGCTTGAACCGGCTGGATATTGGTCAGCGTCAGCGAGGTGTTTGTCGCGCTGGAAATGTTTGTCCCGTTGAAGCTCCACTGGTAGAATAGCGGCTGACTGCCGCTGGCACCGACGCTGAATGTTGCCGTGCCACCCACGCTCACCGTCTGATTGGTCGGTTGGACAAGAATGGTTGGCGGCGCCGGACACTTGCCTTCGCTGCCGGCGTTGTAAATGGCGGCGATTTCGTTGGAAGAGAGAGCCCGGTTGTAAAGGCTCAATTCATCAATCAATCCGCCATAGTTGCTGCCGTTGCCGATGGGCTGGCCTGTCCGCCTGCCAATGTTCACCGGATAAGTCGTCTGCGGCGTGATGTTGCCAATATTGGCCGTTGCGACTGCCACGCCATTGTAATAAAGGAAAGCATTTCCACTGTTCTTGTCGTAGGTGAGGGCGACGTGTTGAAAGCTGTTTGAATTTACCAGTCCATCAGCTGCAAGAGAATGGGAACTGCCCGAGGTATCCTTGATATTTGCTGAAAGATCAATCCAGAGTTGCAAACCATCGGTGGTTGCGGAATCCCATTCGATGATTGGGGCTCCCCCTCTAAGGGTGGCGGCATCAGGCTTAATCCAGCATTCAATGGTCAATCCGCCGCTGGTTCCGAGATTCAAACTGGGTGAGGCGGGCAATGGGATATAGCTGGTAGTTGTGTTGACGTTATCAAGCATGAATGCCCGCCCCACTTCACCATTGGTATAGGTGACCCCGCCAACGGGGGTGCCGTTGTTGGTGCCAATGCTGTCGTAGGCATTGCCTTCGCCCTGCCACCAAGCCACCAAACCGGATGGATCTGGATCGCAAGGCGGTGCCACCAGCACCGTCAGCACCGCGTTGGAGCTTGTCACCGAGCCGTAAAGGTTTGTCACTGTGACGGCATAATTGCCCGCGTTGGTCAGTTGGACGTTGCTCAGTGTCAGCGTGGCGTTATTTGCCCCCGTGATATTCGTGCCGTTAAAGTTCCATTGGAAGCTCAAGGGTGTCGAACCTGTGGCAGTCACACTGAATGCCGCCGTGCCACCCGCCACCGCCGTCTGGTTGGTCGGTTGCGTGACAACGACCGGCGGCGAGGAGGTAATCGTCAGAAACGCATTGGAACTGGTGACCGCTCCGGCGAGATTGGTCACGACGACCGTGTAGGTTCCCACATTATTCGAGGTCACATCGCTGATGACCAGGTTGGTGGTCGCCGAACCCGAGACGTTGCCGCCGTCAGTCAAGTTCGTTCCATTGTCCTGCCACTGGTATGCCAGCGGCAGGCCACCGGCGGCGGCAACCGTGAACGCCGCGCTCGCCCCTTCCAGGACCACCTGATTGGCCGGCTGCGTGGTGATGACGGGGGGGCTGATCACCGACAAGGTGAATGGGCGGCCTTGCCCGACGTTGTCGTTCAGATTCGTGAACCACACCGTCGCGTTGTAAATTCCCGCCACCAGATTGCTGGCGGCGGAGTTCAAACCCACCGTCACCGTGGCCGCAGGTCCACCGGGTGTGAGCGTGCCGCCGGCGGAGGAAACATTGAGCCAGGCCGATGTATTGGCGAGCGTCCAGCCCAGGGAATTGGTTCCGGCATTGGTCAATGAAAAGCTTTGCGATGTGACGGTGAACGGCCCGCCGGATCCGCCCGCGGAAGTGAAGCCCGTCGCCGGCGTGATGAGAAGGGCTTCCGGGTTGACCAGCGCGTTGATCAAACTCTGCCCCGCCGGTGTGCCCCAGCCGGTGCACAGGTCATAGCCGGGGACGGCGTAGAACTGGCTGGGGCTGCCGCTCCAGGTGTTGTTGCCGGTGGTGATGTCGTGAAACGCCGGGGTGTAGTTCGCGCCCCCGCCTATCGCGTAAATCGCCGGGTTCGCGAAGCCGATGGGCGGCTTTCCCGTGGCGGCGGCCTGCTGGTTGACCAGGGCCATGAAACCCGCCCAGAGCGGCGTCGCGCAACTGGTGCCGCCAAAAACCCCCTGGGCACCGTCGCCGAATTCGACGAACACATTGTCCCCCGTCAGCGCGACATCGGGAATATTCCGGTATGTGGCCGAACCCTGGTTCGTCGTCATGTTGATGTTCGTCTGCCAGCCCGGAATCGTGTAGGTGGTGCTGATGCCCCCGCCGCTGCCTATCCCGTCTTCCCCATATTCAATCCCCCAGTTCCAGACCGTTTCCGATGACCAGGCGTTGTTCGCCATTGTAAGGGTTGTTCCGCCGACAATGGTGATGTTGGAATCATCGCAGGGCGTTGGAATCTGGCCGGGGAGCCACGCGTCGTAGTCGCCCGACGCATTGAAGAAGGATTGACCCTGCGCGGCAAACTGCTGGAATATCTGCTCGGAAGTCGCATCTATCGGATACGACCACGAGGCGCTCAATTGCTTCACCTGGTTGCTGGCCGCCATCGCCTCCAGAATATCGTCCGTGCTGTCGCCTTCAAACACATAGATGTTGGATACGCCCGGCGCCATGGAAATCACCATTTCAATGTCCAGGGACACTTCGTCGTTGCCGTAGCCGGGGCCGCCGCCGTAGTTGTCGAGCAACACCGCTTGCACGGGCACGTTGGGCAGGCCGGCAAGCGATTCATAAGTGCTGATGTCACTTTGATAGAAGCCGGAATCGAACTGCAACAGCCCGACCATCTGGCCTGAACCGTTCAGCGGCGTGCCCGGAACATACGCGTTCCGAAAATCGCCGCCCATGTAACCGCCAATGGGGCCCGAACCCAACGCCGGCGCCGCTTGGGATGCCGGCATTTTGTGCAGAAGCGGCCTGGGCAGCACGTAATTGTCCAGCCCGCTGACGTGCAGCACCGGCACGCTTGAATCCACCGAGGGTTCCGCGTCAGGCGCGAAGAAATCGCGCGCTTCACCCGGAGGCCGGTAGGTCCGCATCGTCACGTGAAGCGCCTTTTCCACGTCCGAAACCCTTCCGCTCACGTCCACCAGCATCCGGTTGCCGTGTGTCTTCGTCACCGTCAACCCGTTGGCCTGCGCAAACCGGGTCACTTTTTGATAATCCTCCTCCGTCGGACCGAACTGCGCCGTGAATTCCTCCGGCGTCAGGTAATGACGGTAATCCGGGCTGGCCGGGTCGTAGAGCTGCCGGAGCAGCTTGGACAGCCCCGCCGGGTTCCGCAACGGCAGGCCGATGGCCAGACTCAACTGATTCGTGCCCGGCAGGCGGCCCGTCGGTTGCAGGGATTTCACGATGGCCGGCACGTGGCCGGCCAGAACCTGGGTTTGTGCCGACCAGCCGGGGGTTGCGAACAGCAGCAGCAAACCGCCGAACAGGCTGGTTGCGCGTGACAGGAAGGATAGTTTCATATCTGATTTGGCCAGATGGTTCACCAACCTCAAATCATCGCTGAAATGAATGATCCTGGCGTCCGAAGCATGGACTTCAACGATTGTCCCCATCCTAACAGCCCCCCCCCCCATCCAACGTCAAGCGCAAATTATTAACCGATTGATTCGCATGAATTTATAAATGACGGTTCCCTAATGAAATGCAATTGAACGCATGGCACAAACGGGCCGGTCAAAAATCCCGTGTCAGGCGACCGCCTCGTCGTGGCGCTTCTACGGCAGCAGGATGAACTGGTAGAATTTCAAGAGCAGCGGCGCGTTGGTGTCCGTAAAGAAGAATATTCCTTTACATTCCTGTCAAATCCTTGACACACAAAATCGCCGCGGCCTTTTCGGGATGATTGCGGGTCTGCAGGAAATGTCCAACCAGCGAAACGGCGCCCCACCAGATTCGGGGCCGGCCCTTGATGGCATGGTATTCACCGCGCAAATTTTTTGGCCCCAGCAACCCGGTGACATTGTAGCCGTAGCCGGTCATTTCCGACGGCTCCCATCCGGAAAGGTGCTCTTGGAGGTCGTCGTTGGCCGCGTGTCTTTGAGGCAGAAAACCGGAGGGGGTGAAGAAGATGGCTTTTTTTGCCGCGATTTTTTCCATGGCCCGCATCAGCTTGATGCCGTCGTCCTTGACAAGGTGTTCAATGACGTCAAGCGCGACACACGCGTCAAATTGTTTGGGGCGAAAATGCCGGTCAAGTTCCCGTGCGTCACCATGGATGATTTCATCATGGGTGTTGAGTTTTCTGGCCTGATCCACTGATGGTTTATACCCTTCAATTCCGGTCAGAGGTGAAACGCCAAGCTGGCGCATTATGGGAGAAGCCCCGCATCCCACGTCCAGCACGCTTTTGCACCCCAACAGCGCCTTGCGCAAGGCCAGTTTGACGACAATTTCCGCCGGGTCGGATTTTTGCTTTAGCAATTCCAATGTCAGGGCTGTTCCGCTCTTCATAAAACCATGTTCTTCCGCAGCATATCCTTCCGGGAGCCATTTACCAATGAATTTCCACCTTCAGCGTTTGAACGCGTGGCGCAAGCAAGACAAAGAAAAATCCCGTGTCAGGCGACTGCGGTCGTCGTGGCGTTTCTACGGCAGCAGGATGAGCTGGTAGAATTTTAATGGCACCGGCGCGTTGGTGTCCGTGAAGGAGAATGCCCCGTTGGTCGAGGTGATGATGTTCGGGAACACGGTCCAAGTAAGGGGCGACATGAGGTTGGTCGCCCATTGCACCTGAAATTCGTCATAGATCGGGGCGTTCCATTGCAGCGTCACGCCGTTGACGGTGACAAACACGCCTCCGAAGACCGGCGGGGGGTTGGGCAGCGGAATCTGGATGATGGCGCCGTTGAAGCCATTGGTGTCATCGTCCGTCACATAAAGCGCATGGTTCAAGTAGGCGATGCGCTGGAGGTTGCGGAACGGCGGGCCGGACGCCAGCGCCGCCAGATGATTCGTCGCGCCGGAGACCGGCAGCAGCCAGAGGGTGTTGGTCGCGGCGGCGTCCACGACAAACAACGCGCCGCCGTTGACGGCAATGCCGCCGGGGGCGATGAACGGCGGGCCGGCATAATCCGACGCGTAGGCGCCGCCGTTTGTGGAGAGCGAGACGACCTGCGGAAGGTCAACGGCCAACAAGCCGGAGTCGGCTACGTAAACGACGCCATTCTGCGCGGCCACCGTGTTCGTGTGTTCATCGACATAGGAACTGGTGTAACGCGCCGCGCCGATGGCGGTTTCGCTGGAAAAATCAAAGGGCAGGCGCGACACGCCGCCGCCGAACTCATCCACCGCGAACAATTGCGTTCCGTCCGACGCGATGTCGCTGCCGTTGGTGAGCGTAGTCGAAAGATACGGCACCGGGGGGTCTCCGTTGGTGTCGCCGGAGAAAATCTCGGTGGACGCGCCCGGACCGGCATCCGGATCAATCCAGAACAGATTCGTGCCGTGCCACGCAAGGCCGAGCGGCAGGGTGTCGGGCAGGTTGGTATAAATGAAGGTGATGTTCGTGCCGGGCGGCGTTGCGGCCAGGATGTAATTGGTGCCGTTGGAGTCGTAGGCCCGCACGTAAAGGTTCGTGCCGTCGGTGGTGATGGCCGCCAGGCCGAACGGCGTGCTGATTTGATTCAGCGGATTCACGATGACGGTGAAGCTGTCCGTCGCGCCCAGGCTTTGGTTGACCGGCGCGTAAGCATCGAAGTTCGTCACGATGGTGGTGAAGACGTTGGTGGTGCCGGCCTGCGCCAGCGTCGGCGTCCAGGTGATGTTGCCGTTGGTGTCAATCGCGGCGTTGGTGGGCGTGGGGCCGGACAACTGGTAGAACAGCGGGACGGGCGGGATGTCCAAATCCGTCGCCGTGTTAGGCACAACCAGTGTTTGCAGCGCGTTGACGGTGTAATTCGTCTGGCTGGGGACATTGGCCGGCCAGAACGGCGCCGTGTTCACCTCGTTCACCGTCACCAGGAAACTGTTCGTTGCGCTCAACGGCGGCAAGCTGTTGTCGGTCACCACGGTCGTGAGGATATAAACCCCCGGTCCTTGGGCGTTGCTCGGCGTCCAGGTGATGATGCCGTTGGTGCTGTTGATGACCGGCGGCGGATTCGTCGTCGCATAATTCGTCGGCCAGCCGTTGGTTAACATGGCGCTTGTGTCAACGACCATTGTCAGCCTGTAACTCAAGGTCAGCGGCGGACTGTCGGGATCCGTCGCCGTGTTGGTGACCGTGAGCGTGGTCATCTCATTGATATTGGTGCCGGCCTGCGCAGGAAGGATCGGCGGCGTGTTGGCCACTATGATGGTGAAGATGTTCGTCACGCTGTAACTTTGGTTGGTCAGCGCGTAAAAGTTCGTGTCCGTCACGCTGACCGAGACCGTGTTGGTGCCGGCCTGCGCCGGAACCGGAGTCCAGGTGATCACGCCGTTGGTCGAGACCATCAGGTTGGTCGGGCCGCTCACCAGCGCAAAGGTCAGCAGGTCGGGGGGAATGTCCGGGTCGGTCGCCACGCAATTGGTGGTGAATGGAACCAGCGACGGGATGGTGATGACGGTGGTATTGGTCGGATAAATAAACGCGGGCGGCGTGTTCACCTCCTCCACCGTCACCGTGAAACTGTTCGTTGCGCTCAACGGAGGTATGCCGTTGTCGGTCACCACGGTCGTGATGGTATAGATGCCCGGCCCCTGCGCCTCGGTCGGCGTCCAGGTGATGATGCCGTTGGTGCTGATGACCGGCGGCGGATTCGTTGTCGCATAATTCGTCGGCCAGCCGTTGGCAATCATCAGGTTTGTGTCAACGACCATCGTCAGCGTGTAAGTCAAGGTCGGCGCCGGAATGTTCGTGTCCATCGCCGTGTTGGTGACCGTGAGAGTGGTCAGTTCATTGATGTTGGTGTTGGCCAGCGCCGGGAGGACCGGCGGACTGGAAACGGAAACAACATTGGTCGTGTCAAAATTAACCTCGACGCCGTAATTCACGGTGAAGCTGTTCGTGTTCAGGACGCCGAGATAATAAGTCTGGCCGTCATAAATATTCGTCGCTGACACCCCGAAAGGCGCGTTGGTGGTGCTCAACACGACGGAGCCATTCGTCCCGCCCGGATACGCGCCGTCGGGCAACAGCAGGATGTTGGTCGTTGGGGGACTGTTCGTGTCGAACCAGACGTCCACCGGCGCGCTGGAGAAGAGCAGGATGTTCGTGGCGTAATCCGCATTCGTCGGCACGTTGATTTGATACCACGCGATGTCGCCGGCCGGGAGGAACTGGTTCGACGCGCCGATGCCGCCGCCGAGGACCGCCGGGACCGCGTTGGTGTTGGCGAAGACAAATTGCAGGTCCCAGCTCACCAGCGTGTTCGTCAGGCCGGCGCCGGCGCGGTCGTCCTGGATTTCCAGCTGCCACTCGCCGTAGGCGCTCTTGCCGTTGAAGATGTTGAGGGATTGTTCGGGCTGGTAATATAAATTTGAAACCGTGACCACCGCATTGGTCACCACGTTGGTCGCCGCAAAGACCTGGTTGCTGGTCATCGTGATCAAATCAATCAGCATTCCCGGCTCAATGCCGGTGATTTTCAAGGGTGTTCCGCTTTGGGCTGCGATGAAAGCGCTGGTCTGCGTCTGCCAGGTCGTATTGTTGCCGAGAATGGTCAACGGCGTCTGCCCGTTCACGCTGACCTGGGCTTCGGCCAGACTTTGCGATGGTGAAGTGCCGAAAATGGCAGGATCAAACTTGCCCGCGGAGCCTCTGGTGTAAATGGCCTTGATTTCACTGTCGGTCAAGGGACGGTTATAGATGCTCGCCTCATCCATGTTGCCCAAAAAGCGGACGCCGGCGGTCGCAAAACTTTCCGTGGTGGCTGAATTCCTATACCCCAAATTCACCGGTTCGAATGAAGAAAGCAAGGGGCCTGCCGCCGTGTTGGTCATCACCGGAACTCCATTGCAATACAGGACGCCGGTGAACGTTGGGTTGCCGCCTGAAGCCGACAGGAATCTGGTTGTAAACGCCACGTGATTCCATTGGTTCACCGTGACAACCGGGTTGGCGTCATCAACCTCGACAACATTGCGGAGCAGCGCATGCAGCCCGCCGGGATTTATCGAGGACCCGCCGCTCGTGTTAAGCCAGAGATGAATGTTCGCGGATTGTCCCGCTCCACCATAATCAAAAATGGGGCGTGCCGTGTTTTGATCCGTCGGGTAAATCCAGGCCTCCATGGTCACGTCTGTAACCGTCAGGCTGGCGCTGGCGGGCATGGTAATCAGGCTGGTGCTGCCGTCAAAATGAAAGGCTTTGCCGACCACACCCGCCACGAATGTGACGTTTGAAACAGCGGTGGCATTGTTTCCGTTGATGCTGTCATTCGTGTTGTTTTCCGCGCGCCACCAGGCGGCGATGCCCGGCCCGCGATAGGCAAACTTCAACGTATAGGTGCTTCCCGCCACCGTGGGCAGCGTGTTCGAAATCGCGCCGCCGGCCAGCGCCAGATAGTTGCCGCCCTCATAGGCATTTGCCGGGTCGGTGGCGACGCTCACCTGGCTGCCGGTCACCGTCCAGCCGTTCACCGTGGACGGCGACATATAATCACCTGCCGCGGCCGATTGAAAATTGCTGACCGTCATGCCGTTTGTCACAACGATCGTGTTTGTCATGAGGACAATGTTGGTTTGAACGACATAATTGGTCAGTCCAACGGGCACGAACGGCGGCGGCGCGAACTTGATGGGCGTCGTCGTCAGGTTCGTGTCGTCCGTGAAGGTGAGATAATAGAAATTCGTCCGCGTGCCGCCGGCGGTGTAGGTCCAGTCATCGCCGTTGGTGCCGGCGGCGTTGCCGAACTGGTTCATGATGATGGTCAGGTAGGTCGAGGTGACCCCGTTGGTGGGGCCGAAGTTCACCATGAGCGTTTCCGGAAACGTGTTCGTGCCCGCGTTGTTCGTGGTGTAGCCGGAAAGCGGCGGGTTGTTCGTAAAGCCCGTGTCGAGCAGCAGGTTGGCCGGCGTGGCGTTGGTTCCGTAATACACGGTCATCTCATCGGGGACGGTGTAGAAATTATAGGTGATGGGCAGCGTGCCGGAGGTTTCGCCGACATTGAAGGTGTTGGTGCTGGGGCTGCTGTTGCCGTTGGCCGAGAGATTGACGAGGTTCGTGATGATGATCGTCAATCCCGCGCCGTTGGTGCTGGCGCCGCCGCGGTTTTCCATCAGCAGGTCGCGCGTGCCGTCCGGGCTGATGAGATAAAACACCAGGTCCGAAATGCGCGGGTGCTGCACCACGATGCCGGCGTTCATCGAGACAATCGGCTGGGTGTTGGTCACAAAAATGTCCGAATACGTCACCGCGTCGTCCAGCAGCGTCGTCGAGCCTAAAGAGGCAAGGTTCGTGGTGGCCCCGTTCGGATTGGCCGGCAGAATCACCGCGCCGACGCCCTTCTCCTGCGGAAGCGTGCTCGGATTATAGATGCCGACCCAATACCGTCCCGGCTGGATGGGCGGCACGTCGGATGGACCCACGGAAAGTGAATTGGTCAGGCCCGGCCCAGCCGGAAACGCAACGCCGTTGGTCAGCGCCACCGGCCCCTTGTCCGCATTCGTTAGCGACGTCGGCGGCAAGCCGAACTTGATTACCAGTTGCAGTGGATTGGCCAGATCGGGACCGGATGTCAGGTTCGTGGCGGTGATGGTGAGATTGGTCGCACCCGCCGGCACGTCCACATAGTCGTATTCCCAGCTTTGCGGGGGTATCGTGTTGGTCACGCCGCCAGCCAAATCCCGGTGCCTCTGGATGAACATCGTGAAATTCTGCACGCTGCCGGTCTGCGTGAGCGAATCATCCACCTCGGTCAGCCGCCACACGCCGGTGCCGTCCTGCCCGTTGTAGAGGTTCAGGCTGCCCGGCCCGTCCGACGGCCCGATAACGGGGTTTGGCGGACTGCCGCTTGCAGCGACGGCTTCGTTGTAGATGAAGAACTGGTCAACGACAGACTTCCATGAATCGTGGTTGTTCAACACATCCACCGTGTCCTCGCCCGACCCAATATCGGTGTGCGTAAGCGTGCCGAAGAGGTCGCCGAAGTTTTGATGCGTGATGACGTTGGTCACGAGGATGGCCTGGACTTCAATCGGATAGATCGCCAGACCGAGGACATAGTTCGCGCCCGGATCCGCCGGCGAGCCATCGGGTATGTTGACCGGCACGGGCTGGCCGTTGATGATTTCATCGCCGTTGGCGTTCGTCTGGCTGAACGGGATGTTGCTGAAGATGGGTATGAAGTCGTATTCTGACGCCATCTGCGTCTCCGACTTCACTCCGACGTAATAGACCTGTCCCGTTTTGGAATTCATGTCCACCACATACTTCGTTCCGCCGCTGCTCAAGGACGCGCCGTTGAAAACACCGGCTGCTGATGACAATCCGACTTGCGTGCCGTTGACGCAATTGGAAATCGTCTGTGGGGAAAGAACCAGCAAATTGGAATCCGTCGTCACATAAAGGTCAATGTCCGCCTGCGGCACCGTGGCATTGGCCGTTGAATCGGCGAAGACGCCCATGCGCGGAATTGAAAGCGTGTCCGGCAGGAACGTCACGAAACCGGCGTTGGTGTAGTATTTGGTCGGGCCGGTGTTGGTCACGACATAGAAATGCCACTGGTTGGTCGTGCCGACGGTGTCCTCGGCGTTGCCATAGGCCGTGTTCGAGGTGAAGGGAACGGTGTTCGTGGCATTCACCACGGGCGAATTGGCGCCGACGAACTGGTTCAACAGGGCCTGGTTCGTTGTCGTCACAATGGTGATGTCCTGGTCGCCGGCCGGGTTGGAGACAATGCCGTTGTCCGTGACCGTGAACGACCCCGGCGAGCCGCCGTTGCCGCTGCTGATCACCAGCGCGTAATCCTGCACCACGTTCGGCGAGTAAGCACCGGTGCCATTGGGAGGGCCGGCATAGAGGTTTGTCTGGGCGGAGACGGCGTTGACATTCACCTCGCGCCCGATGACCGTGACGGTGTAGTTGGTGCCGAGCGGCTGGCGAAGGATGACGCTTTGGACATTGTTGATCGCATCCACGCTCACCGAATTCGACGCGTTTTCTGCCGTATTGTAAACGCCGCCCGCCGGAATGTCGTTGCCGTAATAAACCACCGGGTTCGTGGGGTTATCAGAATTGGTCACGATGAGTTCGAGGCTGTTGACGAGCTTGATGGCGGCGATGGGGTCGCCGGGCGGATCCGTCCATGCCAGCGTCACGCGCAACGTCGCCGCATTAGTGACAACATTGATGGCAAACGTGTGGCTGTCGCCGGTGGCCAGCGCATTGGTCGGGCTTTGGTTCTGGATGTAAATCGAGGACGGGGTTGTCGCGCTGCTGAAATAATTGGTCGGCAGGGAATTGGGCAGGTTGACCAACCCCCAGCCCTCGTAATTGATCGCGTTGTCAACTTGCAAATTATATGCGCCGGTGGGCCGCGCGCCGTTGATGAGCATCGCCTTGAGCAGCGCCGGGCTGGGCGTCTGTTGCAGCGTGTTGGTGAAAAAGCCCTGTAGCAGCGCCAGCGTGCCGGACACGTCCGCCGCCGACATGCTTGTGCCGCTTTCGAAGCGGTAATATGGCTCCAGCGTATTGTCCAGGTTGCTCAACACTAGCGACGCGTTCCCTACGCCATTCGTTGTGATGATCGTCGTCGTCAAATCAAAGCTGAGGGGTTCGTTCGAGATATTGCTGACGGCGTAGTTGAAGCCGTAAAACGTTTCGGTGTTCAGGATTTCGGCGATGGTCAGGCTGTTGTCGGGCGGTATGTTGACCTCATTGGGGACGCTTGGGGGGACCAGCGTGCCGGGAAACGGAGAGCCGATCAATGCGTAGTAAATCGGCAGGTTCGTCGGGAACGGATCGGGCGAGTCGGGGTTTGGACTGATCGTGATATTTACCCCGATGGCGTTGTCGGGAACGATGGGAAATCCGTTGAACCACAGCGAGTCTGGATTGGCGATGACACCGGAGAAGAACTGCGAGTCGTAATTCGTCGGGCTCTGGTAAAAATACGAGGCGGTGTCCCACTGGCCCGAGCGGGTGGAAACGATGAACGTCCCCGGGGCGGCCACGTCCGGCTTGAAACGCCCGTAGGCACCTTCGATGCCGATGCCCACGTTGCCACGGCTGGAAAATCCCGCGATGCGGTAGCTCGTGCTGGTTTCCGGAAGCCATGGCTGGCTGACTGTGCCGTCCGCGTTTGTCACGGAATTGGTGATGCTGCGCTCTTCCTGGATCGCGCCGACGGAGATGACGTTTTTGGCCGTGGCCGGTGATTGGATGCTGTTGGCGTCGCCATTGCCCGGATCCGAGGTGTCGTCGCCGTTGCCGTCGTTTCCTGCTGCGAACACGAACAGCACCGGCTGCGAGCCGGTCACCTGCGGCAGCGCGTCGCGCGTCGCCGCGTCGTAGCTGGCCGCCGCCAGATCGTATGTGTTGTCGCCATCATAAACCCAACTGTTGTTGGAGATGAGCGCGTTCGTCAACGCCGCCTGTTCCTGCAGGTATTGGTCGCTGATAACATTGGTATCGGCGCCGCCGGCAATGCCGGCCACCGAATACAACGTGGCCAGCTGCGCCTTGCCGCGAAAATTCGCGTTGGTCACCGAACCGAAGTTCATCGAGGCGAGAACGGCGCCGACGGCCACCGGCGTCAGGCTCTGGCTGCCGTTGCCCGCGATTTCGCCCGCCACGAACGTGCCGTGGCCGTTGGTGTCCACCAGGCTTTGCGGCGCATCTCCGAAAACACGAGAGCTTAAATCGGGGTGCGCCGCGTCAATGCCCGTGTCGTTCACGTCCACGATCACATTGTGGCCGTCCAGGCCGAGGTAGTTCACATTGGTCACCGTGTCCGTCGAAACGCCAATGGCCACGCGGCTCAAGTCGTTTGCGTGAACGCGGGGATGGAACGCCTCCACGATTTGCACGCCGGGCAGCGCGGCCAGCGCCGTCCAGTTTGCCGCCGTTGACAATTGCACGCGCACAATCGGGCCAAATGGCGAACTGTCCGGCGCAACAATCTGCACGCCGGGTTGCGCCCCGATTTGCTTTATGGTTTGCGGCGCGGTGTCGGCAAACAAGCCGAGTGTCAATGCCGCGCCCTCGGACAGCGGCCTCTGAGCCACCGCCGCGTTGAGCAGCGACGACTGGATTTTATAATACGGCTCGTAGGGAATCACCGATTGCACCGGCGGCTGCGCGGCCAGGCCGCCCGCGCCCGCCGCCGTGAGGCGCACCAGGTAGGCGTCGTTCGGGATGTAGGAGACGATTTGCGCGCCCGCCTGCGCCAGCAACGCGCGAAAGGCGGCGTTGATGGGGCCGCGCGACTGGACGATGTAGGCGCCCGGGTCGCCCTGCGACTGCAAATTTTTTGGAATGGAAAGGTTCAGCGGGATGCCGGTGTCTATCAGCGCGTTCTCCAGCAGGATTGCATGGGGATTGTTCACCAGCTCGCCGATGGATTTTGAAGTGTTGCTCAAGCGCAGGGCGGATGCGTTCGCAGCCAGCGCCGCCTTCACGCGCGCGGGCACTGGCTGGTTGGCGGCGGGCAACTGGCCGGGCAAAACCGGGCGCGGCGCGGTGTAACTGAAATGATTTGGCGCGGCGGATTTTTTCTCCGCAGTCCGCCGGCCGGGCTGATGCCAGAAAAGCCACGCGCCCGCCAGCAGCAGCAGGCACAACACAAACCACTTTACGACTCGGGAACTCATAAAACTTTAACCGCCATGGCGGAATTTCTGGTTTAACCGCCAAGCCGCCAAGAACGCCAGGCGGGATTTTTCACCCGAAGCCGTCTTTTTAATTTCATTCGTTTTCATCTTGGCGCTCTTTGCGTCATGGCGGTTTAATTGATTGTATAGACTACCCCCTGTATCCCGCTTTTCAAAATGGGAACATTGGGCAGGACAAACCGCCAGGGCGCGGAGAACCCAAAGGAGGCTTCCTCAACTGCGAACCAGCGTCTTGTTTGCTTTCCAATAAATACCATTCTTGGCGTCCTTTGCGTCCTGGCGGTTAAGCAGCCAGCCTGTGGAACGGCATTTTGTGCCATTTTGGCGCGAAAGTCCGGCCCCGAACCGGTTGAAATGGTGGCAGACATGGGAACTTCTGTCACGAAAGTCCGAACTTCCGTCGCACAAGTCCGAACTTCCGTCACGGACATGGGAACTTCCGTCACACAAGTTCGAACTTCCGTCACAGACTTGGGAACTTCCGTCACACAAGTTCGAACTTCCGTCACGGACTTGGGAACTTCCGTCGCACAAGTCCGAACTTCCGTCACAGACTTGGGAACTTCCGTCGCACAAGTCCGATGCGCTTCAATCGCCGCGCCGATGACCGCGCGGGCCAGCTCATCCACTCTTTTTTTCGGTTCAATCAATGTTTTCATAAGGCTAACCGCCAAGGCGCAAAGAACGCCAAGCGGGCTTTCTTCATTGCAACCCAATCATTTTCTTTGTCTTAAAAAAATTCATTCCTGGCGTCCTTGGCGTCTTGGCGGTTGAATTTAATCCGGCGGCAGGATGTTGAACTGTTCGATGACCGCATGCGGCGGCGTCACGGTGATAACGCCGTTGTTGGTCCGCACGGTATCGAGACGCATCACCGCGCGCGTGGACATTTCCGACACGACCTGATAATTCGTGACCATGCCGAAGAACGGCCCGGCGCCGAGATAAATCCCGTTCGGCGCGGGCTTGAGCGCCTGGCCGTAGCTGTAAATCACATAGCGCGGCTTGCCGACGCGCACCAGCGACATCATCTGCTGCGGCAGCCATTCATACATCTGGTCGCTGATGCCGTTCGTGGCGTTCAGCCCGTTGAAAAATAGCGATGGATTCGACAATTGGGGCGCGGACAGGATGTCGCCTTCGTGTTCAAACGCACCCGCCAAGCCGTCGGCATTGATGAAATTGTAGCGCGTTCCGTTGATGTTCGTCACCAGCGTTCCCAATGCCGAGTTCACGCCCGCCGGTCCAGCCGGGTTGATGACGGTGTAACCACTGACCGAATTCGTTGGCACAACCATGCCGCTGAACAGGGCCGACCACGCCGCCAGCCCGGCGGAGGGATTGGCAACGGGATCATACTGGTCGGCGGATTGGTTGACCGAAAGCGTCCCGCGCGTGGCATTGTCGTTGACCGCCGTGGTGAACAAATCAAACAGCAGCCGGTCCTGCACCGGCCTTGTGTTCGTGGCGTCGAACAAATTCAGATTCCCGGTCAGATAAGCCCACATCGGCAGGTTCATGTAATTCGCCCCGACGGGAACAAGGACGACAGTAGTCGGCACATCCGGACTCTTGAGATAAACCGTCTGCCACGGTGTGCCGCGATGGACGCGGCCCAGCCAGCCCACCGTCGGAAGCTTGTTCGTCGGAAAACCCCAACTGTCGGACGAATAAACCAGCGGATCCTTGAGTGCGGGATTGTAGGGATTAAGATCGGAGGAATACTGTGGGTTGCCACCCCACGGCCAGTAACGATCATTCACCTGGCCATAAGTCGGCGGGGTGACGGTCTTGGCCGCGATGGTGCTCTGACTGAAATCCGTCAAGTCGCTTGCGAGATAATGGACGAGCGGATCGTCCGCTTCCCACTGTATCTTGTAACCGACCGTGGCTGTAGGTCCATAGGGAGCTTGCTGATTGGTTGAGGACGCACCCAAGGCGATATACGGTGCCACGCTGGGAGGCATGCCGGGAAGCTCGCCAAAACCGAGAAAGGCGCGAAAGCCTGCCGTTTGATTTGTCACCCAGGTCAAATCCTGCTGCGCCCAATAGGGAGAACCGATGATCCCATCAAACTGCGCTGACACGCCGATCTGGCTGGCTATTCCATACGGCCAACCCTGCGCGTTATAGTTGGTATCCCACTGATCGTCATATCCATTATTGTTGCCAGAATGTGAAGTTACAACGGCATTGTTCGTGTCTCTGTCGTATAAATTTTGAATGTCCGCGGTCAGGTCATGGCTGCTGTCCGGCCCGGTTAACTGCACATAATCAATAACGTGGAATTGACCATCCACCAAGTTGGATTCCAGCATGATGACTTGCAAACGATTCGTGATCATAAGACGCCAATGCGGGGTCTCCAAAGGCATGGTGGCCACAAAGAACGATGGCGATGCCGGCACAAAGGGGGTGGTTGGGTTGAAAGTATAAAGCTGGTCACCCAAGGTATCAGGCAGGGCCAGCTCCTCCGAGGTCAAAGACTGCCAGATGAACGAAGTCGAATCGGGAGTGTAGCCGGAGCCATATCCCTGCCAATGGCTGCCCGGCCAGTCGCTGGTGGCATAGTCATTGGTGTAGAAGAAAGGAATGGGGTAATACAATCCCTCGTCGTTGGTCAGGACCGTCATGTTCGCGCCTTGCACGACAATCTGGACCGGCGCGTTCGTATAATCAGCGCTGTAGGAATTCCAGCACTCAACCCAGAATGAATTCGTGACGGTGAGCAAGAGTTGCTGGCCGATGGTGTATGTGGCGGGGGGGAAAGTAGCAAGGCTGTGATTTGTGTCTGCGCGGGTGAGCTCCAATTTGCGCGTGACTTGGAAAACATTCTCCATGGTGAACGCGTTGAAGTTGGGGAAGCCCTTCTTCGCGCCGATGATCCACGGGACGCCATAGACATTTGTTGGAAAGTTGTTTGGGAGATTGGGTGTCGTGGCCAAGGTTGAGGCGTCAATCGGTTGGGCAAGCTCGGTCGGGTTGCCGATGAAAGGCACATTCGTGTAGCCGGTAATGAAAACATTGACGTAGCCGCCGGTGTTTGTCGTGCTGAAGAGCGGGCGGAAAACGGACGGGTAATAATTCGTCGTCGAGGCATCGTAGATGTTCGCCGCGAGCTGGAGCACGCGCTGGACGGCGGGCATATAGACAGGCTGACCATTCGCCAGCACCGGAATGTTCGTTATGCCGAAGGCTGGAACGCGATCATAAGTCAGCCCCAAAGCATTGGGCACACCCAGAAAGCTCGTCAGACCAGCCCCGTTAGGCGCGTTCCAAATGTAATGGCCTTGCGCATCAACATACGAGAAGTAATTCGTGTGGATGCCGTAATAAGCTGCCAGATAATTGGACGGGGCCACATATATCCAGTTGGTGATGACGCCAACGATATTTGTGTAATAGCCTAACGAATTTCCTTGAAACCATTGGGCGGTGTAGGCTTTCAGCATCCGGTCGGCGGCGTTGGTGAAAAATGCCAGCGGCTGCCAGTTGTAAAAGTTTGTCTCGCTGACAACGCCATTGGGGCTGGCCTGCACCAGGTTGTCGTAATTGAGGTTCATCTTGCCGGACTCCGGCGTGGTGTCCGTGCCGAGCTGCGAGAGCATCCGGTAAAAGGTATAGCGGTCGTAGGTGGAAGCGGTTGTCCCGCCGAAGAAGCTCGTCCCGGCGTTGAGCAAATCGCTGCCGAAGCCGGCCGTTTCATTTGTGTTGAACAATTCCTCCGGCTTGAAGTAATGGTTCGTGTTGTCCGCGCCGGCCCACGACCAACCCACGTTCTGGAGGGTTTCGTTGATGCCCGCCGGCGTTGTTTGCAATGCCCCGTTGTCGTAGGCGTCTATGTCGTTTGTGAATGCCGCCACGCCATTTGGACCAAAAAGATTTTGCGCGCTTAAGAGCGTGTTGTAATTGCCGGCGTAACGGTTCGTCAAAAGCGCAAAGGCATCGTTAAAAGCAACGCCTGCATTGATGAAGCTGGGCGGATACTGGTAGTAATAATAGGTGGTGTTACCATTTACAGAATTACCGATGACCTGTCCCCATTCATCACTGTTCAAATCCGAAAGAAAAGCGGCGAGATTCAATTCCCACGAGCCGACGCCTTGGTTGCGGAAATAACCGTCATCCGCAGAATTCATCGGGTTCAGAGAATAATTCAAGGGCAGAATTCGCGTCTGGTTATGAATGGCGTTCAAGTCGAGCGAGTTGCCGACGGGCAGGGCGATGAAGGCGTAGCGCGCGACGAACGGGTTCAGGGGGCCATACGGCTGGTCGGGATGCGCCAGCACGCCAATCCATTCCGGGTCGCCGACTTCAAAGATATAGCTGCCATTCGTATTGCCCAGGTTGTCCGTGACCGGCACCCAGCCGCCGGGGTCGTCCATGCCGTTGCGGTTGAGGTCGAGGTAGAAGCGAAAATCCAGCGGGGCGGAGGGGTTGGTTGGATTTGGAACGGCAACCGGCGCGCGCGGGCTGATGAACACATTGGTGGCGAGGTATTGCACGTTGAACGGCGGCAGATAAGGCGCGTAATTCGTGGAGACGAGCAGGCCGAAGGTGTAGGGATTGGTGGTGGAGAGGACGTTGGCGGCGATCTGCCCCTCGGCGGCGGCCAGCCCGGCATCGGCGGCCAGCCGCGTGGTGGCCGTGTCGGTCTGCGTGGAGACCGAACCTTTTTCGCGGCCGCTGATGGCCAGGAACGCCAGCGCCATCACGAGAATCACGGACAGCAGAATGAGCGTGATGATGAGGGCGACGCCGCGCTCAGAGGCCGGAGGGCGGAGGGCGGAGGCCAGACCAGCCGAAGACATATTTCCGACTTCCGACTTCTGATTTCTGACTTCTGTAATTTTCAGTTTCATTGGTAAGCCGAGGGGTCAACGTTGGCAATCGAGACGCGCTGGCGGAAGACGTGGACCTGCCCGGCGCACCCGGCCAGATAGCTGGCCTGCGCGCTGGAATTCGGGATGGACTCGGCGCGCTGCAATGCGCGGTCCTCCAGCACGCCCATTTCAACCTGCACGGAGGCCGGCAGCGTGTTGCTGAAGAGGGCAAACTCGACTTCGCCATAAACCGGCGGCGAGAACCAGGCGTTTTCCACCGTCATGTTTGTCAGGTTGGCGTAGCCATTGGTCAACCACACGCCATTGTTGTCATAAGCGCGCACGGTCAGGGCCACCACGCCGTCCATCAAATGGCTCATATTCGTCCACTGGCCGCTGTTGATCTCTGAGGCGTAGGCGTTGAAAAGCGCGCGGGGATCCGCGTGGGTGTTGGTCTGGGCGTAAAAACGGTAAAGCGAATACAACGAGCCGGAAGGCGAGTTGGTCGCCACCGCGTATCCGACGCCATACCAGGTCGGCACGCCGTTGGCGCTGCCGCGGCTCAGGATGAAAAAATTCTCCAGCACGTTCACCCGCTGGCTGCTGCCGCCCACCATGGGCTGGACGAGCGGCGACGGCGGCGAGACGTTGGTTGTCAACACCGCATTGCAAAAATTCACCGCGCCGTAACCGGCGCCTAAAAACGGCCATGCTTGCGTTGTGTCATAATTGGTGCCGGACGATGGCGACATGGCCCGCAGGTCCTCCGCCATCAAATCCATGGCGGCGCGGCCGGATTCCAGCACGCCGGCCTGCGTGACGCTGGCGCGGAACGCCGTCTGGGTGCTGTTGAACACGGCCATCAGCACCAGCACGATGACCGAGAGCAGCACCATCACCACCATCACCTCGATAAGGGTGAAGGCGCGCGCGAATTTCGAACGGCGAATTTCGAATGACGAATTTGCATCCGGCAGGCCGGCGGCCCGGTCTGGCGGCATTCGCAATTCGCAATTCGCAATTCGCAATTTCATTCTCACGGCGCGTTGGTGTTACTGGCAAAAAACTGCGGCTGGTAAAAGTAAAGCGACTGGCCGTTGTATGGCATCAACGCCAACTGTCCGGCCACCGTCGTGCGATAGGTCTGGCGACCGAGGCCGAGGCCGCCGCTGGGCAGTTGCGGCCACTCGAACGTGAGCCGCAGTTCATGCAGGTTGGCCAGCAGGGCCGATTGGTATGGGGACAACGCATTGGTGCCCGAGGCCGGCGGCGCGTTGACGCACAGGAGCCGATAGCTGAAGGAATCTCCGCGAACGATGCTGCCGTTGACCTGCGGTGGTTTTTCCACCGCCGGGCCGCTCATTGAATAGACGTAGGCGACGACGTGGTTGCTGTAGCTCGGGCTTGAATAGGACAGATAAGGGATCGGGTTGCCATTGATATCAACATATTCCGGCGTGCTCATTAAGCTGATGATGCTGGCACCGGTGTTGATCCTGCCGGCGCTTGGCGGCAAATATCCCGGCGCGAGCGAGAACGCGGAAAAGGTGTAACCGTTGTTGATTCCGTTGCCGCCCGCTAACACGTTGCCGTTGAGATTATATTCCGTCCAATAATTCGTGATGGCATAGACGTAGTTGGTCAAATCGTCCAGGCCCTGCGCGCCGCCGCGGATGGCCTCGAGCAAAACCGTGGCGTCCTGGTTGATGACGGTCTGCTCGCGGTTGTCGCGCTGGGTCTGCAGGCCGAGCGGCAGCGCGGCGATGATGCCGACGAGCGCGATGCCGATGATCGCCAGGCTGATGGCAATCTCGATGATGGTAAAGGCGCGGGAGGAGTTGAAGGATGAAGGTTGAAGGTTGAAGGCCGGGCGTGCCACTCCGTGCGCGCCGCCGGCGGTCAGGGGACCGACCGCCCCACCCGATTTTTCCCAAATCGCAAATCGCAGATCGTAAATCGTAAATGGAAGCTTCATTGGACTTTCTGGAACCTCAGGGTGGCGCGGCCCGTCAGCGGGTCAATGTCCACCAGGTTGTAGGCGGAACCGGTGCTGTTGCCCGGCGGCAGTTCGGACACGGACGGGGAATTGAACTGCAGCGCCTTGCTGGACGGGTCCAGCGCCGGATACACGCTGCCGCGCGCCAGCGGAATGTATTCGTCCCGTCCGGCTGGATTTTGCCCGTCGTCAGTCAACTGGCCGAGATAATTGAACGCGACGCAGGGCAGCACCACCAGCGGCGCATCCGCCGTTGGAAACGGAACGGCGTTGGTGTTAAATCCATAGACGGTGAATGGCGGCAGGCCGGAACTTGGGTCGGCAATCACAGTGACAGGCGATGGACCGGGCGGAATGAATTTCCAAGTTGCAATGAAGGAGCCGTCCGGCAGCCCCTGCCACGGCTCGATATAATGCCAGGCATGCTGGCCCGGCTGGTCACCCACCGCGCCGTAGGCGATGAAGGCGTAGCCGCTCAACTGCCTGTCGCATAAATTCGTGGTGATTGGCAGAGCCTGTTGCGCAAGTGTCATTCCATTCCAAAAATTTGTCGGGACGAAAACCATATAGACCGTCGTGCGGTCGGCGATGGCCAGCTGCCGGGCGTGGCCGACCGCGTCCAGCAACTGGCGCGAGGCGCTGATGGCGGCGTTGGATTTGCCGAGGTTCTTGAGCGCCGGCATGGTCAGCGCGGCCAGGATGCCGAGGATGGAAATGACCACCAGCATCTCGACGAGCGTGAAGGCGGAGCGAAGGTTGAAGGTTGAAGGTTGAAGGTTGAAAGCCGGGCGCGACGGCTGATTCCGGGGGAAATCCGTCAACCTGGAACCTGCAACTTGCAACGGCCTGTTCGTCCGCCCGGCGCGCTGCGCAGGGAAATCCGTCAACCTGGAACCTGCAACTTGCAACTTAACTTTCATTTTTACTTCCAGCTCAAAATGTTGTCCTTGTTGGCGCCCAGGTTCGCCGCCGTGGTCGGGTCAATTTTCCCGTCCGGCCCGGCGGACCAGACCATGACCTTGCCGCGATAGGCGTAATTGCCGTCGGATTGCAAAATCAAACCGTTGAGGCCACCGGCGGAAACGTTGACCGGGTCCTTGTAAAAGGCATCTTCGCACACTTCATCGTAATTCAAATCCATCGTGATGATGTAGGGATTGCCCCACGGATCGCGATAGACCAGGTCCGTGCCGACGCCCGGCGAACTGGTGTCACCCGACATGTGAGGGGCCAGGAAAATCGTCTGCTGCGGGTTCTTCTGGTAGTTGGTGTTGATGGTCGGCCCGCCGCCCGGAAAATTGGTCAGGTCCATCAAAATGGCGATGACTTCCGAGTTGGGCAAAGGGGAGCCGTTCACAAGAGTTCCCACCGGCAGCGGACCGGCGGTTGGCGTCTGGAATGTGCCGCCGTAGGTGAAATCGCCGTTTTGCTTAGCGGCGCTGCCCGCATTTGCGCTGGCGGCCGCTTGCGCCGCGATGGAAACCGGGAAGCGGCTATAAGCCGAATCGTAACCCTGAATGGCGGTGGCAATGCCCTGGATTTCCGTCTGCGCCTTGGTCATGAGCGCGTGCTTTTTGACCGCCGCCAGCACCGGCAGCAGCAGCCCGGCGAGGATGGCGATGATGGAGATGACCACGAGCAGCTCGATGAGCGTGAAGCCCGCGCGGTTCCGGCGCGAATGAGGAGGGGTTTTTTTCATGGGTTTTGGAAGGATAAAACTCCGGCGCGGAGAATGAAAGTCCAGCGGCAGCGGCGGGCGCACGACGATGCGCGGCTGCCATTCGCAGTCCCGCCAGTCCACGGCGATGGAGCGGCGGCGCGGGCTGTTTTCAGATTGTGTGTCGGCGCGCATAAAAATTTCAGGGCAGCGGGCTGTTGATCTGCACTTCCCTGCTCCAGTTGCAGACGAGGTTGGTTTTTCCGCCAATCACGAGCTGGACCCACAGGTCATAGGAAGACGGGTTGTTGGTTCCCGGCGAAACGTAGCGCCAGGGATTCAAGCCGGACACCCCCAGCGGCTGATAGCCCGAGTCCGGCCCGCCAACGGAAGCGGTGAGGATTGTGAACTGGACCGTGGCCATGGAATTCGAGATGCTTCCCGTCTGGCCTGGTCTCAATTCGTGGATGAAATTCCTGGCCGGCTGCGAGTCCTCGCCTGCATTGAACTTGCTGCAATTCACAAACCCGGCCACGCCGAACGCCGCCTGCACTTGATTCAGCGGAGTGACGCTCAACAGGTCGTTTGGGTTGCCTATCACGGAGAAAGCGCCACCGGTGGTGTTTGTCGTGCCCACAAGCTCGTAATAAAGCTGGTTGCCCAGCAACTTGCCGCCCGCGTCCGTCACGCCGTTCGGATTGCCCGGCGGATAAAAACCGTAGGCGGCCTTGTAGTTGTCAATGGCGGTGGCCAACTGCGCCATTTCCGCCTGGGTGTGGCTGATATACTGGCGCCGTTTGACCGAGGACAAAACCGGGACCGTGAAGGCGGCCAGCACGGCGATGATGGAGATGACCACGAGCAGCTCGACGAGCGTGAAACCATTTGCGGTCTGGGAAAAATCGGGTGGGGCGGTCAGTCCTCTGACAGCCGACGGCGCGCGCGGAGTGACGCGCCCTACCGCCCTCAGTCGGCAGTCGGCAATCGGCAATTTATTTTTCATTTTATTTTTCACGCAGTTCGTCTTCCATCCGCTCGCTCAACCATTGCTTGATCATGCTCTGGTAATTCAGATACCGCGACCGTGCGAGCCGCTTGATGCGCGCCAGCATCCGCGGGTCAATCCGCAGCGTGATGGTCACGGACTCGGACGCCTCGGCGCCGCCCGCGGTGGCCGCTTCCATCAGGCGCAGGTCCGGCCGGTTCTCCGACCAGAAGCCGGCCTCGGCTGCTTCGCTGTCGAAGAGCGGCACGTCTTCCCAACTGGCAAATGCTCTCATGTCTTGCTGTTCGTGCTCATCGTCGTCCTCGTCCCCGCCTGCAATCTTCGATTACGAGAACGAGGCCGACGACGGGGAGGATTCCATTGGAACGCATTCCACCGTTCGCCACCCGTCACTTGTCACCTGCATTCAAAGTCTGGTCCATCTTCCGCTGGTAAAAAAAACGCTCTTCCGGCTCAAACGGCCGGGCGTGCAAGACCCGGACCAGCTTTCCGTTCGTCCGATACACACTGAAAACCCCGATGCCGCCCGCCGACATTCCCAAGTTGAAAAAGCGCGCCTGCACGCCGAAGCGCGACGAGTCCGGCAACAGCCGGACGGCAAACGGGTCTTCAAACGACTCTTCAATCTCCCGCTGGGTCAAAGAACTGTCCAAATCGAAGGGCTGATTGTTCCAATCAAACTCCATAACGAGCTAACTGTAAATAGAACGCCCATGCAATGTCTTTACAATGTATTTACGCCTGGGCATGGGTGTTTGTCAACAACTTTGTGGTTTTTTGGACAAAATTCCAGATAATTGCCGGTTAATCTCCGCCACCACCACCGCCATTGCCGCCGCCACCACCGCTCATCTGGGTAATCATGGCAATCAACGGCAGGAACATGGCAATCACGATGCTGCCAACGACGACGGCCAGAAAGATGATCATGATGGGCTCGAGGAGGGAGGTCATGGCCGAAACCGCGTTGTCCACCTCTTCGTCGTAGGTGTCGGCGATTTTCAGGAGCATTTCGGGCAGGGCGCCGGTCTGTTCGCCAACGTCCACCATGCTGACGACCATGGGCGGGAAAACGCGGGAGCTTTCCAGCGGCGCGGTGATGGTTTCGCCTTCCTTGACGCTTTCATGGACCTTGGTGACGGCATCGGCGATGATGACGTTGCCCGCAGTCTCCTTTACAATCATCAACGCCTGCAGGATTGGAACGCCGCTGCTGACGAGGGTGCCGAGCGTGCGCGAGAAGCGGGAAATGGCCACCTTGCTGACGACCGGCCCCATCGGTGGCATTTTGAGCTGGAATTTGTCCCAAAAGTAACGGCCAACCTTGGTTTTCTTGATGAAGACAAGAAAGACGACCACGAACACCGCAATGCAGCCCATAACGGACAGGAAATGTCCTCTGACGGTGTCACTGATATGGAGGACAAACAGGGTGAACCACGGCATGGTCACCCCCATGTTTGCGAAGACGTCCTTGAACCGGGGAATCACAAACAACAGCAACAAGGCCAGGATGCCCATGGCGACAAACAGCACGGCCACCGGATAAAAAAGGGCGGCCTTGACCTTGCCCTTGATCTTCTGGGCCTTTTCGGAGAATTCAGCCAGCCGTTTCAAGACCACCTCCAGCACGCCGCCCAGTTCGCCCGCCTTGACCATGTTGACAAACAGGCGGTTGAAAACTTTCGGATGCTGGGCGAGCGCCTCGGAAAAGGTGCTGCCGCCCTCGATGGCCAGGGCCAGTTCGCCGAGAATGCGTTTGAGCGTGGCATTGCGCTCCTGCTTTTCGAGCACGCGCAAACCGCGCAACAGCGGCAGGCCCGCGTCCACGAGCGTCGCGAGTTGCCGCGTGAACGTCGTCAGCACCTTCGGCTTGACCTTGCCGCCAAAGCCGGGGATTTTGATTTCGAGGCTTAGCCCGCCTTTCTTTTTGCCGCCGGCCCTGGCGGCCGGCCTGGCTTTTTTGCCCTTGGATTTTTCCTGGATGCGTTCGGCCTCGACGATTTTCGTGGGGAACAAGCCCATTTCCTTCACGCGACCGATGGCCTCGTTCTGACTTCCGACTTCGATGGAGCCTTTCGTCTCCTTGCCGTGTTGATCCAGCGCTATGTAATCGTATTTGGGCATAACCTATCAGGTATATTTGACGACTTCTTCGATGGTTGTATCACCTTCAAAAATACCGCGCAAGCCGTCTTCGCGCAAGGTCACCATGCCCAGCTCGACGGCCTTTTGACGCACCACCACCGTCGGAGCGCGTTCGTTGATGAGCGTGCGGATTGCCTCGCTGATGACGAGCAGTTCAAAAATGCCCTTGCGTCCCTTGTAGCCGGTGTCGTTGCAGGTCGAGCAGCCGCGGCCGTAATGAAAGACCTTGTCGCCCAGGTCGTGCGGCGAAAGATTCAGCATCTCCAGTTGTTTCTCCGTCGGCTCGAACGGCGTCCGACAATTCTTGCAGATGGTTCGCACGAGCCGTTGTCCCAGCACGGCCATGAGTGTCGAGGAGATCAGAAACGGTTCCACGCCCATGTCCACCAGGCGCGTGACCGCGCCGGGCGCGTCGTTGGTGTGCAGCGTGCTCAAGACCAGGTGGCCTGTCAGCGACGCCTGGATTGAAATCTGCGCCGTTTCCAGATCGCGCATTTCACCCACCATGATGATGTCCGGGTCCTGGCGCAGGAATGACCGAAGCGCCTTGCCAAAGGTCATCCCCACCGAATCGTTGATGGCCACCTGCATGATGCCCTCGATGTCGTATTCGACCGGGTCCTCGGCGGTGAGCAATTTGGAGTCAATCGCGTTGACCCGGCGCAGACAGGAATACAGCGTCGTCGTCTTGCCGCAACCGGTCGGGCCGGTCACGACGAAAATGCCGTTTGGGCGCAGGATCACCTCGGTGACGAAATCATAGACGTATTTGGGGAAGCCGAGCGATTCGACCTCCAGATTGACCGCCGAACGATCCAGCACGCGCAACACGACGGACTCGCCGAACTGCGTCGGCAGGGTGGACATGCGCAAGTCCACCTGACGGTTGAGAATGTTCAGGTTGATGCGGCCGTCCTGCGGCATGCGGCGCTCCGAGATGTTCAGGTTGGCCATGACCTTCAGGCGCGAAATCACCGGCAGCGCGAGATGTTTCGGCGGCGGCGCCATCTCGTATAGCGCGCCATCCACGCGGTAGCGGATGCGGAAATCCGTTTCAAACGGCTCGAAGTGGATGTCGCTCGCGCGGTCCTTGATGGCTTGTTGCAGGACGAGGCCGACGAACCTGACGATGGGCGCCTCGTTGGCAAGGTCTTCCAGCCGCTTCACGTCGGTGGCGGCTTCGTCCACTTCCCGGGCGATTTCCTTGTCCGCGCCGAGTTCCTTGAGGATTTCCGCAAAACTCCCGCTGGCATCGTCCTGACCGTAGAGCCTCTCAATGGTCTTGATGATTTCGGCGGGGTCGGCCACGACGATTTGCACGTCGCGTTTGATGGCAAAATGAATTTCGTCCGCGCGGGCGGGATCGAGCGGGTCGGCCAGCGCCACCTGCACCGTGCCGTTGTTCATCGCGACGGGCAGACAATGATACATCTGCGCGACCCTGTCCGGAACGGTCTTCAACAGCTCCGGCGGATATTCGCGGCCCTGCAACGACACCACGTCGGCGCCGATGTGACCGGCGACGACGTGCAGGATATCGTCGAGCTTCATGATGCCGAAATCCTGCAACAGCTGGACCACGGGCGTGTTGCTGCGCTTGAGTTCGGCGACGACCTCCTCGTATTGGAGGTCGTCAATCAACTCCTGCTCCCGGACGAGCGAGAGCAGCGGATTTGAAATGTCTTCGGCCATTGGTTAAAAAATCATCTTACCTTGCCTGCGTGGACTGTCCCTGCGCCAGTTCCAGTTCCTGCAATTTCGACTGCATGGTCGTCGGGTCCTGCGCCTTGGTGACACATTCCTCGCGGGCAATCTTGCCCTGCAGGTATTGGTCGATCAGGGACGAATCGAGCGTCACCATGCCCCATTTCGCGCCGGTCTGGATGTCCGACTGGATGCGGAACGTCTTGTTGTCACGGATCAGCGCGCCGATGGACGGCGTGTTGACCATGATTTCAAAAACCGCCACCCGGCCCGGCTTGTCAATGCGCGGGATCAGCAGTTGCGAAATCACCGCCTGCATCACCGTCGAAAGCTGGATGCGCACCATTTCCTGCTGGTTGGTCGGGAACGCGTTGGTGATGCGGTCAATCGTCTTGGCCGCGCCTGTGGTGTGCAGCGTGCCGAAGACCAAGTGGCCGGTTTCCGCCGCCGTGATGGCGGCTTCAATCGTTTCCAGGTCGCGCATTTCGCCGACGAGCACGATGTCCGGATCCTGGCGCAGCGCGCGTCGCAAACCTTCCGCGAAATTCGGCACGTCCACGCCGATTTCGCGCTGCGTCACCAGCGACTTTTTGTGTTTGTGATAATATTCAATCGGATCCTCGATGGTGATGATGTGCGCCTCTTCGCGCTCCTCATTGATGATGTTCAGCATCGAGGCCAGCGTGGTGGTTTTGCCGGAGCCGGTCGGGCCGGTGACGAGGATCAATCCGCGCGGTTTGTAAAGCAGTTCCTTCACGCTGGGCGGAATGCCGATTTGCTCCATCGTCAGCAGCTTGCTGGGAATCTGCCGGAGCACCAGTGCGAAGTGGCCCTTCTCCTTGAACACGCTCACGCGGAATCGTGCCGCGTCGCCGAATGCGAAGCCAAAGTCCGCGCCGCCGCGTTCGCGCGTGCTTTGGATGTGTTCCTCGGAAGTGATGCTGCGCATCAACTCCTCGGAGTCCTCCGGCTTGAGCGACGGGCCTTCGACGCGGTGCAAAATGCCATGCACGCGGATCACCGGGGGCGTGCCGACGCGGATGTGCAGGTCGGAGGCACCTTCGGCCACCACCAACTGTAGCAAATCGGACATGGAATATGACATAAGAAAATCCGTTAAGATTCGTCGCCGGTCGTCGCGCGGATGACTTCCTCCGGAGTGGTCAGGCCGGAGAGCACCTTGCGGATGCCGTCCTCGCGCAACGTGCGCATGCCCATCTCGCGGGCGCGGGCGCGCAGGACGGACGACGACACCTTGTCGTAAATCAATTTCCGCGCCTCGTCGTCAATGATGAAAATTTCAAAAATGCCGAAGCGTCCGCGGTTGCCGGTGTTCGAGCAATTGGCGCAGCCGCGGCCCTTCAGGAGCGTGGCGGTCTTCAGATGGTCGGGCGTGATGCTCAAGGCGCGCATCTCGTTTTCCGTCGGCTGATACGGCTCGCCGCATTTCTTGCAGACCTTGCGCACGAGCCGCTGGGCCATGAGGCAGCGCGTGGACGACGCAACCAAAAACGGCTTCACCCCGATGTCAATCAGGCGGGTCACGGCGCTCGGCGCGTCGTTGGTGTGCAGCGTGGAGAAAACCAAATGGCCGGTGAGCGACGCGTTGATGGCGATGGACGCGGTTTCCAGGTCGCGAATTTCACCAATCATGATCACGTTCGGCGCCTGGCGCAGGATGGCGCGCAATGCCATGCCGAAGGTCAGCCCGACGGCCTCGCTGATCTGCACCTGGTTGATGCCGGCCAGGACATATTCCACCGGATCCTCGACGGTGATGATTTTGCGGTCGGGCCGGTTGATGAAATGCAGGCAGGAATACAGCGTCGTGGTCTTGCCGGAACCGGTCGGGCCGGTCACAAGCAGGATGCCGTCGGGCAGGCCGATCATGCGCTCGAATGTCTGCTGGTCGTCAGTGAAAAATCCGAGTTCGGGCAGGCCGAGGCGCAGCCCTTCCTTGTCGAGAATACGCATCACGATGCTTTCGCCGTGATTCGTCGGCAGGCAGGACACGCGCAGGTCAATCAGCTTGGCGCCGACCTTCGTCTGGATGCGCCCATCCTGCGGGATGCGGTGCTCGGAGATGGACATGTTCGACTGAATCTTCAGCCGCGCGATGATGGACGGCTGCAGCCGTTTCGGCGGCGCCTTCATTTCCTGCATCACGCCGTCAATGCGGTAGCGCAGGCGAAATCTTTTCTCCAGCGGTTCCAGGTGGATGTCCGAGGCGCGCAGCTTGAAGGCGTCCACGATGATCTGGTTCACCAGCCGGATGATCGGCGCGTCCGCATCCACCGCCCCGCCATCGTCCGCCAGCGCCCCGGGCACGACCACATTCTCCTCCGTCAACTCCTGCATCACCTCCTTGAAGACGCCGTCCTCCATCGTCTTTTTTTCGCCGCCGTAATATTTGGTCAGCGCCGCCTCGATGTCCGGCTCCGACGCCACGCGCAATTCAATCTCCGCGTTCAACAGGTGCGTGAGCGAATCAATCGTGTTCAGGTCGGACGGGTCGGCGATGGCGACGGCGACCTTGCCGTCGGTTTTGAACAGGGGGATGACACGGTATTTTCTGGCGGTGGTGCG